>Ga0316187_10003200_pt1 | contig 14252 bp, 10 predicted proteins | sample CroRivburrow1_MG_FD_204927 | JGI IMG/M metagenome (GOLD analysis project Ga0316187, IMG submission 204927) | Coastal sediment microbial communities from Maine, United States - Cross River worm burrow 1 | ecosystem: Environmental > Aquatic > Marine > Coastal > Sediment | place: USA: Maine... | reverse complement strand
GATCTCCCCCTGCCGTCGGGGTGAAACCTCCCCGTAGCTATAGAACGTGGTTAGTACCTTTTCGTGCCCTAGATTCTGACTCCACGCCTTGAAGTCCTCTGGCGTCTGGCAAACTTTCTCACCGAGCTGGGCAAGCGTGTTTCGGAAGCTGTGCGGATTGAAATAAGGCATACCGGCATGGTTAAACGCATCACGGAAAATCGTGCGGATCGGTGAGGCAGTGCTCCAGTGCGCCCGTTTCAGGCCCACCGCTTCAAACCTCTGTGATGATCCCACCGCTATATCCGTCGCAGGGAACAATGGATCGTCATTGCCCCAAAGTTGCTCATCTCGCAGGTAGACCACCCAGTCCTCGACAATCCGGCGAATCTCCTTCCCCACTGGAAAGAAGTACGTCATAAAGGTTTTGCTGAATTTCGTCTTCACCTCCCGCGCATCCTGATACACGCAACCCTCAGTGAGATCGACATGCTTGAGCTTCATCGAAAAAATGGCGCTGTCCCGAGCACCGGTTAGAAGCGTGAAAGCTATAAGGGCGCGGTTCCGCCGTTCGATCTCTGAATCTGCTGGCATTGAGGCGATGACGTGTTTGATCTGCTCCAGCGTCGGCACCGGCCTCTGTCGCCGCGCAGTTGCAACACGCATGTCTTTTTCTGAGATGTTGAAATACTCGGCATCCGAAAACTGAATGCGTGATTTGTAGCCCGGCTCCCTGGCTAGCCACTGAAAGAAATGCTTTAGATGCCCAAGCGTCGCATGCAGCGTCGCCTTGCTCAGCTTCTCACCGGATCGCTGTGCTATTTGCTCGGCTAGGTGCTTCTTAAAAGCCACTGCCTGCTGGTGATGAAAGGCTTTGAAGTCGAGGTATTTCGTATAGTTTTCGAAGCGACTCAGTGCCATGGCGGCTGCATCCAGGCTAGCCTCATTTTGACGTTTCGCTTCCTTGAGGTAGTGGAAGTATTTGCGCTTAATTCTCTCGTTATTCGGGTTGTGTTTTCTCATGGTTTCACGCTCCTATTTCAAGTCACTGTTTAGGGAGGGTTTATCCCTATCGACTATGTGTCGCAGTGCCTGCGGAAACGTGATGTCCAAATTGCCCCTGATTTGCTCCAGTTTAGTCAGGCTGGCCCGCCTGTAGATCGTGATCTCACAGCTTGGGCAGATACCAATCAGGTTCCCTTGCGTTTCGGTTAGAGGCTCATAATCGGCCATATCACAGGCTGGTTTCCTGGCTGCTCGACACTTGATGCAGTAGACTTCCCCAGGTTTGAGAGTGACCTTGTTACAGGTACGTCGAGCTTGCAGAAAATCACGCAGGTTGCGCCCCAGGATCAGCATCGGCCGTCTGTTATCGCTTGTTGGGAGCCCTTCCTTGATCCACCCCCGCACGGTGTTCTTGTGCTTCCCGAACAGGGCGGCGATTTCTTCCACCGTGTAGTTGCGATGAATCTTGGCCAGGCGTGGGTTTGGGTGTCTTTTTCCCATTGCTCAGCCTCGACGCATGGCGTGCCAAGCCACCATGCAAGAGAAAGAAGCCACCAGCTTCATCCAGCCATCTTGCGACTTGCTTCAATCCGCTGCTCCAGCCAGTCCTGGATTTCGGCCTCGATCCATCCAACGGCTCGGTCGCCCAGGGACACCGGCGCTGGAAAAGTACCCTCAGAGACTCGTAGATAGATCGTGCTGCGGGATAAGCCCGTGCGGGCCTTGACGGCGGGAAGCCGTAAGATCGCGGTAACCATGTCTGCACCTCCTGGGGTGTTGTTGAACATGGTTATATTGTTGTGGTGTTATTTACCTCTTTCACCGCAATTACAGAGAAAACCACCGCAATTGCGGTAGCTAGGATTTTGCAAGGCTCCGCTTAGCTTCTGGGAACTTGCGCTGCAAGTTGCTTTGCGACAATCCGTCATAGCCCATGAAATGTTCGGCAATCGCAGTTATCAATTTTGCTTCACTATTGAAACCATAAATTGGGCCAAACTTACCGTCTCTTTTCTCGGGATTGGGAATCCCCTCAGAAATCACTTCTAGTAATGCAGCGACAATGTTGAGGTAAGTTGTTTCTGCTCGATCGCCAAGCTGCCTGCTAGTAGGTTGATCCTCCTGTTTGACTCGCCCGCAAAACTCAACAAGTTCGTTCGTGCGAACGACCAGCGCCCCATCCTCAGGCAACGAACCAGCCGGATAGAAATTGTTTGGATGATCCCACGGCTTCTTCAGATTTTTCTTATCAAAGTAATTGTTATCAGAGAAGTGCTCTTGAAGTTGGAATAACTGTCCGTTTGAGCTTTCGACGAACGCGCCATCCAAGGCTTGCAGCGTCACTTCTGGTCCACCAGTTTCTTGTTGAAATAGGTGCTCAATATCTAGGCGCTCTGCACCAATCATCGGCAAATCGTAAACGCCCTCCAGTTTACAAATGCCTTCATCAAGTTCTAAAATCTCTTTGTCTCGAATGCGGATTCCCTGAACAAAAAATAGCAGCGAATTATCTTTTAGACCCTTCTTGATTTCCTCTGGAAACTCGTCCGTTAAGTGCACGTCCCGCAACAGAATCTTAGAGAGGCCCATTTCATACTTCTCCCTGGTGTGAACATTCATCTTGGCTTGATCAATTGGGACTACTGTGCCGCTTCTAGCCCTCGCTTTATTTACAAAATAGATCGACAGCTTCAGATGATCATCCAGAGCAAGCCGAAGTATGTCTGCTTGGCTAACGTTCTCTGCAAGCAGGCTAGACAAATGCTGCGCAGCATCGGGTAAGGTCAACCACTCTTTAAATTTAAGAATCTTTGACATTCGCGTTCCTCTCACGCCCACCTGACATCAGAAGGCCGCATTAACCGGGCCAAATTTACCTTCCTGATGAGGCGAGGCATCAACCTTTTGGATTATATGGGCCGTTACAGTACATTACAGTATGCGTGCCGTTGGAGGGGAAACAATGGCTACCACGAAGAGAGGCACACTGACCTGTAAATATGTACGCCCCTCATTCGGGGCATTTCCCCCTCGCTGAACTCGGCGTGCGCGGACTTCGCGCCCATCCAAGTCACGCGGTAGCATCTGTCCCCATGCATTCAGCGGCTGGATGCCGATCTACTCCGCGCTACGGCCTCCTGCCTTTGATCGTGTGGGGTGTGGCAGCATTTCACGTTCCCAGACGGCAACACAACCCTAAAGAATCTATATGCTAAGCTACTGTTGATTGTCTATTGTTTGCCACAAGGGTGATGGAACAATCAATCATGGCAATTAAAGAGCGCACGGTAAGCCTGGTGCTTGGGAGGAGGCCGCATACCGTCTCAACGTCGAGGGGAAATACCCAAATTCAAGGTCGGTTGTTTGTGACCATTCCGGCGAAACTGGATTGAGAAGTGGATTGAACAGCCGTTCGGATAGAGGCAAGCAGCGGAAGTCAGATAACGGAAGGTAATCGTGAACAGATCACACTCGCCTTATGATGTCATAGATGTATTTGCCGGCCCTGGCGGTTTGGGAGAGGGATTCGCCTCCGCTCACGACGAGTATGAAAAGCCGCTTTTTGAAATCGCGTTGTCTGTTGAGCGCGACGAGTACGCGCATAAGACACTGTCGCTCAGACATTTTCTGCGCCATTTCCCGGGCGGAGAAATTCCCGACGATTATTACAGTTATCTAAGAAACGAAATCTCGCTCGACGAACTTTATACACATCATAACAAGGAATTCAGAAAGGCCCAAGAAAGCGCGCCCAGAATTACCCTGGGTAAGGAAACACATGATCAGGTACGTCAACTGATTGAGCAACGTCTCGCGGGAAAAAAGCGCTGGGCGCTTGTTGGAGGCCCACCGTGTCAAGCCTATTCTCTGGTCGGTCGGTCGCGGATGATGGGCAACCCTGAATTCGAGCAGGATGAACGTCATTTTCTTTATCGCGAATACTTGAAGCTCATAATCGATCATCGCCCTCCTGTCTTCGTCATGGAGAATGTAAAGGGCATTCTATCCGCAAGAATTGCTGGTGAGCCCATCATCAACAGAATCGTTTCAGATCTGATCAGCCCCAAAGCCGCACTGGAGAAGAATGCGAACGGACTGGGTTATCGTCTCCATTCACTTTCCGAAGAGAAAAGCCCCGAAGGCGATGTTGATCCCCATCTGTTTCTAGTTAAAGCCGAGGAATATGGCGTTCCGCAGGCCCGGCATCGCATGTTCATCGTCGGCATCAGAGAAGACCTGGACGTGAAACCTAAACAATTGCGTCGCCACAAGCCGCCCACAGTTCAACAGACAATCGGAAATCTTCCTATGGTTCGCAGTGGATTATCGCGAGGCTGCGACACACCGGAAAACTGGCGCAAGGAGATTTCAGAACTCGCGAATCTGAACCTGGTAACTCAACTCAATGGCTCACCCTGTGCGAAGGCGATCGCGTCCACCATTGAGCTGTCGTTGAAAGATCATGCCTGCCCGGACGGCCGCGCTTCGACTAGATATCCCGGGAGGTCATCGGAAAGGCACCCCGCTCTCGACCGGTTTTTTGACTCGCGTCTTAGTGCTCTTACAGGCCACGAGTCAAGAGCTCATATGGCGTCCGACTTGAGGAGATACTTATATGCCGCGGTGTATGCAAAGGAAACAGGCAAATGTCCGAAACTTGCCGATTTCCCAGAGGCGCTTCTACCGGATCATGCCAATGTCGATCTCGGTCTATCCGGAAAAATGTTTTCCGACCGTTTCCGTGTCCAGCTGCCACACCGGACCTCAACCACAATTACTTCTCATATTTCAAAGGACGGACATTATTTCATCCACTACGACCCTCTGCAGTGTCGAAGTCTGACCGTTCGGGAGGCCGCCCGGCTTCAGACATTTCCGGACAATTACAAGTTCGAGGGATCCCGGACCGCCCAGTATCACCAGGTGGGAAATGCCGTGCCACCTTATCTTGCGTCCCAGATCGCGGAAATAATAGCAGACGTTCTCGACACGATGAGGGGTAAGGAATGATGGTGGACACGATCTCAAAGGAGCACAGAAGCTGGGTCATGTCGCGCATCCGAGGAAAGAACACCCGCCCTGAAAGACTCTTGCGCTCTCTGCTCCATCGAGCCGGTTATCGCTTTCGTCTCCATGATCCTAAACTACCGGGACGTCCAGATATCGTTCTCAAGAAATATCGCGCCGCGGTGTTCGTACACGGGTGCTACTGGCACAGACATCCCGGTTGTCCTAAAGCGACCATACCCAGCACGCGCCCCGAGTTCTGGGCGTCCAAATTTGAAGGGACCGTCGAAAGAGACAGACGAACAGCCAAGGAGCTTGAGTCGGTTGGCTGGCGAGTGATCACGGTGTGGGAGTGCGAACTGGGAAAGGATCCCGAGTTCGTGCTCGACAGAGTCCTTCACCAGTTGGAAGGAGGTTCGTGATGGCCCGCGAACACAGATTGCCTCCAAGCGCATCATCTCTGTCCGCCTCCATGCGTGATCTTGGCTACTCTCTTGAAACCGCTGTGGCTGATCTGATCGATAACAGCATTTCTGCGGACGCCACCATGATCGAGATATTCTGCGACCTGGCTCGCGATCACCCGACCCTTGCCATCATTGACAACGGAAAGGGAATGAGCGCCGACGAGGTGATTGTCGCCATGCGGCATGGTTCCACCAGCCCCACCGAGAAACGAGCTCCTGGAGACCTCGGGAGGTTTGGCCTGGGGCTCAAGACGGCTTCCCTTTCACAATGCAGGCGTCTCACTGTTGCAAGCGCTCAGAAAGGTGTCCCCCGTTCAACCGAGTGGAGTCTCGATCTTGTTGATGAGAAAGACGACTGGCTGGTTTCGATCCTTGATGCCGACGAAATAGCTGGGCTCCCATTCATCGACCAGCTTGGTGACAAAGGCACCATAGTTCTCTGGCGTGACCTCGATCGTCTGTTCGAGGATGAAACCGGCATGAAACGCGACGAGATCGTCAACGAGAAACTGGATGTCCTTGAAAAACATCTCTCACTGGTCTTCCACCGCTTCCTTTCAGGAGAGGTAAGAGGTCGGAAAAAGATCTCGATCGCCATAAACGGACACAATGTCGAACCCTTCGATCCGTTCTGCCGCAAGAATGCGGCCACCCAGATGCTTCCTGAGGAGATCGTCAGGATCGATGGCGCAATCGTGAGGATGCAGCCTTTCATTCTACCGCACCACAGCAAGCTTTCGGCGAAGGAGTACGACTACTATCAGAATCGTAGCGATTTCATATCGAACCAGGGCGCCTACATCTATAGAAACAGCCGGCTCATGGCGTGGGGAGACTGGTTCCGTTTGATTCCAAAGGGAGAGGCAACCAAACTTGCGAGGGTTCAGATCGACTTCCCCAACAACCTCGATGAAAGTTGGACAATCGACATAAAGAAATCACGAGCCACGCCACCGTATCAGGTTCGCGAGCGGCTGAGGCAGGTGATTGCTCGGATCACCGGCCGAAGCACCACGGTTCACCGGGGACGTGGAAAGAAGTTGTTCGACGAAATAATAGCCCCGATTTGGGAGCGCTATGCGGATCAGGACAAGATCAGGTATTCCCTCAACAAAGAACACCCACTTGTCCAATCGCTCTCCAACGGCCTTGAAGACGATACACTCAAGAAGCTGAAGATGCTCCTCGATGCAACATCCTCCTCGCTGCCCATCGAGATGATCTATTCCGACTTTTCAACACACCCACGGGAGATACAGCAGTCTCAAGTTGCTGAAGACACCGTGATTGAGCGGCTCAAGGCACTTAAGGACACTCTTTTCAACGGAGGCGAAGTCGATGCTGATGCTTTCAGGGAGGTTGTACGTTCAACACGCCTCTTCGACGCGCATATGGAAATCACCGAGCAATTCATCCGGGAGGAGTTTGCATGAGCACAAATCCGATCGAAAAAGAGAAGAACTTTGCAAGCTCGTTGATTACAGCGCTCGCCGTCAGAAAAGAATCACCCACCAAGCAGGACATCGAAGACACTGCGCGGAAATTGGCGGACCTGCTTGGCTATGACGGTGATCTCAGAGCAATCATCCACGAGGCAATGATCGCCATCGACACACGAATGGGGGCCGGCACCTCCCTAATCGATGTGGAAGCGAAGCACGATGAGGAATGGGTCTTCAAGCGTGACGACGTCGAGTGGACCTATTCAGAGGCCTACGAGAAATTCCTTAAAGCGGAGCGTTGGCATCCGAATGTTGTTCAGTCGCTTAGTGATGTCGGGTTAAGAATTCTCGGTCATCTTCAGGATCCGACAAGCGAAGGATCGTGGGACCGGCGTGGCCTAGTGATCGGTCACGTACAGTCCGGCAAGACTGCCAACTACATGGGCGTCATCACCAAGGCCGCGGATGCCGGCTACAAGTTCATCATCGTCATCGCCGGGATTCACAACAACCTGAGAAAGCAGACTCAGGAACGCATCGACGAGGGATTTGTGGGCCGATCGAGCGATCCTGAAAACAGAGTTCCCATCGGGGTCGGCCTTGACGGCCGGTATCCGCATCCGGCGACACTCACCAATATCAATGACGACTTCAACAAGAGAACAGCCAGCCAGAGCGGTTGGAAGCTGAACGATTTCAGCAAGCCGATCATCATCGTCATCAAGAAGAATGTGCACACCCTTGATGCGCTGTACAAATGGCTGAGGGAGATGAATGCACAGGGCGACGGCCAGATCTCCGACGTGCCGATGCTCATGATCGATGACGAGGCGGACAATGCCTCCATCAACACGAACAAGCCCGATATCGATCCGACCCGGACAAATTCGATGATTCGAAGGATTTTGGGACTCTTCGCCAAATCCTGCTATGTCGGTTACACGGCAACGCCGTTTGCAAACATCTTCATCAATCCGGAGGCGTATGATGATAACGTGTACGACGAACTGTTTCCGCGCGACTTCATCTATTGCCTGGATGCTCCCAACACGTATTTCGGCCCGGATGCAGTCTTTCTTGATGATGAAACCAGTCCCAAGATCGTGGAGCCCATAAAGGATTGCGAGGACTACCTTCCATTCTCACACAAGAAAGACCACGAAATCTTCGAATTGCCGCCAAGCCTCTACCGAGCGATCAATCAATTCATTGTTGCAAGGGCAATTCGGAATCTTCGGGGGCATGCCATCAAGCACTGCTCAATGATGGTGAATGTTTCGCGTTTTGTCGCGGTTCAGAAGTCGGTGCGTGACTTCATCAGCATCTACGAAAAGAAACTGCGCGAGGCGGTAAAGGCCAACTACGCCATGCCCGATGCCGTGGCGGACCGGAATTCGTACATGCGGGCACTGAAGGAGGTGTTTCTCGAAGATTATGCGGATTGCGGATTTGAATGGAGTGAGGTCAAGGCTGCACTGTTCGGGGTCTTTGACAACCTTCGCCTTTACGTCGTCAACAGCAAGTCCGACGAAGCACTGGACTACAAGAAATACGAACGAGATGGCCATGGCCTGACCGCGATAGCGGTTGGTGGACTCAGCCTCTCCCGTGGCCTCACGATCGAAGGTCTCTGCGTCAGCTATATGTACCGCAACACCCGCATGTATGACACGCTGATGCAGATGGGGAGGTGGTTCGGCTACCGGCCAGGCTTTCAAGACCTGTGCCGGGTTCATTTGGAGTCGGCCTCGATAGACTGGTATGCGCACATTGCGGAGGCTTCCGAGGAACTACGGCAACAGATCAAGAGGATGAGGCGTGACGGCCTGAGCCCGAAGCAGTTCGGACTGTACGTCAAGGCACATCCTGACAGGTTGCTCATTACGGCTGCGAACAAGATGCGCAGTGGTGAGAAAATAACGGTCAGCCAGAATTTCAGCGGAAAGCTGCGTGAAAGTTATCTGCTTCCATCTGATGAAGGCATCAACAGCGCGAACGAACGGCTGATAGCCGATTATTGGCGAGACGGATTCGGAGGGAAGGCGGTTGTGGATTCCGGTAAAGGCTGGTTCGTCGAGGACGTTCCAGTTTCGGTCATCGAAGAGTTCCTGACCAAATTTCAGACGCATCGTGAATACGCGGGGCAAAAGTCGGCATCTGCCGACTACCTCCATCAGTTAGCCGAAGAACACCCTGTGGGTGACGTTCTGCTGGTGTCGATAAAGGAGAATGGACAGGAGGCAGCGAAATTCCGGCTCGGGTTTCAGGAAAGGAAAAGCCGCCAGCTCGATGGCGGCTGGCTGACCGGCGGATATCGTGTCGCAAGCCGTGGCGATGAGAAACTTGGTCTTTCTGACGAACAGAAGGTGGAGGCGACTGCCAACGCGATAGAGAAGGGAGCGGACGCTGCATCCGATGTCCATTACCGCGAAGTGCGCAACAAGCCCCTCCTGATGCTTCATGTGCTGAAACTGGTTGGCAAAAACAAAATGCAGGAGCGTGTCCCCGCTCTAGGCATAAGTTTTCCGGGTGGTCACTACAGCACGACTGTGCAAGTCGTGGCCAATGCAGTCTGGATCGATTTGATGCTTGGAGCTCCGTTCGACAGTCCAGATGAGGAGGACGACTATGACGACTAGGACAACGCCCTGGGATGAAATCGGCAATCCAGAAGCAGACTACAATGTCCGTCGGGTGGCGGGATCCGGTACCGTGCCGCTCTATTGGGGCAAGGATTACGCGGGGCACTGCCTTTTCGTGGTCGAACTCGAAGGGGACCATACCGAACAGTTTCGCAGGGATGGCACTTCTGTACACGGCATCAATGTGGATCTAAGGCGACTGGACACGACCGCCAGCCAGGGTCTCGTTCTGACGCTGGAAAACCACGTCGATAAGGACCTGTTCATGGGGCTTTGCAAAACACTTGTTGCAAGCCTTCAGCCGGCAACGAACTCCGCTACAGCGCTGGCCGTGGCGCTGGTCCATATAAAGCGCTGGAAGGCTTTTCTGGCAGGCCGAAAGAGCCGCCTGCTCTCAGCCGAGGAAATCAGAGGCCTGTTCGGCGAACTGCTTTTTCTGCGGTCCCTGTACCAGAATCATCTCGATCAAAAGGCGGCGATCGAGGCGTGGTGCGGCCCGGATCGCACTCATCAGGACTTCATCTTCGGCAATACGGCGGTAGAGGTTAAGTCGCTATCCGGAAGAGAGCGAAGCACGGTGCGGATATCATCGGAGGATCAGTTGGAGTCTCTCTGCGACGACCTCTTCCTGATGATCTATCGACTCAGCGACATGCCGGATTCCGACCGCTCGCTCTCATTGAACGGGCTGATGCACCTCATAGAGAATGAGCTGACGGATGCGACGGCAATCGAGGAACTGCCAAAGCGTCTTGCATCGTACGGCTATGTGGAGATGCGAGAGTATGACCAACCCGTATTTGTGGTGACCGCACAGCATGCGTACCGCTTGGCCGACGGTTTCCCGCGCCTTGTCCGCTCCGACTTGCAGGATGGCATAGTCAGGGTGCGTTACGAGATAGAACTTGAGAAAATCGCGGCGTTTGAATGCGATCCCACTCAGGCATGGGGAGGTTGAGTGGAACAGACGACACAGGAATTCTTCCATGATTTCAGACAGGAGCTGATGGCCGGTGCCGAGGCCAACAGCGCTTTCCAGCTTGCCGAATTCATGGAAGCGATAACGAACGAACTTTTGGAAACCGGGTTCGTTGAAGGGTTTGAATTCTGCCATTTTCGTGCACAGCGCGGCATGCGTGTGGACGGTTACTGGTTCAATGATGAAGGCGCTCTCGACCTGTTCGTTGCTGATTTCGACAGCAGGAGCGAACTCTCTTCACTCACCCAGACTGAGGTAACGTCCGCGTTCAAACGTGTGGCAAATTTCTTCGAGTCCAGCAGGAACAGAGACCTTTATCGTGAACTGGAGGAAACATCACCTGAATACGATCTTGCCCGGCAGATTGCCGATCGGAAGAGGTTGATACGACAGATCAATTATTATCTTTTGTCCGAACGTGTTCTGAGTGAACGACTCCAAACTCTTGAAGACGATGAAGCCGCTGATACGCCTGCCACCTATCATGTTTGGGATGTCTCACGACTTCAGCGCCAACGGAGTTCACGCGGCCACAAAGAGGCACTTGATATCGACTTTCAGGAGATGTTCGGCTGCGGAATGTCCTGTCTGCCGGCACATCTCGGATCGGAATCCTACCAGTCCTATCTGATCGTCATGCCGGGAGAGATCCTCGCAGACCTGTATGAAAGGTTTGGGGCAAGATTGCTGGAGCAGAACGTCCGCTCATTCCTCCAGGCACGCGGCAAGGTGAACAAAGGTATCCGAAGCACCATTCTCAACGAACCCGGAATGTTCTTTGCATACAACAACGGCATCACGGCAACCGCACAGGAAGTGCAGATTGAAAACAATGAAAACGGATTGCAGATAAATCGAATCAAAGACCTTCAGATCGTCAATGGTGGTCAAACCACAGCATCTTTGTTTCATACACGCCGGAAGGACAAAGCCTCTCTAAAGAACGTGTTTGCCCAAATGAAATTATCGGTTATCGACAGTGATAAGAGTGAAGCGATTGTCCCGAAGATATCCGAATATGCCAATACCCAGAACAGAGTGAACGCCGCGGACTTCTTCTCAAACCATCCTTTCCATATCCGCATGGAGGAATTCTCGCGTCGCATTTGGGCGCCAGCGCAACAAGGAGCCCAGCGTGAAACAAAATGGTTTTATGAACGCGCTAGAGGCCAATATGCGGATGCCCAGTCCAAGATGACTCAGGGCGAAAAACGCCGCTTTATGGCGGAATACCCGAAGCCCCAGATGTTCACCAAGACCGATCTCGCCAAGTTCGAGAACGTATGGGACGACCATCCCAAATGGGTCAATCTTGGGGCTCAGAAGAATTTTGCTAGTTATGCCGGACGGATCGGCAAGGAATGGACGAAATCGCCGGTCCAATTCAACGAATATTATTACAAACGAGTGATAGCCCGCGCCCTCATATTCCGCCGTACCGAAAAGCTTGTTTCTGAACAGCCCTGGTACAATGGTGGTTATCGAGCCAATATTGTTACGTATGCCATTGCGGCCATTAATGAATGTTGTGCGCGGCATAAGAAAACAGTCGACTTCCTAAAAATCTGGAATACCCATGCATTACCCAAATCCCTGATCGACGTCCTCGCGATGTCGGCCAAATACGTCAATGACGACATAGTTCAGCCGCCACAGGGAATCTCGAATATTTCAGAGTGGTGCAAACAGAGTTTCTGCTGGGATCGCCTTCAGTCCGGGATGAGCAAACTTGAACAACTGCTACCCGAAGGCTTCTGGAATGATCTTGTCTCAATTGAGGAGCAGAAGGAAGAAGAGAAGACGGCCTGTAAGACCCAAAAGATTGATGATGGAATTGAAGCTCAGAAGAAGGTCTTCGAGGTGCCTGCTGGCCAATGGAGGACGATTCGGCAGGAAGGCGAGAAAAAGAGTTTTCTTACGCCTAAGGAAATTGACATCCTGAAAATTGCCGAGCAAATTCCGAAGAAAATTCCTTCAGAAAAACAGTCCCTCATACTGATCGAAGTACTTTACAAAGCCGAGGAGGAAGGGCTGTTGGTTCGAAGTCATTGAGGATCGGCCCCCGGAAACCGTGGGGGTCGGAAACCGTGGGGGTCGGGTCTACAATTGATGCAACTTCTGCAAATTTGTTTAAGTGGATGCTTCCATTTTTCCCCTGTGTTTTCTTCCTATAGCAACAACTATGTAAGGCTGGCGTGGCAATCCTTTCGATTAACCTTTCCCCGAAGTAATCGAAACCACTTCTGCGCCAGCTTTTAACTTGTCCAGATAATCGGCCCAGTCCTGCATCATCTTCCGCCGCTCCGGCAGGTGGCGGGCATGATTATACGCTCCCTTGATCGCATTGCCTTCCTTGTGGGCTAGCTGGCGCTCGATGATGTCCGACTTCCAGCCATGCTCGTGTAACAGGGTGGAAGCCATGGCCCTGAATCCATGTGCGCACATTTCTGACTTGTCATAGCCAATACGGCGCAAGGAGGCGTTCACCGTGTTTTCGCTCATCGGGCGGGATGAGTTTCGTATGGACGGGAACACATATTTGCCTGCACCTGTAACCGGCTGTAGATCGCGCAGAATCGCCACCACCTGCTTGGACAGTGGCACGATATGCATTTCCTTCATCTTCATCTTTTCGGCTGGTATGCGCCACTCAGCGGCCTCCAGGTCTATCTCTATCCATTCCCCATGTCGCAATTCACCGGGCCTCAAAAACACATAGGGGGTGATACGTAAAGCGCACTGGACAACGAACGTGCCTTCAAAGCCTTCGATTGCCCGCAACAGCTCACCAACCTTGTTCGGCTCGGTAATGGTGGCGTAGTGCGTTGTTATCAGGGGTGTCAGTGCGCCCTTCAAGTCTCTGCACGGGTCGCTCTTGATTCTGCCGGTAGCCACGCCATAGCGGAAAACTTGCCCACAAAGCATCTTTAGCCGGTGCGCCATTTCAATCGTGCCACGCTTTTCCACACGCTGAATCACTGAGAGCACATCCGGGGCTTCAATGTCAGCAATTCCCATTGAACCAAGCCATGGAAACACATGCCGCTCAAGCCTGCTTTGCGTGCTTTTCGTATAGCCACTGCTCCACCTGCCTTTTTTCTTCTCTATCAATTCCCGCGCTACGCCTTCAAAGGTGGCGGATTGCGATTCAGCAATGGCCCTTCGTCTTTCCACCTGCTTGTTGTGCGAAGGATCAATATTATTTTCCAGAAGCTTGCGGGCGGCATCCCGCTTGTTTCTGGCCTCCTTCAAACTTGTTTGAGGATACACACCGATGGAGAGCGCCTTTTCCTTGCCGGCAAAGCGATACTTCAAACGCCAATACTTGCCGGAGGAATTAACCAGCAAATACAGCCCGCCACTATCAGACAGCTTGATCTGCTTCTTATCCGCTGAAAGCGTTGCGGCCTTTACCTTTACATCTGATAGCGCCATCGCACACCTGCCGAGTACATTTCCCGGAAACCTTTGGGGTATAATCGTTTGCGGACGATCTGGGGGTATTTTTCTGCCCTGTTACAGCCACTTTGAAAAAATACCCCCAAAAATACCCCCAATTTCTCAGTTTTTCTTAGGACATTATAGGAACCCATGGAATAATAAAGCAAGAAAAAAGCCTGCAAACACTAGGTTTACAGGCTCTTATCGGACGATCTTGAATTATCTACTGGTGCCGGAGACTGGACTCGAACCAGCACGGGATTTCTCCCACCACCCCCTCAAGATGGCG
>Ga0316187_10003196_pt1 | contig 14277 bp, 14 predicted proteins | sample CroRivburrow1_MG_FD_204927 | JGI IMG/M metagenome (GOLD analysis project Ga0316187, IMG submission 204927) | Coastal sediment microbial communities from Maine, United States - Cross River worm burrow 1 | ecosystem: Environmental > Aquatic > Marine > Coastal > Sediment | place: USA: Maine... | reverse complement strand
TTGAAAGAAGCCATTGAAATCATTAGCTTTTTCAGTGCCTCGACGAATGTCCGCATCCATGCTTCCTGGTCTGACAGAACTCCCGAGAACATCCCAAAGCGCAATGCCCTGCTCAACTAAAGACTGGCAACGCTGATCGTAGCGGCCGCTGGCACCAGTGATTTCGCCCATGATTTTCCAAAATGCATTTTGCGGATGAGCATAGTATTGCTGCGCATCGATTGAGCGTTTTCCGGGGAGACTTCCCAGAATAAGCACACGCGCATCGCTCCTCGCTATTGGCGGGAACCCGCTGGATGCACCTGACGACGTTTCTGGAAGTTCTGCGGTGATTGGCCACTCCTTGTTGTGATCCGGGATGAGTATAAAGCCTGTTACCCGGGAGGAAACAATGAAGCCATTTGCATCAATCGTGACCATTCTCGCGCTGTGCCAGACCCCAGCGTATTCCTACAACGACTGCGCCAAAGCGGCGTGTGCAGAGGTCAAAGCCAGAATTAGTACGATCGAGTCGAAAATGCGCTCGGGGTATACGCGCGCGCAGGGCGAACGCTATGAAAATAAATTACGCGTACTGAAGGCCAAGCGATCAAAATTATGCCGCTAGCGTGCGACTCAATAGCCTCGCTCCGGATCCACAACGTTGAATAACTTGTCACCCGCAATAAATCGCCGAATATTCTCTTTGGTCAACGTATCGCGACGCTCCCGGTCAGCGCCCCGACCAGCAACGTGGGGAGTGACGATGACATTCTCCATCTGCCATAAGCGATGATCTGCCGGCAGCGGTTCCGGATCGGTAACGTCCAGACCAGCACCCGCGAGTTGCCCGCTTTCAAGCGCTCGAATTAAATCGTCAGTCACAACACTGCCGCCTCGGCCAACCGAGATGAAGTAGCTGCCTTTCTTTGCATCCGCAAAGAATGTCTTGTCGAATATACCGCGTGTTTCTGGCGTCAGTGGCAGCGCATTGACAATAAAATCAGCGCCGGCGGCTAACTCATGCAGCTCACTGGACAGGCCAACGTAGTCGACGAAATCCGGCCCCTGTCGCGAACTCCTGCGCGTACCAACTACACGCATACCGAGCGCCGCTCCGCGCCGCGCAACCTCGGTGCCGATACCTCCAAGCCCCACGACGAGCAAGGTCTTTCCTGAGATCTCCTGCATCTTGGGCATTGCCGGGCCACCGCGCCGCCATTCGCCAGTTGACATCAGCTTGCCGTATGTAACAAGACCACGCCCCAGAGCCATGACCATCGCTACAGCATGTTCGGCGAGCACGGGTGAGGACATTTTCTGCATATTCGTCAACGCAACCTTTGCATTTCTCACCTGCTCAACGGCTACGCAGCTTTCGGCCCCGGCGCTGGAAATCTGGATCCAGGTTGCATCAACGGCGGCATCCAACGTGCTGGCGCTACAAAAGCCGATGATCGCGTCCGCACCAGCAGCGTGTTTGATGACTTCGGCCTCTGTCGTGGCTCCGACGAATTCGATCTCAGGCCAAAGTTGCCGTAATTCGCCGACAAATTCGTCAGTCGCCCTCACCACGATCTTGCGTGGCTCGCGCCACCTGGGAAAGTCCCGCATCGATACCGGGCCTTCCTTGATTCCGGCTTGCCTGATGAGTTGTTCCAGAGCGCCGTCCGCCAGGAGCACCACCGGAAAAAGCAGCACGAAACAAACACCGACCAGCAATGCAACCGGTTTTGTCATTCCAGTGGTTCCTTGGTTACGCGGGGAAGAAATCGATCGGTTTCGTCGTCGTAATCGCTTCGACGTCTTTAGCCTCAAAGCGGAACAACTTAATGCGTTGGACCAGCTTGTTCTCAAGTTCCGGATCACCGAGCTCACTGGATACAACCTCGCAAGACGTAACCTGGCCATTGGGCGCAATCGTCAAACGCAGTACCACTTTTCCTTCGAGTGACGGGTCGGCCCGCAAAGCACGATTGTAGAGCGCAAATATAGCACCCTTATTCTTGTCGAATACGAGCTCAATTTCCTCTCGCGAACGCGATGCCTTGCCACTGGTACCTGTGCGGCTTGCGCCGCCTGCGGGCCCAATTCCGGCAACCGGGTTCTTGACCTGCGTCGTCGAGCGACCAGCAATTCCGGTACCACCCGTGTTGCGACTCATAGCAGCCGTGTTGATACCGCCAGATGCAGTACCGACCTTCGAGGTGATCATCGAGCGCTCGTTACGCGCGGCTTCGCCGACAGATGCGGAAAGCTCACGATTATCTGCAACCTTCTCGAGCAATTCCTGATCGACAAGATCCGCTAGATCTTCTGCGAAAGGCATCAATGCTGCCTGCGCCTGTTCGCGCGCGACTTCGGTCAGATCAACTTCTGGCTCCGGCACGGGTTCCGGTTCCGGTTCGGTCTCAACGACCTTCTCCGGTTCGACTTCATCGGGCTCAGGTTCGGGCTCTTCTTCCTTTGGCGGCGGAGGTGGTGGTGGCAAAGGTTTTTCTTCGAGCAATAACTGCGCGATACGTGGCGGAATTTCCTCAACCTCGTAAGGATCGCGTTCCGGTGTCGGTAAAAACGGCCAAATCAGCCCGAGAACCAGAACAATAAGGAACGTAATCCCCAACAAGCGCTGGAACTTGCGATCCTGGCTCGAATCCGAAGACCAGGGTAGTTCATATTCTCTGTAGAACGGTAGATCCACGCGCTACTCCTAAGCTCTAACCTGTGTCACTACTGCGTTGCCTGCAGACTATCGAGCTTATCCGAGCTCTTCTGCAGCACCGCAAGAGAAATTTTTCCGTAATCCGATTCCGTACAAGTCGCCATGACTTTCTTCAGGAGCCGGTATGGAATGTCTTTGTCGCCCATAATGGTGACTTCACGCCCACCAATATCGTCTTGTGCAGCACGCCGCAAAACCCTGTCGTTTTGCGATTTCAGCGCCTCGCGTAGTGCCGGGATGTCGTTACCGGTCGTTGCCATCACATTTGCAACCTTGGCCACGGCTTCGCCCTGCACCAGGATATCCTCCTCGCCGATCATAATAACGACGGACTCTTTAGCCTTGTCTTCGGCTATCGATTCCGGGAGCTGGATATCTTTCGTATTCGGCAGCGTTTCAACATCTGACGAATTGACAAGCAAGAAGAACACCAGGATCGTGAAGATATCCATCAGCGAAACGAGATTGAGAGCACCGGCACCTTTGTTGCGCTTGTGATGCTTCTCCATGCGTTTTGCACGAGCCGACTTAACCATTGTTTACGCCCCTTCCTGCATGACTGGCGCATCACCAATCGAGATATCGGGAAACAATTCGTTGCGAATGATTGCCTCATCCTCAATCTCTTGCTCAATTCTCACTCGGTCCATTACCTGCACGAGCGTGTCGTACGCAATATCGGATTCGAGCAGTATCGAGGCATCGGTTTTGTCCGGATACTTATCTTTTAGCTCGGACAATTTGCCGCTCAGAGCATCGAAGTCGTAGTCGCCTTCTTCATTGCTCGGGTAAATACCCAACAGCCCCTGATTGCGATCACCAACTTCAATCTTGCCATCGCGAACGATGACTTCCAGTTGAAATGTCTGTTCCTGCGGATCCACGGGCTCGGTTGAGGAGCCTGGCAAATTCAGTTCGAGAATTGCCAAACGCGAGAACACCGCTGTAATCAGCAGGAATGGAACCAGAATCACCATCAGGTTCATGAAAGCCGTGATATTGAGTTCGGCCGTGTCATCGTTGTGATGACGACCGCCTCTGCGGCGACCAATCATGCTTACGCTCCGGAAGTCTTGAGTTGACGTTCGGTTACGGCGTTCAAGAATTTGACACTCGCCATCTCGAGGCTATCTACGAGCTGGTTCGTCTTCGTCTGCAACAAGGCATGGATTAGCAGCAATGGAATCGCAGCCATCAACCCGAATGCCGTCGTGTTCATCGCGACCGAGATCGACGCTGAAAGCAAGTCCGCCTTGTCAGCCGGGTTCGCGTTAGATACCGCCGTAAATGCATTAATCAGGCCGATAATGGTACCGAGCAGTCCGAGCAGTGTCGCAACATTGGCAAGCGTGGCGATGTAGTGCGTGCGCTTTTCAAGGCGTGGCAATACTTCCATCATGCTCTCTTCCATCGCTTTCTCGATATCGTCACGGCGCCGCGCAGACTTAACGCGGTACAAACCGTAAGTCAGAATCGAGCCGATAGCAGCCTTCGATTTCGATGTGTGCTGAGCGGCTTCCTGAAAGTTGCCGGCCTTAAGAAACGGCACAATCTTCTTCCAGAGAGCGCGGTTGCTCGCACCTGACATCGTTAGATACATCCAGCGCTCAATAGCGATCGCGGCGCCGAATGCAAACACAAACAGGATCGGGTACATGAATGCACCACCTTCCTGAAAAAAACGCACAATTGTGCCCATGGTCTTGCTCCTCTTAGAACATCTCGCGGCCTCGGCCGCTCCAAAAAACTGTCGCGACCAACGTCGCGCCTACTCTTGTTCGTCTCCATACAGGTCGTTGTAATAGTCGACCTGCCGAATAAACTCTTCTCTGTCCAACGGCGCTAACACTTCATCCAAAAGTGTGTTCACCGGTCGTCCCATCAAGTCGCCAGGATCGGACTTTTGCCAGGGCACGATGTACAGCACCTTTGGCAGTTCCTGGTTACCCGTAATCTCAGTACGCCCCAGTTCCAGCCTGTCCATTACCTGGCTCCCGGATTCCTGCCTGGTAACGTCGGCAGCAATTACAGCCGTCGATACAGCTGGCTCGGCCGCGTCACGCTCATCATCAATCGACTGAGACGTATCGACAGCCGGCTCAAGATCAGCTGAGGTATCAACCGCAGGTTCAAGTTCATCTTCCTCTGTTCCGTCCTGAGCAAAAGCGGCAAACGTCGCCATTAAAATGGCAAGCATGAATCCGGGGCCGAATACTGTAAGTTTTCTAGCACTCATGTCCGTCATTCCGCCACGTTTGCCGTCCGCTGACTCGCTGCTATGCGGCGCGTCAAATCTGCTATCCATTTTTCAACTTGCTTGTCGTTGCCAACAATTTGCTGATAGGACTCAAAATGCTGTAGCGCAACATCCAGACGCTGCAAATACAATTCATTCAAAACGCCAAGGTTGTAGTGTGCCAAGGCGTAATCCGGTGAAGATGTGACGGCCTTCAAATAAGCGGCCTCTGCCTCAAGAAATTTCCCATTTTTGCGAAGTAGCATGCCTTGTTGGTTCAATGCAGCCGGGTGAGAGGGGTCAAGCGCCAACGCTCTGTCAACCGAATCCTGTGCGGCCTGATCATTGCCATTTTGTGAATGGATGATTGCCAGGTTGACATGTGCGCCCGGATATTCCGGGTATTGCAGCAAAAATTCCTTCAAACGCAGCTCAGCATCGACAAAATCGCCCGATGCCATTATCGAGATCGCCTGCTCAAACATCGTCAAAGCCTGTGGCGGAATGTCCGGCAGCACCTGCTCGACACCACCCTGAGCCGCTGTTACTGGCTCCGACTGGCGGCCATCCGATGTCTTTGGTCCCGACGAAGCGCAGCCTGCGACCGTCACAATGGCCGCTGCTATCAGCAATCGCAATGCCGTATTAATATAACGCTGTAACCACATCTTCACTGCGCTCCATCTTTGCGTACCGTGCCGGCATCAAACCCGCCAGACGCTCAAAACTTTTCCTGACCCATTCGTCATACACACCGTCGGTCGTGCGATCGGCATTCGTCTTGTAAAGATCGATAGCCTTTTCTTCAAATGGGTATACCTGCTCTTCGAGCAATAGCTCGTACTGCTCCAATGCTGCCTCATCGAGCTCGCCAGGGCGTTCCGACGTCATCAAGTCGGCACTGAATTGTTCATAGACCTCGGCGAGTCTGAAAGTTGCTGCTGTAGTGACTTCCGCGACGCCATAGTCGGCAGCGGATGTATATACAGCAATAACGTCTTCCATGAGCGAACGCTTGATCTTGAGGCTCTCGGCCAGGGGCTGACTTAACTTGAAAACGGTAAATTGACGCCGAACAGGCTCCGCTAACTCAAGAGAGGATACTGCGGCCAGGTAACGTGTTCTATCAGACCGCTGCGCCCCGGCCAATGCATCTGCCTGCACAAGTTCTTCAAGTCGCGTCGTGACTGTCGCCGTGTCGCCGCTGGAGCGCGCGATCTCGAGTAAACGGTAACGCGCCTCAATCGATTCAGATAATGGGTTCGGATACCGCGCAATAATGTCTTCCAGGACACGGTGCTCGCTGTTTATCGTGCCGCTTTCCTTGTAGAGGTCGGCCGCCTTCCAGATCGCCTCACGCCGCACGTCTTCAGTGCTCGCAGCAGCAACGGAGATGCGCTCAAACTCTTGTGCAGCTTCGACCGAACGCCCCGAGCTTAGGTAAGTCACAGCGAGTTTCTGCGTCACGTCGCCAGCAAACTCACTATCTGGATAGTCACGCCGGAATTGCTCCAGAACACCGGATGCCCTGTCCCAGGCCGCCAGGTTAATGAGCGCAGCTGCTGCATCGTATTCAGCCGTAATACGAATATCGGAATCAGGCACAACCTGGCCCAGACGCCTGAAGTGAGTGACTGCTGTCTCGAGATCTCCAGCGTCGCGGGCTTGTTCACCCTGCTTGTAAATCGCCGACGCGATGCGATCTTTAATCTCTTGCCCTGCTTCCTGGTCATCCACCGGCGTGTAATTGCGCAGCTGGTAGTAAGCGTCTTCAGCGGGCGCAAAATTATTCAGATCAAATTGTGAATGCGCGATAACCGTCCATGCGGTGCGCAAGAGTGATACGTCTACTGCTGGCTGTTTCGCTACAACGGCCTGTCCCACTGCGATTGCGAGATCAAACTCGTTGCGCGTAAACAGATCTTCGGCGATCGTAGTTAAAACCGCTCCAGACTCGGGGTGCTCAGGAAAAGTGTCAGCGAATTTCAGACCACTATCGAGGTAGCGCTGGTGCCAACTTTCTTTCGTGGTGCCCGTAATTGCTACTTCGTGCTCGCGATAGGCGAGTAGCGCTGCATAAGCCGCCTCGGCGGAGCGCTCGTGCGAAGGATACTCATACGCCGTTCGCTCGTACTCAATCGTCGCATCCTCGAACTGCTCGCTCTCAAATAACACTTCGGCAAGCAAGAAGTTGGTGTTTGCAGTGTCGGGCTCGCCGGGGAAATACGCCAGGTACTTGCGATAGTACTGTGCCGCCTCCTCGTAGTCGGAGCGTTTTCCATCACGCTGCGCCTCTGAGTGATAATACAGAGCCAGATCATTCAAATTGGATTTCAGGTGCGCCTCGACAGCAGCATTCTCCTCTCGAGGGTTACGTAGCCAAAAGCCGCCGTCCATGCCGTAACGCTCTACGTAACCTTTCTTGCCCTCGAGAACCAGGCTGGGGAACCCGCCCAGTTTGTAAGCTTCAATAACCTCAAACTGCAGGATCGGTGATTTCGGGTGGAATGGGTCTTGCTCGACGAACGCCTCATATGCTTCCGCGGCATCGACGAAACGCTGTTTCTCGAGATACAGATCGCCAAGATTACTGTAAATGATGTAACCGAATGTCGGTTGACCGCGCTGATCAAGATACTTATCTATGCTCGCAGCACCTTCCATGTAGGAAAAACTAATGCTCAGTACACGAAGCGTGTCTTCGACAAGTTCCTGGTTCGCTCGGCTGAGTTGCTCGAATTTTCGGTCGCCGTCCTGCAGCTCGACGTTTCGGAGCTTGCGATCAAGTAACTCGAAGAACGGATCAAGACTGTCCTGGTGCCATGCCAGCTTGAACTGAGACCAGCCCAGTTTGTATAGCGACTGTTCGTAGAAGCGCGATGATTCACCGTAGCGAATAACGGCCTGGTAGGCCATTTCCGCGTCGTTATATTGCTTGCGAATGAACAGCATTTCACCGCGACGAAATTCGACCTCATCGATCAACGGCGTGTCGGGGAAGCGAGTGACCAGCTCGTTTAGCACCTCAAGTGCATCGTCGTTTCGACCGCCAATCTCGTAAGCACGACCCAGTTGATACAAAACCGTGTCGTTGCGACGGTAATCCGGGTACGCCTCAAGCAGTTGCTGATACAGCTGAACGGCATTATTGAAACTCGCGTGGTTCAAGGTATCGATGTTGGCAGCGAGCTGCTCGGCTTCAGTTGCATCGAGCTCCAGATCGCCGAGGCGGCGCATCGCTTCCGCGCGCAACTCCGGATCATCTGAAACCAGATCCAGGAAGGCGCGGTAATTGTCGCGCGCCAAACTCGTACTGTGAGCAATCACCTTGCCCGGACGAATCTCCACCGTCTTTTTCTCGAGACTCTCGATCGTATCCCGCTTCTTGACCTTGGCAGCGTCAGCCGCACTGCCCAGCACGACGGATGCAGCAATGAGGGCAAGCAACAAGACATGGCGAATATTCACGGCGAGGCCTCAGCTTCCGTCGTGGCGACGTCATAAATCGCGGCAAGTGCAAATCGTGCTTGCACGGTATAGATATCAAGCCGTTGCTTCTGCGCCTGCAATTCACCGACCGCAATCGACTGCAAGAATTCGCGCTGATCGGCCATAGCATTCGAGACTCGGAGCTGCATTCCGTCGATGCGTGGTTCCAGTCCATACACGCGATTGCTCAATTCCTCGAATCGAAGTGGTTCCGTACGCATTGTGTCGTCGATCTGACGCCTCAAGCGTTGCGTATCCACCAGTGCCTCGCCAGTTTGTCCGACGTTGCGCCGAAGGCGCCATAGACGATCGTTGAAATCAGATTCAAGCTGCCACTGCAGCACGCCTTTGAGCAAACCAATCTTGTCGCGAACCTCGGCAGCCTCAGGAATGTCTGCAGCCAATGCTGGCGCACTCCCAATCTCAGAGATCTCACTCCACATTTCAACTTCACTCTCATTCGCGAGCGCTAACCAGTCATTGCTTCGTTCTATCTCGTTAAGCAGGGAATCCAATTCCAGTTTTCGGTCAACCATTCCGTCAAGATCAGCACGAGCCAGGGCGTCCTCTACTCTCGGCAAACGTTCAGCGTATGCTTCGATTCGTGTTTCCAGCATGTTTGCGTAAACGTCGACGTTTTGTTGCCAGTTTTCCAGGTTGTTGTTCAGGTAGTTCAAGTCACGGTAATTCTTGAGGCCTTCCTGAAACTCATCGGTTGCCAACAGATGGTACAAATAGCGAGCTTCAGGCCCTTGCGGTAGCTCCTCGAGCCGCCAGTACCAGCCCGTGCTATCCATTGGATCATCCGAAAGAAATTGATTGAATACTTCGCCGGACTCAATGAAGCCGATCGTCCGATCAATTCGATTGGATTCTTCGTAGAAGGCTTCGATGGCGTTGAGGTAGTGATCTGCCGCCTGACTGATCGAATCGAGCTTCCCAAGTGCATAGGGGATGGCGAGCATGGATTCCTGGACCGCAGGATCAAGCAAATCGCGACCACGCAGCTCCATCCATGGCACTAGCGCGCGACTAAAGTTCTCGACTTCGGCGTCAGCCCAGCCGACACCCAGCAAAGCCTTGTTGGAGAACGGCCCATTCAGCCGAACGCGTTGCAACGGTCGCTTTGCTGCCAACGGCTGTCCGTCCTGCAGAAGCGAATAACCGAGTGCGAGATTTGCCCTGTCACGCAGTGATGTCAGCTCTTCGTTAAACGGATCGATGCTACCGAGTTCGTCGAGAATACCGGATGCAGCATCAACCTGTCCGCTGCGAACCAAAGCCACGCCCAGATTGAATTTTGCGTAACTCGCCCACTCCGTCTTGCCTTCCCATGCCTGTAACAATGCGATGGCACGATCGTACTGTGCGCTGTCGATATAGATTTGTGCTTGTAGCATCTGCGCTTCACGCCACAAATTGTCAGGCAATGTGTCGCTCAGGTTGGTGAGTGCTTCTTGAGACTTGTCCAGGTAACCACGTTGCTTCCAGATTTTCGCTAGAAAAAACCACGTCCTGTCACGAATTTCGGGTGAAACCTTGTCGGCCAGCAGACGTTCAAAGATGTCCGCCGCCGCGAGATGGTGGCCATATGACAGGTACATGCCGCCGAGAAGTAGCTCGGCCTGTTCGGTGTGCTCACTCAGTTGAGACTGTTCTTGTGCCGCCAACAGCCGTACGATCGCCGGGAAATAGTCGTTCTGATAAAAGTAGAAGAGAACCTCACCATAGTGCGGATCTCTGACAACGATCGGATCAGTATCGTCCGCAACCGCTGTGACCGGTTGCATTGATGCAACGAGAATCAGGATCAGGCATAGAGCGACGACAGTAGAGCGGCAATTCGCCAACGATCACTCCCATTCCTTGATGACGAATTCTGGTTGCTGCTTCTTCACACGATCGGTGATTTCCAGCTCAAGATATTTCGCACCAATACCCTTCTTGAACATCAGAGTGGCACCGCGGCGATAATCTCGGGTATGTGGGCCCCCGCCTGTGAAAACAGCGATGAGCTCATGGTCGCCGGTTTTGAGATTGGCCATGTGCACTCGATGCACACCGCCGCGAACCAAAGCACCAACCTCACGCTCCGTGTAGAGGTAGTTTGAGACCTCTTTGCCATCGATTTTCAGATTAACTGAATCGAGCTCAAAGTATTCGCCGACATCCATCGATATGAAGAACGCTACTTGCGAATTCGCCGGAAACAACAGCTCCTCCTCAAGCAGGAACAAGTCCCTGTTCAGGTCGAGAACTTCCTTTTTCAGATTCTGCACGTTCTCGTCAAGGCTGCGAAACTTCTCGCGCGAGTCAGCATCTGAGTCGTATGCAGACGGCGCGGCCGAATCTGCATCCATTGATGCTGGCTCCTGCGCAGTCGTAGAAGCACCGAAAGCCAGCACCATGCTGGCCGCGAAGCTGATTAGAATTCGTTTTGTCACTATTACTCTCCTGCGAACCGATGTGTCACAGTTACTCCCTCAGTAGTGAGCGAATCTGGTCCAGATACTTTTCTTCATAACCCGGCTTGTAGCCGTGATGTACGTAGCGGACGGTTCCCTCGCGATCTATGAGAACCGTGACCGGCATTGCCTCGACCGCATAGAGCTTGCTAACTTCCTTGCGGTCGTCGAACAAGACCGGAAAGCTTACACCGAGTTCGGACACCATGCGCATAGCTTTGCGGGAATCGTCATCAATATTGACGCCGAGCAAACTGAAGCCAACCCGCTCATAGCGGGAATACAGCTCGTCCAGCAGTGGCATTTCCTGGCGGCAAGGGCCGCACCAGGTCGCCCAGAAATTGACCATGACAACATCGCCGCGATACTCGGAGAGTCGCAGGTTGTCGCCAGTGCTGCTCTTGAGCGCAAAATCAGGCGCCACCTGCCCGGTAAGGCCCGATGAAGCCAGGCTGGTTGCGGCGAATATGCTTAACGCCAGAGCCACTAGTAAATTCTTCATTTTCATCATCTCATTCCTTGTCATATCAGCCAGGATCGATCCATGTCCTGAAACGGCGGAACTACAACGCGCATGGTGACAGCCCAAGCCCGGTTGAGGGCGTGACGATCGTCACAAATGGCCGGTCTTGTCTAAACATAATGGCCTGATGCAAAGCGCCGAAAAGCGTCGAAAAGCGCGATTTTCGCTGCATAACCGGGACAGGTGTGCCGCCTAATCGCCACAGATTACGTTAAATAGCACTATTTTCCAGATATTTTCGGTTGCGGGTAGCACCCTGCCCTGGCTGCACGTGGGAACGCCAAATCGGCCCACCGACAGATTAGCTATGATATGCGTATCGAACTGAATTTGAAGTGAATATTCGTCTGTATTCAGCGACAAAGCGGAATTTTTCGGGCGCTGTCAGGATCAGGGTTGTTGTAAGCCATCTGAATAATAGATTTGGCCATCGGCATCAATGACGATGCTTTCGTAGTCAGGTAGTGAGCCGATCAGGCGTAACCCTTTGTCCACGCCCATGACGAATACCGAAGTAGACAGCGCATCCGTGAATACGGCGTCAGGGCCAAATACCGTCGCACTGTGCACACCACTCGCCGGCACTCCCGTGCTTGGCTGCAAAATGTGGTGATAACGCACGCCGTCTTCCTCAAAATAGCGCTCGTAGTCACCGGATGTCGAGATAGCTTCGTCTTCCAGTGGCACGGATATTGCGACTTCGCCGTCCTTGCGCGGATCTCGTATACCAACCATCCACGGCTGACCACGCCGATCTCCGAGCAGCCGCGAATCGCCGCCTGCTGTCACAATGCCGTGTTCGACGCCGTTCATGCGCAGGATGCCGGCGCCGCGCTCTACAACGTAACCCTTCGCGATGCCGCCGAGATTGATGCGCACTCCCTGCTCACGAAAGCTAACGGTGCCCGCCGCCTGATCAAGCTCTACAAATTTCCAGCTGATGCGTTTGCGTTCTTCTGCCACCGTCGCCACATCGGGCCGCTCTCGATTTCTAAAATTGTAATGCTGCCCAACACTCTCGTACGTCACATCAAAGGCTCCGAGAGTGAGTACGGATATGTCGAGAGATCGCTGAATCAGATCAAATAGCTCGCGACCAGCGGGCACAGGTTCATTCGCTGCCCGCCGATTGATGTCGGATATGCGACTTTCCTCAATGTAGGTGCTCATCAGCTCGTCAATGCGATGAGCCTCGGCAAAAACCTGTTCGACCAGCAACTCGCCAGCGGCCGGGTCATCATGCCAAAACAATACGCTGACTTCGGTGCCCATCATTGGCCGCGCATCACCGACCCAGTCCGCGTGCGCCGAGCTTGAAAACACGAAGATCGACACCACTGCTAGAGTTAGTTTGTGCCCAGGGTTATGCTTGGCTCTTCGAATTTCTGACAAGGAGCGGGACAGTGACTTCATTCTTGATATTCCTCGCGATCATCGCTGCGATTGTTATGTGGGGCGTCGGTATATACAACCGGCTGGTCAATGAACGTAACCGCGTTAAGAACGCTTTTGCGCAAATCGACGTACAACTGACTCGTCGCTACGACTTGATACCGAATCTTATCGAAGCGGTCAAAGGTTACATGAAACATGAGCGCGAGACGCTTGACGCTGTAATCACAGCTCGCAACGCCGCCTCATCGAGCCTGGATGCTGCCAAAGCCGATCCTTCCAATGCTCTTGCGATGCAGGAGCTCGGTGCATCCGAAGGCGCGTTGACAGGCGCTCTTGGCCGACTGTTTGCGCTATCAGAAGCTTATCCTGATCTCAAAGCCAATCAAAACATGATGCAATTTCAGGAAGAGCTGACCAGCACGGAAAACAAAGTCGCGTTTTCGCGTCAGGCATTCAACGATACGGTTCTGCAATACAACAACTCTGTCCAGAACTTTCCGAATAACCTGATTGCTGGCTTCTTCAGTTTTGCACTCGCGAGCTTCCTGGAAATCGAATCAGAAGAAAAACGCGACGTGCCTGAGGTCTCGTTTACCTAGTCGCTCGCTCCCGCGCCCGCGACCCGAGCTAATTTGAATTTCTTCGCTTCCCAGGATAAAGCCCGCCGCACAACGCGGCGGCTGGTTTTTGCCTATATTCTCGCAACTGCGCTAATCGTACTGGGCGTAACGCTGGTCGTAGGTATCGCGTTATTCAGTTTCACGGATACCGGCTACGGCGTTGCAACCGGGACATTTATCGAACAACAGGCGCCCGTCCTTATCGGCACAGCGCTACTCGCTACGCTTTTCATCCTTGGTGCGACAGCATTCAAGACAGCATCTTTGTCATCTGGGGGTGGCCGCGTCGCTGTCGATATGGGAGGCACACTTGTACCACCGGATGTGCGAGATCCATTACGGCGAAGACTTCGCAACGTCGTTGAAGAGATGGCCATTGCGTCCGGCATGCCTGTCCCGGATATCTACGTACTCGAGCAGGAAAACGGAATTAACGCATTTGCTGCCGGGTACACACCGGGGGATGCGGTCATCGCTGTCACCCGAGGCACACTTGAACTCCTTGACAGGGAAGAACTACAAGGGGTCATCGGCCATGAGTTCAGCCACATACTGAACGGTGACATGCGGCTTAACATTCGTTTGATGGGGGTGCTATTCGGCATCCTGGCACTTGGGCTGATCGGGCGGATAATTCTGCGCAGCGGACACCATGCCAGCATCGTTTCGAGCCGCCGCGGCCGCGGCGCTCCTGTCGTACTTGTCATTGGTCTCGGCCTGACGATTCTTGGTGGTATCGGCGTTTTTGTCGCGCGAGTGATAAAAGCGAGCATTTCGCGGCAACGTGAGTACCTTGCCGATGCGTCCGCCGTGCAATTTACTCGCCAGACCGGCGGCCTGGCGAGTGC
>Ga0316187_10003194_pt1 | contig 14278 bp, 14 predicted proteins | sample CroRivburrow1_MG_FD_204927 | JGI IMG/M metagenome (GOLD analysis project Ga0316187, IMG submission 204927) | Coastal sediment microbial communities from Maine, United States - Cross River worm burrow 1 | ecosystem: Environmental > Aquatic > Marine > Coastal > Sediment | place: USA: Maine... | reverse complement strand
TGGTGATCACGATTTCCCCGTTTTCCTGTTCCCAGACCGCGCGCATCTTGACTGAGCCGGTGCCGCTTTCGTACATCTGCAGCAATTCTTCCGCCGGGGTGATGATTTCTGCCTCGGTTGGGTAATCCGGCGCCCGGACGTGCTCGCAGAGTTCGGCAGTGGTCGCCTTGGGTTGCTCCAGCAGCCGGATGCAGGCCGACACGACTTCACGCAAATTGTGAGGCGGGATATCGGTCGACATGCCGACCGCGATACCCATGCTGCCGTTCAGCAGCACATTGGGGAGCCGGGCCGGCAGCATCGCCGGTTCCTGCAGCGTGCCGTCGAAATTGGGGGACCATTCGACCGTACCCATGCCCAGTTCGCTGAGCAGGGTTTTCGCATAGGCAGTCAGCCGCGACTCCGTGTAGCGCATGGCTGCGAAGGACTTGGGGTCGTCCGGGGAACCGAAGTTGCCCTGCCCGTCGATCAATGGATAGCGGTAGGAAAAAGGTTGCGCCATCAGCACCATGGCTTCGTAGCAGGCCGAGTCGCCGTGTGGGTGGAACTTGCCGATCACGTCACCCACGGTGCGGGCGGACTTCTTGTGCTTGGAGGTCGCGCTGAGTCCCAATTCGCTCATCGCGTAGACGATGCGCCTCTGCACCGGCTTGAGCCCGTCGCCGATGTGCGGCAGGGCGCGGTCGAGTACGACGTACATCGAGTAGTCGAGGTAGGCCTTTTCGGCATAGTCCTTGAGCGGTATGCGTTCGTGGTCGGCGAAGGAGCGGGTGATTTCAGTCATTGGATATAAATGGGGTCATATAAATGGGGTCAGAGTAAAAATGGGCTCGACTATCCTACGGGGTCGGTGAAGAAATGGGTACGCCCATTTTCACTCTGACCCCGCCCCTGCCCTGGGCGCATCCGCTCGTGGCCGGATCAACATGGGGGCAAAGACCAGCGTAAACAGGGCGAAGGTTGCGATCCACGCAAGCCCTGAAAGGGCAACCCACAGCGAGTAATGGCTGGCGTCGACCAGCGGCAGGAAAACGCGAAACACCACCGACAGAGTCATCCCGGCCAGCAGCAGCGTGACCACCGGTGGCGACTGGTGAACGTTCCTGCCGGTGTGGCCCAGGGTCACACGCGCCATCATGCTGACGGTCACCATGCCGATTCCGCCGACCGCATAGGCGTGGATCGGCAGAAAATCAGGTATCCCGGTGACCGGCATCAGCGCGCGCAACAGGAAGCCCAGGTTGATCATCATGAAAGCGGCGAACAGACCCCACAGCAGTGGTCTCTGCCAAATGCCCAGGGTGTACCAGCCTTGCACCCGTATTGAATTCAGAATCAGCAGGGCGGCGGCCAGCAGGGCGCCGAGAAGATGGTGCGGCAGCAGCACTTCACTCAGCAGGAACGGCGGGAACAGCGCAAAGGTGGCGATGTCGTTCCAACGCCTTCTTTTGAGCTCCACTTTGTAACCAACGCCCCGCTCGGTAAAGAACGGAATGACCCGCGAGCCCATGAACAGGACCATGCCCAGCACCAGGTAGAGGCCACCGTGGACACCATAATGCGCGCCATGTGGAATCCAGCCGGCTGCGCCCAGGTAAAACAGCAGGTTGGCCCCGGTCAGCAGGGAGAGGATCAGCAAAACGGGCGCCTGGCGCTTTTGCCCGGTTTTCACGATGGGCCGGGCCACCGCGAATACCAGGCCGAACATGAACGCCATGTCGGCGGCCGCGGTAAACCACAGCAACCCGGTGCCACTCAGCATCAGTGCGCGCGCCACGGCCCAGGCGGCAAAGAGCAAAGCGAGCGCGCTGCCGCTGGCGGTCTCCCGGTCGGTCCAGTTCCAGGTGGCGGTCAGCAGGAACCCGGCGATGACAGCGAAGGCGAAACCGAAGATCATCTCGTGGGCGTGCCACTGTGATGGTGAGAGTCCGGTCAAATCGACAGGCAGGCCATAGCGGTAAACCGCCAGCCAGGCTGCCATGGTTACGGCCGCGAAGACCGCCGCGCCAAGGAAGAAAGGCCGAAAGCCTCGCGACCAGAATGGCCGGCCTGTCATGGCGGGTACTTCAGGCACTACCCTGGATCAGTGGGCGGGTATCGAAAAAGACCCGGATTTCACTGATGAGTCCATCGCGTATGCGATAGAACTCCGCGCCCTCGATCCTGATGCCGTTCAGACCTTCGAATTCGACAACAGTCGCCGCCGAGTCATCCTGGATAACCATCCATTTCACCTGCAGCCGCGCCACGAATGGTGCGATTTCGGCAATGTGCTGCCGCACGGCCGCCTCCCCACGCAACGGCTCGGGCATCATGGGGCCGCTGTAAACGACGTCGCGGGCGAGTGGCACCCTGCTGGCGTCATTCGTTTCAGAGACCTCGATGAAGTGGCTCACGATGCTCCGTATGTCTGATTGATCACTCATTCCTGTTTCCTCATATCGTTGCGAGGTTACCCTTGTCTTCCAGCCAGGCCTTACGGTCGGAGGCCCGTTTTTTGGCCAGCAGCATGTCCATCAGTTTCGTCGTAGCCGTATGACTCTCGACGGTCAGCTGGACGAGTCGGCGGGTGTCCGGGTCGATGGTGCTTTCGCGCAGCTGCAGGGGGTTCATTTCACCCAGTCCCTTGAAGCGCGTCTCCATCACTTTGCCCTTCTTCTTCTCGGCCGCGATGCGCTCATGGATACCCTTGCGCTCCTCGTCGTCCAGCGCGTAATACGTTTCCTTGCCCACGTCGATGCGGTACAGCGGCGGCATGGCCACGAATATGTGCCCGGTCTCGACCAGCGCCGTGAAATGCTTCAGGAACAGCGCGGACAGCAGCGTCGCAATGTGCAGGCCGTCCGAATCGGCATCGGCCAGGATGACGACCTTACCGTAACGCAGGCCGGAGATCTGGTTGGATCCGGGATCGACGCCAATGGCCACCGAGATATCGTGCACCTCCTGGTTGTTCAGGACCGCGTCCGACTCCACCTCCCAGGTGTTCAGGATTTTGCCGCGCAGCGGCAAGATGGCCTGGTACTCCCGGTTGCGGGCCTGTTTGGCCGAGCCACCCGCGGAGTCGCCCTCCACCAGGAACAACTCGGTGGCTGCGAGGTCCTGCGAGGTGCAGTCGGCCAGCTTGCCGGGCAGGGCGGGGCCCTGGGTGATTTTCTTGCGCACCACCTTGCGCGCCGACTTCATGCGCTTTTGCGCGTTGCTGATCGCCAGTTGCGCGATCGCTTCGCCGTCGTTGACGTTCTGGTTGAGCCACAGGCTGAAAGCGTCCTTGACGACGCCGGAAACGAAGGCGGCACAGGCGCGCGACGACAGACGCTCCTTGGTTTGCCCGCTGAACTGGGGATCGGCCAGCTTGACCGACAGGATGAAGCCGATTTTTTCCCAGATATCATCCGGTGACAGGCGAACACCGCGCGGCAGCAGGTTGTGGTGCTCGCAGAATTCCCGCAGAGCCTCGACCAGGCCCGTGCGCAGCCCGTTCACGTGGGTGCCGCCCTGGGTGGTTGGGATCAGGTTGACGTAACTTTCCTGCAGCAGGCCGCCTTCGGGCAGCCAGCACACGGCCCAGCTGACTTCCGAGTCGGTGCCTTTCATGGCGCCGCTGAACGGTTCGTCCGGCAGGCGCCCGTAATCCTCCAGTTCGGTTTTCAGGTAGTCCGTCAGACCTTCTTCATAGCACCATTCTTCCTTTTCGCCGGTCTTGTCGACGGTCAGGCTGACGGCCAGGCCGGGGCACAGCACGGCCTTGGCCCGCAACAGGTGCTGCAATCGCTTCATCGAAAAGGTCGGTGAGTCGAAGTAGTCAGGATTGGGCCAGAAGCGGATACGGGTGCCGGTGTTGCGCTGGCCGACCGTGCCGATTTCCTTCAGCGCGGTTTTCTTGTCGCCATTGGCGAAAGCCATGTAATGCTCCACGCCGTCGCGCTTGATCCACACCTCCAGCTTGCTGGACAAGGCGTTGACGACGGAGACGCCGACGCCATGCAGGCCGCCGGCGAACTGGTAGTTCTTGTCGGAGAACTTGCCGCCGGCGTGCAGCTTGGTCATGATCAGCTCGACGCCCGGCATGCCCTGCTCGGGATGAATATCCACCGGCATGCCACGCCCGTCGTCGGTCACCTCCACCGAGCCATCGTCGTAGGCAATGACGTCGATCCGGCGCGCATGGCCCGCCAAAGCTTCGTCCACGCTGTTGTCGATGACCTCCATCGCCAGGTGGTTTGGCCTGGTGGTGTCGGTATACATGCCCGGCCGTCGCCTGACCGGTTCGAGCCCGGTCAGGACTTCAATGTCTTCTGCGCGATATGAATTGCTCATGTTCCAGCGGGCCTGGGTGGGTCGGACGGAGGTGTTCGGGTTCGGCGATGGATGTTCACCTGTTTGACTGCGGTTTTCAAGTAGCCGCAGCATGCCGTAGAATGTCCTTCCAGAACTTACACTCCAAAATCACATAGGGTTCTGGCATGGCTTCTCTCATTTTCGTCACCGGCGGCGTCGTTTCCTCGCTCGGCAAAGGTCTCTCTGCAGCCGCCCTGGCTGCCATTCTCGAGTCGCGCGGGTTGAAGGTGACACTGGTCAAGCTGGATCCCTACCTCAACGTCGATCCAGGCACCATGAGCCCGTTCCAGCACGGCGAGGTGTACGTGACCGAGGACGGCGCCGAGACCGACCTGGACCTGGGGCACTACGAGCGCTTCGTCCGTACCCGCATGGGGCAGCTCAATAACTGCACCACCGGCCGGATTTACAGCAACGTCATCGCCAAGGAGCGCCGCGGCGATTACCTCGGCGCCACCGTGCAGGTGATCCCGCACGTCACCGACGAGATCAAGGACTGGATCCGCCGGTCGTCCGAAGGCTACGACGTGGCCATGATCGAGATCGGCGGCACGGTCGGCGACATCGAGTCACTGCCGTTCCTGGAAGCCATCAGGCAACTGGGCGTGGAATACGGGCGCGACGCCATGTTCATGCACCTGACGCTGGTGCCGTTCCTGCGCGCCGCCAACGAGATCAAGACCAAGCCGACCCAGCATTCGGTCAAGGAGTTGCGATCGATCGGCATCCAGCCCGATGTGCTGCTGTGCCGTTCTGAGATCGAACTGAGCCAGGCCGAGCGCGAGAAAATCGCGCTGTTTACCAACGTGCCGACGCGGGCCGTGATCACCGCGCTGGATGCGAAGCCCTGCATTTACCGGATTCCCCTGATGCTGCACGAGGAACATCTGGACGACATCGTCATCGAGCGCCTGGGGCTGCAGGACAAGGCCGGGCCCGCCGACCTCAGCGACTGGCAGGAGGTGGTGGACCGCACCACCAACACACAGCACCAGGTCACCGTGGTGATGGTCGGCAAATATGTCGAACACCATGACGCCTACAAGTCACTGACCGAGGCCATTGCCCATGGCGGCCTGCGGCAGCGGATCAAAGTGGACATCCGCCGTATCGAGTCCGAAGACCTGGTTGGCGGCGACCTGTCACAGATCGAGGGCGCCGACGCCATCCTGGTGCCCGGCGGCTTCGGCGAACGCGGCTTCGAGGGCAAGGTCAATGCGATTCGTTACGCTCGCGAGAACGGCGTTCCCTACCTGGGTATCTGCTACGGCATGCAGGCGGCCGCAGTTGAGTTCGCCCGCCACGTTTGTGACCTCGAAGCCGCGAATAGCACCGAAATCGTCCGTGACACGCCCCACCCGGTCATCGGCCTCATTACCGAATGGCGGGACTCCTCGGGCAAGGTTGAAAAGCGCAACGAGGACTCGGATCTGGGCGGCACGATGCGGTTGGGTGCGCAGGACTGCCGGCTGCGGGAGGGCTCGCTGGCCCGCAAACTCTATGGGCGCGACATCATCAGCGAACGTCATCGGCACCGTTACGAGTTCAACAACCGCTACCGCGACGTGTTTCAGAGGCACGGCATGGTCCTGGCCGGTCTGTCGATGGACGAAATGCTGGTCGAAATCATTGAGCTGCCCAGCCATCCCTGGTTCTTGGCCTGCCAGTTCCATCCCGAGTTCACGTCCAGCCCGCGTGACGGGCACCCGCTGTTCATGGGCTTCATCGAGGCTGCGCTGCGCCGCCAGCAGGGCGAGTTGCCCGCGGGAGTGGCGCAACTGTGAGGCTATGCGGCTTCGAAGCCGGCCTGGAGCACCCCTTCTTCCTGATCGCCGGTCCCTGTGTGATCGAGTCGGAGCAGCTGGCTATCGAAACGGCTGGAAATCTGAAGGAAATTTGCGGGCGGCTCGCCATCCCGTTCATCTACAAGTCGTCGTTTGACAAGGCGAACCGCTCATCGGGCGACAGTTTCCGGGGGCCGGGCATGGACGAGGGGCTGCGAATCCTGGCCGAAGTCAAACGCCAGGTCGGCGTGCCGGTGCTGACCGATGTGCACGAAGACACCGACGTGCAGGTTGTTGCGAGCGTGGTCGACGTGCTCCAGACGCCCGCCTTTCTGTGCCGCCAGACCAACTTCATCCACCGCGTCGCCGCTGCGGGCATCCCGGTCAACATCAAGAAGGGCCAGTTCCTCAGCCCCTGGGAGATGAAAAACGTCGTGGACAAGGCGCGTGCGACCGGCAATACACAGATCATGGTCTGCGAGCGCGGCGCGTCATTCGGTTACAACAACCTGGTTTCCGACATGCGCTCGCTGGCGGTAATGCGGGATACCGGGTGCCCGGTCGTGTTTGACGCCACCCACTCGGTCCAGTTGCCGGGCGGGCAGGGGACCACCTCCGGCGGGCAACGTGAATTCGTGCCTGTGCTGGCGCGAGCCGCCGTGGCGGTGGGGGTCTCGGGCGTGTTCATGGAAACCCACCCGGATCCGGACAAGGCGCTCAGCGACGGCCCGAACGCCTGGCCGCTTGGAAAAATTGAAGCCTTGTTGATCACCCTCAAAGAACTGGATGCTGTGACCAAGCGGCACTTGCAGGACGACAGCTGATTCTCCGAAACACCCCGAATTTCCACAAAGGACATGCAATGACGACTATCAAATCCCTCCATGCGCGGCAGATTCTCGATTCCCGCGGCAACCCTACGCTCGAGGCGGAAGTGCGGCTGGATTCCGGAGCGTTTGGCCGCGCCGCTGTGCCGTCGGGCGCCTCGACCGGTGCCCGTGAAGCCATCGAATTGCGCGACGGTGACCCCACGCGATTCCTTGGCCGCGGCGTGCTCAAGGCCGTGGGCCATGTCAACGGCGTCATCGCCGACGCGCTGGTCGGATCCGACGGAGCGGACCAGGCGGCGCTGGATCGCAGGCTGATCGAACTGGACGGCAGCCCCAACAAGGCCAACCTCGGCGCCAACGCGCTACTGGGCACATCGCTGGCCGCCGCCCACGCCATGGCCGCCCACGATGGCGAGGCGCTGTGGCAACGCCTGGCCCGAACCGGATCCGGTGATGTGCCGCCGCAGCTGCCCGTGCCCATGATGAACATCGTCAACGGGGGAGCCCATGCCGACAACAGCGTCGACATGCAGGAATTCATGATCGTGCCCTGGGGATTGGATACCTTCGCCGACTCGCTGCGCTGCGGCGTCGAAATTTTCCATACGCTCAAGTCCGTGCTGAAAAAACGGGGTCTGAGCACGGCGGTGGGCGACGAAGGCGGCTTTGCCCCGGACCTGCCGTCCAACGAAGCAGCCGTCGAGGTCATTCTCGAGGCGGTCGAACAGTCCGGTTACCGCATTGGCCGGGACGTCAGCCTGGCGCTCGACACCGCTTCCTCGGAGTTCTTCCGCGATGGCCAGTACCACCTGGCGTCGGAGAACAAATCGTTCGAACCGGCCGCCTTCGCCGAATACCTGGCCAGCTGGGCCCGCCAGTACCCCATCGTCAGCATCGAGGACGGCATGGCGGAGGACGACTGGGACGGCTGGGCGGAACTCACCCGCCTGGTGGGTGATCGATGCCAGCTGGTCGGCGACGATCTCTACGTGACCAATACCGAGATCTTCAGGCGCGGGATCGAGATGGGCATCACCAATTCGATCCTGATCAAGCTCAACCAGATCGGAACCCTGAGTGAGACCCTCGGAGCCATAGCGATGGCGAAGGAGGCAGGGTTCAGTGCGGTCATTTCCCACCGCTCCGGCGAGACCGAGGACACCACCATCGCCGACCTGGCCGTCGCTACCACGGCTACCCAGATCAAGACCGGCTCGCTGTGCCGGTCCGACCGGGTCGCCAAGTACAACCAGCTGCTGCGGATCGAGGAAGCGCTAGGCGCGGACGGCCGTTTCGCCGGCCGCGGGGCATTCTCGAACATACGCAACTGGAGTTGATTCGGAGACATGCGCGTGCTGCTCGCCATTCTGCTCCTGTTGCTGGTGGCGCTGCAGTTCAAGATGTGGTTCGGCGAGGGCGGTTACCGGGATGTTCAGCGCCTGGCGCAGCGCGTCGACGAACAGGCCGAGGAGAACGAAGCGCTGGCGCAGCGTAACCGTGAACTGCAGGCTGAGGTTGAAGACCTGAGGCAGGGCCTCGAGGCGATCGAGGAGCGGGCCCGCAGTGAGCTGGGGCTGATCAAGGAAGACGAGGAGTTTTACCAGGTTGTACCCGCACCGGAGAACAGACAGTGAGTGAACGGCAAGTTGATGCACTGATTCCTGCGGCGGGCCAAAGTGTCCGCTTCGGTGGGACCACCCTCAAGCAATACGCGCACCTGATGGGGCAGCCCGTCATCGCGCACAGCATCGAAGCGGTCAGGCGTCATCCAGCGGTCGCGTCGGTGACCGTGGCGCTGGCTCCGGATGACGGGATCTACGATGAACTGGTGGGCTCCGGTTACCCGGGAGTGCATACCGCGATCGGCGGCGACAGCCGGGCCAGGACGGTGTTGAACGGGCTGGCGTCGATCCTGCAGCGTAATCCCGCCAGTGAGTGGGTGCTGGTTCATGATGCGGCGCGGCCCTGTCTGTCCATCGCGGCGCTGCGGCGCCTGCTGACCGCCGGCCTGGCCAGCGAGCACGGCGCGATCCTGGCCGTGCCGGTCAGCGATACGCTGAAGCGGGCCGATTCCGACGGCTGCATCGAGTGTACCGTCGACCGCAACCGCTTCTGGGCGGCGCAGACGCCCCAGTTGTTTCGCACGCGGCAGCTGGCCGGCCACCTGGAAGCCGCGCTCGCCGCGGGTGAGTCACCCACGGACGATGCAGCCGCGATGGAACGGGCCGGTTTGCATCCGCTGCTGGTCGAGGGACCGCGCAGCAACATCAAGATCACCGGGCCCGAGGACCTCGCGCTCGCCGAGTTCATCCTGCAACGGCAATCGATGGATGAGTGAGGCCATGAATCCAGGCATCGAGTTCCGGGTCGGCCAGGGTCTGGACGTGCATGCCTTTGGCCCTGGTGACCACCTCATGCTGGGCGCTGTGCGCATCCCCCATGAGCGGGGGCTCGCGGCCCATTCCGACGGCGACGTGGTCCTGCACGCATTGTGCGACGCTCTGCTGGGCGCCGCGGCGCTGGGCGATATCGGCCAGCATTTCCCACCCGGCGAGGAGCGCTGGCGCGATGCGGACAGCTCGCAATTGCTGGCCCGCGTACTCGAACTCCTGTCGACTCTGGACTGGCTTCCTGTCAACGTCGACCTCACCGTGGCCTGCGAGCAGCCGCGCATTGCGCCGCACGTTCCCGCCATGCGTGATGCCATTGCCGGCGTGCTGGGTCTCGCAACGGACGCGGTGTCGGTGAAGGCCACGACGACCGAGAAACTGGGCTTCTGTGGCCGCGGGGAGGGCATTGCGGCGCTCGCCGTGGTCCTTGTCCGGCGCGGTTGAGTGCCACACGCCGACCGGGAGTTTCCGGACTGGCAGCGGTACCTCGAAAGGCCCGCGGCTACCGGCCGCCTGCGCGCCACCCCCGAGGATTTCCAGGTCTGGGAATTGCCGCTGATCGAGCCGCAGGGAACGGGTTCGCACCTGTGGCTGGAAGTGCGGAAACGCAGCGCCAATACCCAGTGGGTGGCCAGCCAGCTGGCGGCGGCCGCTGGTGTGCCGGAGCGCGACATCGGCTTTGCCGGAATGAAGGACCGGCATGCCGTCACCACGCAGTGGTTCTCCATCGGGCTACAGGAAGCCAGGAGCGCCGAATGGACGGCCTGGGAGATTCCGGACGTCACTCTGCTCCAGGGCCATCGCCATGGCCGTAAACTGCAGCGCGGGGCGCTGCGCGGTAATCGCTTCCGGATCGTTTTGCAGGATCTTCAGGATGGCGGTGACGCACTGGAAAGCCGCCTTGCAGCGTTGGCGGCGAGCGGCGTGCCCAACTACTTCGGACCACAGCGCTTCGGCCGCGACGGCGCCAACGTCAGGCGCGCCGTGCAGTGGCTGGAAAGAGGCGGCCGGATCAAGCGCAGCCTCCGCGGTATCTACCTCTCCGCCGTGCGCAGTTACCTGTTCAACCTGCTGCTGGCGGAGCGCGTGCGGCTCGGCAACTGGAATCGCCTGGTCGACGGCGACCTGGCCATGCTGGACGGCAGCCGTTCCACCTTTGCCTGCAGCCTGCCGGACGCTGAGTTGGTGCGACGCTGCGCTGAATTCGACATTCATCCGACGGGCCCGCTGCCGGGCCGCAGCAGCAGGCGCGGCGGCAGCAGTCCCGCCGGCGAGGCGGCGTCCCTGGAACAAGCCGCCCTGGGTCGGCACCGTGAGTGGGTGGAGGCGCTGCAGCGCGCGGGGGTGGATGCCGATCGGCGCAGCCTGCGCGTGGTGCCCAGCCGACTGGATTGGCAGCTGGAGGAATCCCGGTTGACGCTGCAGTTTGACCTGCTGCCGGGCGCGTACGCGACCAGCGTACTGCGGGAACTTGTATTGACCGACCCGAACACCATATCCGAAGACACATGAGCACCTATCGACTCAAAGGCGCTTCGGGCGCCGTCATCAACCAGTCTTTCACCCTGGGCGCGCGAACCGTGGTGGGCCGCGCCGACGACTGCGACCTGCGGCTGGACCAGGATGGCGTCGCCGGCCGTCACGTCGAAATCCTCGCGAGTGAGGGCCGCCTGGTTTTGCGCCGCCTGGACCCGGCGGCGGAGGTCCTGCTGAATGGCCGGGGTGTGGAGGAGGCTGATCTGGCCAGTGGCGACGAAATCCGCATCGCCAACTGCCGCTTCGTGCTGCAGGCGCCGGGGCTCAGGCCCGCGAAAGTCCTGACCAGCGAAGCGGTCAGCCGCCGTCGCGGTTACCTGCCCTGGCTGATCGTGGTTGCCCTGCTGGGCGCCGCGGCCGCAGCCTGGTATTCGGGTTTGTTGACGTTCACCTGAGCGCGCTTTGCCGGCCGGGCGGCGCCCCGAAATACCTATTGTGCCTGCCGTTGCCTGCGTAAGCGGCTGTCGACGTCGTCAAGATAGGCGCGCGCAGCCGCCAGCAGCAGATCCGGATGCAGACGCACCGTGTAATCCGGATTACTGTACTGGAAGTGGATCAAGCCGTCGGTTCCAATGATAAAGGTCGACGGGACCGGCAGCACGTGGTGCCCTTCGCCCGAAGCAGCTTCCAGATCGATGCCGTGCTGGAGGTATTTCGCGACCACGTCGTCTGACACCCGGAATGCCAAACCGAAGGCCCGCGTCGCGTCCAGTTTCGCGTCGGAAAGAAGCTGGTAAGCAATATCCGGCTGGTTGAGGCTCTCGTAGAGCAATTCCGGCTGGTCGATGCTGATAAACCAGATATCGAACCCCATCTGCTTCAGCTCGGCCTCTGCTTTACGCATTTCGGCGAGGTGCAGGTTGCAGTATGGGCACCAGCCGCCGCGAAAGAAGGTCAGCACCAGCGGTTGCGGCAGGTGCTGTGGATCGAAACGAACCGCTGTGCCACGGGCATCCCTGACCTCGAATGCTGGCGCCTGCATGCCGGGCAACAACGGCCAGACCTCGCTGGCGTCTGCGTGGATGTCGCTTCGCTGCGTTTCCGCAGGAAGGGTGCCCGGCAAAGCTGCCAGGCACCAGCAGAGCAGCGTGAACGCCAAGGCCTTCACGTTGCCGACCCTTCCTCAGTCATTATTCGGAATGCCATCCCGGCGTTCGGTCACAATATAAGAGCGCGCATCGTTGCAATCGACCAATCCGTCGAACAACTCGTCCGCTTTCTTGTAGCCTTCCTTGCCATATTGATCATAGTCCGCACCGAGGCTGGCGTAGTTGCGATAGCTTTGGACAAATTTGAAATCAAAGTCGGCATCGCCTCCGCCGTAGGCAGCCCACAAGACCCACATGCCGGCCTGTGATCCGTGCCCGGCGCGGTATTCGCTCCAGGCCGCGAGGGCAGGGGCGACGTCGTCAAAGGATTTGCCTTCGGCAATTTCGCAGTCTGAGAAGTTGAGAATAAAGGACTTGGCGCCGTCATTCGGGGGTTCCTTGACCCTCATCGTCGCATAGTTGACGTGGGCCCCGCAGCTGGCGAATTCTGCGAACCCTGCGTTCAGCGCCGGATTCGCCAGGTACTTGTCATAGGCTCGCCCCAGCGCGGCGGCATCGGGCGACGTGCCCAGCCAGATGAAGTCGAAATCCTGCTCCGCACCGAAATAAAAGGGGGTGAGCGTCCAGGCGGAGTAAGGCTCGGGGTCTCCATCCAGCCAGGCGTTCCATTGTGTCACCCACTGATCGAGATCGGCGGAGCCTTTGCCCTCATGAAAGTTGCACGTGTAAATCTCCACCGGGAAGATGGCTGATCTCTGGTCCGACTCCTCCTGTGCAATAGCGCTGCTGCTGAACGCCAGGATGGCGATGACGGCCCCCCGGCCGAGCGGTGAAAGCAGATTCTTCATATGTTGTTGCTCCTCGAGTTCATTACTGTACATACCGGAAATGGCCCGTACCTCCAGAGTATAGACAAACTGTCCGGATTTACTCCGGCCCTCAATCGGTCTGCCGGACCCTGAAGCTGGGTCGTCCATCGGGTCCGATCAGGCCGTGCCGCCTCAGCCAGGCCCGTGCATCCTCTGCATCCCGCTCGAACCAGCTACGGGCCGAGCCCAGCCGGAAGCTGTAGCCCCAGGCGTCCATGTCCGTCATCATTCGCTCACGGCCAAATCCCGCCAATTCGTCAGCGAGCAGAATCTGCAAGTAGCACACCGCGTTTTCCTCGTCGTAGTCGCCACCCGCGTCCGTGTCCAGTCCCGCACGCCGCGCCTCGTCCATGCAGACGTAATGGCAGGCTTCATGCAGGATCGAGTGCAGCGGCGTGTCGGCGCGCAGCAACACGCTGCCATGCAGCAACCCCGCTTCCTCGTCCCCCCAAAACGATCCCGGTATCGGACGGTCCCCGGGGGTCTCGCGGACCGCCAGGCCATACCGCGCCAACAGTGTGGAAACGGCCGCGGCGTCGCTGTCGCGGAAGCGAAGCACATCAGCTGTGGTCAAAGTGGCGTTCTGGCTCACGGACGTCCCGTCGTGGGTTCGAAAAGCATGGGCATTGGCGGACTGCGGTAATATTAGCCCATCTTTTGCCAGGAACTGATATCCAGGCCCATGGACCTCCTGAAAGACAGGAACCGCCCTATCGAGTTATTGCGCCTCGCCGGTCTCTTCGCCTGGCTGTGCGCGACGGTTCCCCTGGTCCTGATGCGGTTCTGGTATTCCGAGCCGCTGGGCAGCGAGCAGTACCTGGCCTGGGCGATTCTGCACCTGGTGTTCGGATTCACCTACTGGAACCAGGTCCGGTCGTTGCCGGTAAGGACCAGCCTGGCCCACCGTCTCTTGACGGTTTCGGTTTTGACCGTCAGCGCCCTCGGCGTCAGCGTCGTCGCGCAGACCGCACTGGGCGGTATCCTGCTGCTGGTTGTCGCCGGGTTGCTGCCATGGATCCTGCCCGTGGCGCTGGCGCTGGGCTGGCTGGTCGGACAGAACCTGCTGCTGGTGCTGGTGCTCCACAACATCCCGGACATCGCGTTCGCCGATGCGGCGTTGACGGGCGGCCTGTTCCTGGGGATTTCCGGGTTCGCGTTCATGACCGGCATGATCGCTCTGCGTCAGCACGCCGCCCGGGACGAGCTGAGAAAGGTAAACTCTGAATTGCGTGCGACGCAGGCATTGCTGGCCGACAACACCCGCATCGCGGAGCGGGTGCGCATCGCGCGTGAACTCCATGACCTGGTGGGTCATCACCTGACGGCCCTCACCCTCAACCTTGAAGTCGCGACCCACCTGGTCGAGGGCAAGGCGCTGGAGCACGTACAGCAGGCGCATTCGCTGGCCAAGCTGCTGCTGGCCGATGTCCGCGAAGTCGTCAGCGAGATGCGACTGGATGACAAGGTCGACCTGGCGGC
>Ga0316187_10003193_pt1 | contig 14278 bp, 15 predicted proteins | sample CroRivburrow1_MG_FD_204927 | JGI IMG/M metagenome (GOLD analysis project Ga0316187, IMG submission 204927) | Coastal sediment microbial communities from Maine, United States - Cross River worm burrow 1 | ecosystem: Environmental > Aquatic > Marine > Coastal > Sediment | place: USA: Maine... | reverse complement strand
AACGCGCCGGTTACATTACCGAGACCGCGGACGATCCACCACAATATCTACCGGCACGCTCATTTGAAACGATTAGCGTGAAGGAATTGATTGATACCGTAAGAGCAGACGAAGAATCTCCCGGGATGAGCGCAGAAAATTTGTCGCACGAAGCCGGTGTGGAGTCGCTGCTTATGCGCATGGATGAAGCCGTCAGTTCATCGTTACGCGGAAGCAGCCTGCGGGAACTGGCCATGGCTGACGGCACGTCTGTCGATGCACCATATGATAAGTGAATTGCAAATCAAAGGTACTTTTGGTTCCAGTGCTTCCTTGCGAGGACATGCAGATCGCGCAATTGGTTAATTCGGCTGGCAATGCGCAATATCTGCCAGAAAATTCTGGGGAGAAATGCAGTTGCTTATATGAATTGTTTTTTTATTTTCCAAATCTCAATTATGAGCTATGACCTATAACCCGATGAGTCGATTGATGGTATTAAGGGTTGAGGACTGAATATTCCGGTCAGCCAATAAAAAAATTCTTTCAGGCGTTGCATGGCGGCAATAGGTAAAGACTTGAAACAAATTTCCAATCCAGATTTTCCTTATTCTTCTGTGCAGATAGAGCGTTGTCTTGATCCGCTCGCACATGCAATTTATGGGCTTCGCAAGAGTAGCGAGACCGTCATCGTCGGCATTCAGGGAGGCCAGGGAACGGGCAAGACCACGCTTGCAAGTTATCTTGTGAGTAGACTCTTGACTGAAGGGTGTCATGCTGTCTCATTTTCGATTGATGACTTTTACACGACTTATGATGATCGGAGATTCTTCGCCGCACAGCATTCTGACAATCCATTTTACCAGTTGCCTCGCGGGATGCCAGGGACACACCGCATCGCGGCACTATACAATACGCTATCTCGCCTCAAAAGTGGAGGTGATGTTGATCTTCCCGTCTTTGATAAGTCAGCGTATCAGGGACATGGTGATATTTCGAATTGCATAGAGAAGGTGCGGGGACGCCAGGATTTTGTTATTTTTGAAGGGTGGTGTATTGGAATGCCCGTGGTCACATCGGACGAATTGCTTGCCATCTGCCATCGCCAGAATTTACAAGACTTCTCGCCTTTTCCGGCACATACTCATCTAGATGTGGTACTAGCCCATCTTGAGCAATACCAACGGTTGTGGGGACTGATAGACTTCCTCACTATGCTGCATCCCGATTCTCTGTTCCTGCACGAGAGATGGAGACTTGAGCAGGAGAAAGGCCTGATTGCTCGAAAGGGCACAGGTATGCCGGATGCACAAGTACGTGATATGTTTAGACATTTTCTCCCGTTTACGTGTCTCTGTTACGAGAAGCTTGTTCCGGATCTGCGCATCCATATTAACAAAGAACATGGTTACTACGAGATGACATCACCTAAGCTTTTGTAATTACCTTTTGTTCGCATTTGAGTATTTTCCTAACCCATTGTTGTGCCTGAAGCGACTGCCACATTGAATGGGTCGTTTTAGTAATATCGGAATTGCTTTGGATTGAAAATTTTAAAGTGCTTATTATAGTTTTTACCGGTGAGCATGTTGTTGAGGGACCAACAATTTCGAAAGCGGATTTTCAAAGGATTGACACCTAAAAGTTTGCAAATGCCTACGAACAGACTGTCACGAAAAGGATGTTACTCGGCCACAGCAGAAGTTTCCTTGGATTCCTTAAAGGTTATTGAAAGATATCCTTCTGTTCTCATGTATTTCACTGACACTTTGTGGCTGTTGAAAACCAATAGCCATGTAGTATTTTATTATCATGTACTGAAGTCCAATTGTTTTATTGTCAGATTTCATTAGGATACATCTTGCTAAATCCGCTAATTAAGGTTCCGCAGTTGCAATCAGTAATGCTGTGTAAACCTATGGAGGTTCATCATGAAAACCACAATGGGCATGAGTAGCTACGAAATAGAACAGGATGCAATCCTGCTGTTGATCTGGTATGTGAGCAACTGCAGCAAATTTCTTCCGATGAATACATTCCGATGAAAGCTGATTTTTCAACACTGGATTCAGAAGATGATGTTTCCGCCAGATTTCCCAAGATACTTTTGAGAAACGGATGGTATTAGTGCATCGTATATATTTTGTAATAGTGCTTTGTGGAGCCTCTATATCGGCGTTTGCCGGAGAAATGGATAGGATTGGGTTTTCTTCCATATTCAGTTCATCCTGGATTTACGATGTATGCCCAATTCCAGATTCTTTAACACGCTACAAATACGGTAAGAACAGAGCGTCAATCAGAATAGCCGATAATGCTACTCCTGCTAAAGCACGGCCGACCTCAGTGGCCGAACATAATAAAAAATTCATCGCAAGAATGGCAGGTCAGTATAAGGATTTAGGTGGCAATATTGGCAAGCTCTTATTACATAAGAGCATTGAATTACGTTGGGATAACTTAAGATTTAAATTGCAGACTGATTATGCTTCAATAGAAGCGGGCCAATTTAAGGTTTCGCTGCAACACGGTTCAACTTCAATAATGTGGAGTCAAGGGATCTAGGGGTTAGATGATTAATTCTTTTAATGTCTTGAGGTTTGGTTGTGCTAGTTCAATCTGATTCCCATTAAATTCCGAGCATTTTTCAATGGTCGGAGTTGCCCCTACTAGGGCCATTCAAATTCCAACAGTGATTTCCCGGAAAATTCGAAGAGCAGGGACTCTCAGGAGTACTTCTCATCGGTGGCTTTGGGGTGATAGTTGCTAATCAGCAAGATTGGGAATGTGCCAATGAGATTCTCGCCCCTCATTCTGGCTGCAATGTTGTATCTGCCTATTTATGCTTATGCTTGTTCAGGCCTTTTGGCAGTTCGTTTAATCATGTTTTTATGGTGTAAGATAAAACATTACTTCAAACTTAAACTGTCAAAAAAAGCGAGAAATAAATTATGGGCACCACACTGATTGTCATTTTGGTTGTTTTTGCGCTGATCGTTTTTTATGTAATTGCGATATTCAACAAACTGGTCACGCTGAAAAATCGCTACCAAAACGCCTTTGCTCAGATTGAGGTGCAATTGAAGCGGCGTTACGACCTGATACCGAATCTTGTTGAGACCGCGAAGGGCTATATTACGCATGAGCGTGAGACGCTGGAGGCAGTGGTTCAGGCGCGTAACACGGCGCAAAAGATGTTGTCTGCAGCGGCATCCGATCCGGGCAATGCGGAGGCGATGAAGGGATTGAGCGGTGCGGAAGGAAAATTGGCCGGCGCCATGATGAACTTCAATATGGTGATGGAGGCTTATCCCGACCTCAAAGCCAACCAGAACATGATGCAGTTGAGTGAGGAGCTGATCTCCACCGAGAACAAGGTGTCGTTTTCGCGGCAGGCTTTTAACGACTCGGTGATGGCCTACAACATTTACAAGCAGACGTTTCCCCCGGTGTTTTTTGCGGCGATGTTTGGCCATGCGCAGGATGCAACATTGCTGGAATTTGAAGATACAGCAGCCATACAGGCTGCACCGAAAATCTCATTCTGATAGTGGTGATGGCGTATTCCGGCGCTTTATATGAACTTTTTTGAATCACAAGACCGCACCCGTAAAAACACATTCCTGCTTGTCTCACTGTTTGCGCTGGCAGTGATCACTTTGATCATCATGACCAATCTTCTGGTCATGGTGGTGTTCGGTTTTATCAATAGTGAACAAATGCAGAGTGGTGGGGCTTTGGTCCAGAAGATGGATTGGCAGATGTTTGCACTGGTCAGTGCGGGTGTCTGCGCCGTGGTGCTTATGGGCAGCGTCTATAAGGTGATGGCTTTGTCGAGCGGAGGCAGGACGGTTGCGGATGCGCTGGGTGGTCAATTGATCCCGCAAAATACGGATGATTTGAAGCAACGCAGGTTGTTGAACGTGGTGGAAGAGATGGCAATCGCCTCCGGCATTCCGGCACCACCGGTTTATATCCTTACTGATGAGCCCGGCATCAATGCCTTTGCGGCCGGTTTCACGCCACGGGATGCAGTCATCGGGGTCACCCAGGGTCTGGTCGATCATTTAAGCCGTGAGCAGTTACAGGGCGTCATCGCCCATGAGTTCAGCCATATCTTTAATGGCGATATGCGGCTCAATATCCGCTTGATGGGTGTACTGCATGGCATTCTGATTATCGGCCTAGCTGGTTACTATATTTTGCGTTCCGGTGCGTATTCGAGGCGCGGGCGTGGCAAAGGCACTGGTCAAATATTTGCACTGGCGATCGGGCTGATGATCATCGGCTTTGCCGGTACCTTTTTCGGTGGCCTGATCAAGGCTGCGGTAAGCAGGCAGCGTGAATACCTTGCGGATGCCTCGGCAGTTCAGTTCACCCGCAATCCGGATGGGATCGCTGGTGCATTGAAGCGCATCGGCGGGCTTGAATATGGCTCCATCGTGGAAAATCCCGGCGCGCCCGAAGTCAGTCATGCATTCTTTGCACAGGGCATCTCGGGCTTTATGCAATCGCTGTCCGCTACACATCCACCGCTGACCAAGCGCATCATGCGCATCGATCCTCATTGGGATGGAAAATATGATTCAACTGACAAGATCGACCCGCTCTGGAATAAGGATCGGGATGTAAAAAAATCATCCAGGTCGCGCGAAGAGTTTGTTCAAAAAGCTGCAACAGTTGCTGTCAGTGCAACGATGGACACTTTTGCAAATGCAATCGACCAAATTGGCAACCCCAAGCAGGAAGCAATCGATCACGCACGTTCGCTGATTGCCGGATTGCCTGTGGTCATTACAGAAGCAGTGCGTGAATCCTATGGTGCGCGCGCAGTTATATATTCGCTGGTACTTGATGCCGGGCGGGAGGTTCGTGACAGACAATTGATGCATTTGCAGGAATATGCCGATCCGAGTGTCTTCGCGCTAACGCAAAAGCTAATACCAGAAATGGATGGACTGGATATCAAATATCGGTTGCCTCTGATCGATATCGCGATACCGGCGCTAAAGCAGTTATCAATAAGCCAGTATCAATCCTTCAAGAACAACCTGATCGCTTTACTCGAAATGGACTCCAAAATTGACCTTCTGGAATGGTGTCTACAGAAAATTCTGCTCATCCATCTGGATGGGCAGTTTTTTAAACTGCCGCACCTGATAACACGCTATTCTCATGTCAGAATGCTCAGGCAAGAAGTAAGGGTGGTTCTTTCGATAATGGCTTATGCAGGCCAAAAGGTGCAAAAAGATATCGAAACCGCATTTTATGCAGCAACTGAAGCGCTAGAATTCGGCGAACTGCAATTGCGGGAAAAAAGCAGGATCAGTGTTGCTGATCTGGATATGGCCATGCGAAAACTGGAAATGCTGAATCCTTTAGCCAAACCAAAATTATTGCTGGCATGCGCCACCAGTGTCATGCATGACCAAAAGATATCTGCTGTTGAAGCCGAATTATTACGCGCGATTGCCAGTGTGCTCGGCTGTCCTATGCCACCAATTGTTGTTAAAGAGAAGGAAGCCTTATGAAAATAATTGAGCAATTGGAATTGGATGCTTAGCGCAATGAAATAGACTCGGATTTGTATAGTCTGGTTGAGAAGTATCGTGGAAAATTTGGTTTGGATGTTCCGGATATTGACCAACAGGCTGCAGATAAGCTAATTCTGACAGCTATGCACAAGGCCTTGGACAATAATGCATCCAATTAACATTTTATGAGTCGGGTTGCATACAACAACGCAGAAACTTATTATTGATAACATCAACCCTATATATTTTGAGCTTGTTGTTTTGACGTATGTGAGTTATTTTCAAATAAACCCTCCTTGGAAGAAAAAATGAAAAGTTTTGCTCTTGCAGTTTTCCTTTCTGTGTTTATTGCTGCTCCTGCTGTTGCGGCTGACTTTTATGCTGGTGTGAATATTGGATCTGCTAATATTGATCGCGTGGGCTTTGGATCATCTTCCTCACTAGCATTATTGTGTGGGTACACGATAATAGAAAATGTTGCTACAGAAGTTGCTTACACCAAATTTGGTAGTGAAAGCAGCTCAGGTGTTACTTCCGAAGGTAGAGCTGTAAGCATTATTGGAATTGCCTCTTTGCCAATGAATGACAAATTTTCATTTTTTGCGAAATTTGGTATTGCTTCAACATCATGGGATATTTCCGGAGAATCAGTTGATAAAGACGATTGGACATATGGCTTTGGTGGTGCAGTTCATGTAAATGAACGGATAGACCTTCGCGGCAGTTACGATATATTCAAAGTTTCAAATTCGGTTTCAAATTATGAGCAAAAGGTAATGAGTGCTGGTGCAGTATTCAATTTTTAAACAAGGTCATTGGCGAAGGTCTTGAGACGGTTGTCGCAGAAAATAGCTGATGTGAAAATACCTGCATCTTTCGTTTGGCTAACGTGTCAGATTTATTTTAAAGGAGATTTAAATGGCGACTTATGAATGTTCGAAATGCGGGATGAGCGTAAATGCAACTTGTGCAAAGTGTGATGCGCCGCTTGTTGATGATAGTCTGGAGCTTGAAGATGGAAAAAAAGTTCAAATATCTAAATGCCCGAACGGCCATGGGAAAATAAAATCTCCTATGTGCTGTGGTGAGGATATGAGTTGTAAAGTTTAGTTTGTGATTCCTGAAATTCCTTCAGGATGCTAAAAACATTCGTTTTTGGGGTGATGAATGTCACTCTTGCAGGATTTTAGAGTCAACTCGTTCTTTTTGAATAGTCATCTGGAATCTGGTTTTGTAGTACTACAGTAAAACCAGATTGTTCCGGTGAATGATTTCATCATCACCACCATAACCAAGCAGGGTTTCGATTTCCTTGCTAGCATGTTGCGCGATGAGTCTTGCTTCTTCGGCATTGTAGTTGGTCAGGCCACGAGCGATCTCGCTACCATTCTCGCTTGAACATGTAACGACTGCGCCGCGTTTGAAATTACCGACTACGCTTTTAACTCCAATTGGTAGCAGGCTTTTGCCATTGCTACGTAGTGCCTGCACAGCACCTGCATCCAGAATCAGCTTACCGGTCACTTCCAGGTGCCCAGCGAGCCATTGTTTGCGTGCCGCAAGAGTCGGGGTTTGTGCAGTTAGCAAGGTGCCGATAGACTCTCCTTGAAGCAGTCGTAATAGCACATCGCGTTCATGTCCCGAGGCAATTACGGTATGTGCACCGCTGCGTGCAGCACGTTTTGCAGCGAGTACCTTGGTGAGCATGCCGCCGCTGCCGATGTGTGTTCCCGCACTTCCTGCCATTTTTTCCAGATGCATTTCACCCGCAACCGATTCAGTTATCAACGTGGCTTTGGCATCTTTTCGTGGGTCGGCGGTATACAGACCATTCTGGTCGGTAAGGATAATCAACACGTCAGCCTCAATGAGATTAGCTACAAGTGCACCTAACGTGTCATTATCACCGAGCTTTATTTCATCAGCGACCACAGTGTCGTTTTCATTGATGACAGGGATAACGCGCAGGGCAAGCAGGGTTGTGAGGGTGGTGCGTGCGTTCAGATAGCGTTCACGATCAGCCAGATCAGTATGGGTTAGCAGTACTTGTGCAGCATGCAGGTCGTGCTTGCGAAAACAGCTTTCATAGGCTTGTACCATGCCCATCTGACCGACAGCTGCTGCGGCCTGTAAATCATGTACCGAAGTTGGGCGTTTGTTCCATCCGAGGCGCTGCATACCTTCGGCGATTGCTCCGGAAGATACAAGTGCAACTTCATGTCCTTGGGCGTGCAGTGTGGCAATTTGGTGAGCCCAGCTTTTCAGGGCGTGGAGATCCAGACCGGCACCTTGATTGGTAACCAGACTGCTGCCTACTTTGACGACGATGCGTTTACTTTTCGTTATTACGGTCTTCATGTGTGTTGTCATTTCAAATTGCCATTCAAAATAAATATCTTGCTACGCGATGACTTACTTTCACGGAAATTAAAGGGTACCAGAATCAGCTTCTTGAGTGCTATCTCCTGAGGGTTACTGTTCGTTCATGGTCGATAAGTGATCCATGATAGCGTAGGTCAGTTCTTTGCAACCTTCGCCGTTGATCGCTGAAATGATAAAGTGGCGATCGTAATCGGAAAATTCTTTGATGAAAGTTGCCACAGCTACATCACGGTTTTCCAGTAAATCCACTTTGTTCAATAGTAGCCAGCGAGGTTTTTCATACAGCGCGGGATCATATTTTTTTAGTTCTTCCAGAATAGCGTTAGCTTCGGCGACGGGGTCAGTGCCTTCATACATTGGCGCGAGATCCACTATGTGCAGTAATAGACGTGTGCGAGCCAAGTGTCGCAAGAACTGGTGGCCCAATCCTGCACCATCTGCTGCGCCCTCGATTAACCCAGGAATATCGGCGATGACGAAACTCTTCTCATGCGAGACACGCACGACACCCAGATTGGGGTGTAGTGTGGTGAAAGGATAATCGGCAACCTTGGGTCGAGCCGCAGACACTGAGCGTATAAAGGTGGATTTTCCTGCATTGGGAAAACCCAGCAATCCGACATCGGCGAGCACTTTTAGCTCTAACTGCAATTCGCGCGTTTCGCCTGGAGTGCCTGGGGTACATTGTCTTGGAGCACGATTAGTGCTTGATTTGAAATGGAGGTTGCCCAAACCCCCTGTGCCACCTAGAGCCAACAACGCATTCTCGCCATCATGGGCTAGGTCGGCAATGATTTCGCCAGTATTGATGTCGGTTATCACGGTTCCGACCGGCATGCGCAGCACAATGTCATCTGCGCCCTTGCCGTAACAATCAGAACCACGTCCAGGTTGGCCATTCTTTGCGCGGTGTGTTCGGGCGAAACGATAATCCACCAGAGTATTTATGTTGCGGTCAGCCTGAGCGTAAACACTACCACCGCGTCCACCGTCCCCACCATCTGGGCCGCCTTTCTCAATGTATTTTTCGTGGCGAAAGCTGGCCACGCCGTTTCCGCCTTTACCAGCAAAAACTTCGATTTTGGATTCGTCGATGAACTTCATGTTTTATGCCTAGAAAGTAAACTCTGGTGGATAAATTTCTGAAAATAAAAAAGCCCTACCTTGCGATAGGGCTGATTCTGACAAAGCAACGCTGCCAGTGAAAGTTATGTGGCTGCTACGATGGAAACAGTTCTACGCTTCTGTGCGCCTTTAATGGCGAATGTCACCTTGCCATTGATCTTGGCAAACAGTGTGTGATCCTTACCCATGCCGACGTTCTCGCCTGGGTGGAATTCAGTGCCGCGTTGACGCACGATGATGCTGCCTGCATTGATCAATTCGCCACCGAAGCGCTTTACACCCAAGCGTTTTGATTGTGAGTCGCGTCCGTTACTGGTACTACCGCCACCTTTTTTATGTGCCATTTTTTATGCTCCTTACTGAATTACGCCTGATAACTATACTGAAATGCCGTCAATGCGGATTTCGGTGTAGTTTTGACGATGACCTTGGTTCTTCTGGTAGTGCTTGCGACGGCGCATCTTGAAGATACGTACCTTATCGCCACGACCATGCGACAAAATTGTCGCTTTTACTGAGGCACCTGAAAGTAAAGGTGTGCCAAGTGACAGTTTGTCACCATCAGCTACCATCATAATTTCGTCCAGCACAACAGGGCTGCCTACGTCGCCGGGAATGGTTTCTATTTTCAGGGTTTCTCCGTCGGTAACGCGATACTGTTTACCACCGGTTTTAATGACTGCGTACATGACAACCTCGATTACTATTGTGTTTTTCGGGCAATTTTTTGCGAAGGCGCGGATTATACCTAAATATCCGCAACCGTCAAAATCCTATTTTTGGGCAAGTTTTTAACGCTTCATGGAGTCGAAGAACTCGGCATTGTTTTTCGTTGCCTTGATCTTGTCGAGCAGAAATTCCATTGCTTCCAGTTCATCCATAGGGTAGAGCAACTTGCGAAGCAGCCATATCCTTTGCAGGATGTCCTGTTTGATCAAAAGCTCTTCTTTACGTGTGCCGGAACGATTAACGTTTATTGCAGGGTAGATACGTTTTTCAGCCATGCGACGATCCAGGTGGATCTCCATGTTGCCGGTTCCCTTGAATTCTTCATAGATTACATCATCCATGCGGGAGCCCGTGTCGACTAGTGCTGTTGCAATGATGGTCAGGGAGCCCCCTTCTTCAATATTGCGAGCTGCACCGAAGAAGCGTTTGGGACGGTGCAGTGCATTGGCATCCACACCTCCGGTTAATACTTTCCCAGAGGAAGGAATTACGGTGTTGTAAGCGCGGGCCAGACGAGTTATAGAGTCGAGCAGGATGACGACATCCTTTTTATGTTCTACAAGACGTTTGGCTTTTTCCAACACCATTTCGGCAACCTGTACATGACGGCTGGCCGGCTCATCGAAGGTGGAGGCAACTACTTCCCCACGCACGGTACGGGTCATCTCGGTTACTTCTTCGGGGCGCTCATCAATCAGCAGTACGATTAATGTGGCATCGGGGTTGTTCGAGGAGATGGAGTGCGCAATATGTTGCAACATCACGGTCTTGCCGGATTTAGGCGAAGCTACCAGCAGGCCACGCTGTCCTTTGCCGATTGGGGCAACAATGTCGATGATGCGTCCAGTTATATTTTCTTCTGCCTTTATGTCGCGTTCAAGTTTTAGCGGTTCGGTAGGGAATAGCGGAGTGAGGTTTTCGAATAGTATTTTATTCTTCGCATTTTCCGGAGGTTCACCGTTGACTCTGTCTACTTTAACCAAAGCGACATATCGTTCACCATCCTTTGGGGTGCGTATTTCACCTTCGATTGAATCGCCTGTGTGCAGATTGAAACGGCGTATCTGGCTGGGGCTTACGTAAATATCATCAGGGCCAGCCAAGTATGAAGTGTCAGGAGAGCGCAGGAAGCCAAAGCCATCAGGCAAGATTTCCAGTGTGCCGTCGCCAAAGATGCTTTCGCCTTTTTTTGCTTGGCTTTTCAGTAACGCGAAAATCACATCTTGCTTGCGCAATCGGTTGGCGTTTTCAATCTTGTTGGCCGCAGCCATTTCAACAAGCTCAGTGACGTGTTTGGTTTTTAAGTCAGATAAGTGCATAGCGATGCGAGAATAGTGATTGAGGAGGATGTAATTTTTTTTGAAACAAATATTCTGGGGGTTTTAAAGCAAAATAATCTTGGATTTGGTTCGAATCAAGTTAGGCGTAAATCCCCCCACCCGCATTGCCCGTTAACGTTTTTGTATTGTTTTTGTGTCGCTGGAGGACAATATTTTGGAAGCAATGCGGGTGGGACAGTAAACGCTTTATATGTGGCTGTCAATAAAAGCTGTCAATTGCGATTTTGATAATGCTCCAACTTTGGTGGCAGCGATGTCACCGTTTTTGAATAACATCAAGGTTGGAATGCCGCGAATGCCAAATTTTGCGGGTGTTTGCTGGTTTTCATCAACATTTAATTTGGCTATAGTCAAACGACCGTCATACTCTTTGGATACTTCTTCAAGAATAGGCGCAATCATACGGCAGGGGCCGCACCACTCCGCCCAGTAATCCACTAGTACGGGTAATGGCGCCTGCAATACTTCTGCATCAAAAGTGGCATCGGAAACGTAATGTATGTGTTCGCTCATGATTTGGTCTCGCTCTGTGAGAGTGGCTAAAGAAATGATGTAAAAGGCAAGTTGGGGATGAGTTGCCACAATTCAAGTGTTATCCTAACCAAAAACATCAGTGCTGTGAAGTGAATTTAATTTTCACGTCTCTGGTAAAATGACGAACTGTCGATTATTTTGGAGCTTTGCAATGACATATATTGTTTCTGAACCATGTATCAAGTGTAAATACACCGACTGTATAGACGTATGTCCGGTGGACTGTTTTAGAGAAGGGCCCAATTTTTTGGTGATCGATCCTGATGAGTGTATCGATTGTACATTGTGCGTAGCAGAATGCCCGGTAGAGGCAATATTTGCAGAGGATGATTTGCCGGAGAATCAGCGTCATTTCATTGAGCTGAATGCCGAATTATCCAAGCAATGGAAACCTATCATAGAGAAAAAGGATGCGCCTTCTGATGCCGATGAATGGAAGGACGTGAAGGAAAAACTGCATCTCCTGGAACGCTAAAGTCGCATTGAAAATGTATCCTAAAAAAAATGGCGGTGCGCAGACAGCGCCCGTTTTTTTTTATCCTATCGCGCGCCACATTCTGGAGGCGCATGCGCCTCCAGATTTACGCGGCGCAACGATTCTGTTGCCTAACTACCATGCAGTCCAACCCTTGGCGCAGGCATTAAGTGCCGTGGCCAGTGTGCCTGCCCTGTTGTTGCCCCAGATGGTTGTGCTCAAAAACTGGGCGCAATCTATTCCAACATGCACTGTTCTACCAGACACACAACGTTTGGCGGTCTTGTATCAAGCCTTGCGTGAGCGAAATTGGTTCGCCAATGCTGATTTGTGGAGTTTGTCGCGCGAATTGCTCGGTCTGATGGATGACCTGACGCGCCATAATGTTGCGTTGCCGGAATCCGAGACTGAATTTGCAGAACAACTCGCCAAAGCCTATCAAGCGCGTAGTGGGCAATCCATGCAGTTTGAAGCGAGAGTGGTGCATGAGCTGTGGTACGTGATGGCAACGAATAGCGAGTTGGACAGCGTTCGTGCCTATCAGCAGCAACTTGCGCTGTTGTCACAACAGGTAAATGCGCCAATTTATATATTGCTGACTTCTGACTTGACCGCGCCTGAAGCGCATTTCCTAGATGCCTGCCGTACACGTGTCACCGTAACAGTTTTTGATCTACGCAAGATGGTGACTGACCTGCCGGATTATGCATTGCTAGCCCGAGCTTTAAATGATAAGGCGGCAGACACCGATTTGCGCAGCGATGCTGCACAGTTGAGAAAGCAAACGGAATCGGCGTGGAGCAATCGACTATGCTTGTTCGGAGCGCACAGTCTGGAACAGGAAGCACGTGCTGCCGAGGTGCAGGTGCGGCGCTGGCTGCTCGAAGGCAAACAAAGCATCGCGCTGATTGCGCTGGATAGGCTGGTGGCACGTCGTGTGCGCGCCCTGCTGGAACGTGCAGGCGTGCTGGTAAAGGACGAGACCGGTTGGACGATGTCAACGCTCGCAGTGAGTACGGTGTTGATGCGCTGGCTGGATGCACTGCAAAGTGATTTTTATTATCAGGACCTGCTCGACCTGCTCAAGTCACCGTTTATTTTTGCGGATCAGGAGTCTGGCATACGCAGGCAGGCGGTGTATCAGCTTGAACAACTGGTGCGTGAACACGGTGTAGCTTCACATCTGGACGCTTTTTTCGATCTGGCACACAACGAGGCCGAGGTACAAACTGCGCTGGCACGGTTGCGTCAGGGAGCTGAAGTGTTACGCAGGAATAGCGACACGTTGAGTGGCTGGCTGCGCTCGCTGGATGAAAGTCTTTCCATTCTTGGCGTATTGCAAGGTCTGGGCGCGGACGAGGCTGGCAAGCAGTTACTGCAAGCATTGCAAACATGGCAGCAGGAACTGGCGGCGGACAATACGCGCTTTAGTCGTACCGAATGGCGTCGCTGGCTGACGCAGCAGCTTGACGAAAAAACCTTCAGTGATCGATCAATAGAAAGTCCGGTGCTGCTCACATCGCTAACGGCTACACGTTGGCGCAGCTTCGATGCGGTATTACTGCTAGGCAGCGATGCTTCACATTTGCCCGGAACGGATAGCGGCAGTGTGTGGTTCAACGACGCAGTGCGTAATACGCTGGGTCTGCCGACGCGCCAGGTTCACTTGGCGCAGCAACGCGACGACCTGTTGGGCTTGCTGGCGATGAACGACACCGTGCTGGCAACCTGGCAAGCCAGTAAAAGCGGCGAAGATAATCTGCTGAGTCCGCATCTGGAGATGCTGCGTGCGCTGCATGAGTTGGCATACGGTGATGATCTGGCTGAACCCGAATTAGGTACGCTGCTTGAAGAAGCGCAGTTACGCGCTGCCAAATTCCCATTGCCGGAATTGGCGACGATGCCATCACCTAACGTGCCGCACGATTTAATTCCGCAACGCATCTCGCCAAGCGGCTACAACAGCCTAGTTGCCTGCCCGTATCAGTTCTATGCACGCTACATGCTGAGACTCAACGAAATGGATGAAGTGAGCGAGGGTGTAGAGAAACGAGATTTCGGTGAATGGGTGCATGACATCCTGCATCGTTTCCATCAGCAGTTTTCGATACTGGGCGAACACAGCCGAGAAGAATTCGAAGGTGCGTTGCAGCGCATTAGCAGCGAGGTGTTTGCTCACG
>Ga0316187_10003192_pt1 | contig 14281 bp, 9 predicted proteins | sample CroRivburrow1_MG_FD_204927 | JGI IMG/M metagenome (GOLD analysis project Ga0316187, IMG submission 204927) | Coastal sediment microbial communities from Maine, United States - Cross River worm burrow 1 | ecosystem: Environmental > Aquatic > Marine > Coastal > Sediment | place: USA: Maine... | reverse complement strand
GTCGGGACCGAGGGCCCGGACCCCATGGCGCGGGTCGCTGTAGGTCTCCACCGCAACCCGGTCGGCGTAGCGGTCCTCGAGCAACCGTTTCCACACGGCACACTGGACCTTGGAGTCGTCGATCACCACCGCTCGACGCGGCTGGGCATCCGCCATCCGGTTCAGGGTATCAAAGAACCGCTGCGATCCTCTGCGAGTCTGTCACTCGGCGGCGGCAACCTCCACCTCGAACCCGAGGGCTCGGATCTTGTCGGCGAGGGACGTCCGGTCAAAACCGGATCCGCTGACGCTGGCTCGACCCGCGGCGAGATCGACCACCGCATCCTCGACCCCGGCTGACTCGCTGAGCGCGCGCGTCACGCTCTGGACGCACCCGTCGCACCGCATCCCACTCACCGACATCTCCATCGTTTCCACACCCGGTGTCGTCTTCATCTCGAGGTCTCCCCTTCCCATGGGTTGTGGTTGCGGCCACAGCGCATTGACGAGCAGGAGGATCAGGAGAATGGCGCATCCGTTGCCGAACCACCTCCCGAATCCGCTCTCGTCTCCGTGATGTTCGTGTCCGTCCACTGTCACCGCCGCGGCCGGAATCAAGGCCGAGTCCGGGATCATCCCAGATCCGACCAGGGCGTCCACCGCAAACCCGGTTGCCAGGGCGCCGACCGCCACCGTCACCAAAAAAATCAGCACCGACCGCCGACCGAGCACCCGCCACAGCGTTGTCAGCGTTGCCCCGTTGGTTGCGGGCCCGGTGATGAGGAAGACCAACGCCGCTCCGGGTGAGAGGCCGGCGGTGATCAGCGACAACGCGATGGGCGTCGAGGCGGTGGCGCAGACATAGAGCGGTATTCCAACGGCCATGGCGGCCAACATGGGCCAGACACCGCCACCGAGATATGCCTCCAGAGCACGGGGCTCGATCAGGGCCGAGATCACACCCGACAGGAGGATGCCGACGATCAGAGCGCGGCCGATGTCACGCGGCAGGGTCACGAGACCGTAGGTCAAACCGTCGAAGAGGGTCTTCTTCTGTGGCGCCTCATCGTCCTCGCAGCAATCCGATTCGCTCGAGCACGAGGTCGTTTCAACCTCCTCCACCGGCTGTTCATCGTCGTTTCGGTCGAAGGCATAGACGAGACCGCCGCCGAGAAAGCCGGTGAGCAACGCTGCGACGGGTCTGACCACCGCCAGAAACGGTCCGAGAAGCGCGTAGGTCACGGCGATGGAATCGACCCCGGTCTGTGGGGTCGACAGTAGAAAAGCCGTGGTCGCGCCCTTGCCGGCGCCGTGTTGTCGCAGCGAAGCACCCACGGGGATCACGCCACACGAACACAGGGGCAGCGGAACCCCGAAGAGACTCGCCTTGAAAACCTGTCCGAGGCCGCGGTCGCCCAGGTGGCGCTCGACCCACCGCGGCGAGATCAACACCGAGAGTAGCCCGGCCACGGTGAAGCCGAGGAGGAGATAGGGGGACATTTCGACCAGCATGTTCCAGGAAGCGATGACGATGGATTGGATGAGGTCCATCATTTGCTCAGCTTGTAGATGAGATCCATGAGCTCCTCATAGTGGTGTTCTCGATCCTCACCTTGGAGACCATCGGTCACGCAAGTCTCCAGGTGATGGCGGACCACCAGTTTGCCGACCCCGCGCAGGGCCTCGTGGATGGCCGAGATCTGCGTGAGCACATCGATGCAGTATTTCTTCTCGTCGATCATCTTGCTCAGGCCGCGAAGCTGGCCTTCGATGATGGCCAGTCTCCGGCGGGCGCTCTTCTGGACTTTTTCGTCGATGGCCATGGGAGTCCTTAGGTGTTAGGTGTTAGGTGTTAGGTGTTAGACGTTAGACGTTAGACGTTAGACGTTAGATGTTAGACGTTAGACGTTAGAAGGTAAGAAAGTTAGAGCGTTAGAAAGAAAAGTGGCAGGTATGCCTGACGGGGGCACCTCACCGTCTAGCTTCCTCACTTCCTCACTTCCTCACTTTCTAACTTCCTCACTCACGACCAATACCATACCCCCGGGGGGTATTTATGTCAATGCGGCCTTGCATATTCACGGAAACGATTGCAGGACTCGTTCGCGATAGTTACACTATCCGACCAGGACGCAAAAAACCCCAAGGAGGTACCAACGATGTGCGACGAAATGCTCCAGGCCCGTCTCGGGCACCCGGTCCCCGACTTCGAGATTGACACCTACGATCCGACGATCCACAACTTCGGCAAATTCAAGCTGTCGGAGAACATGGAAGCCGGGAAGTGGACCATCCTCTTCTTCTACCCGGCCGACTTCACCTTTGTTTGAGCCACCGAGTTCGCTGCTCTGGCAGAGCAGCAAGACCGGTTTGCGAAGATGGGCGCCACCCTGGTGACCGTTTCCACCGACACCCAGTTCGTCCACCTGGCGTGGAAGCGCGAAGAGAAAGAGCTCGCCGACGTCAAGTACCTCATGGGCGCCGACCCCACCGGCGAGGTCTCCTGGCTCTTCGGCGTCTATGACGAGGGATCGGGTCTCGCCCTGCGCGGCACCTTCATCATCAGCCCCGACGGCACCCTCTTCAACTCCGAGGTCAACTTCTACAACATGGGCCGCAACATCGACGAGCTCATGCGCAAGTTCAAGGCCAATCTCTACCTCGCACGCAAAGCCGATGAGGGCTGTCCTTCCAAGTGGAAGGACGAGGGCGACGCCACCCTGCAACCCGGCCCAGACATGGTCGGCAAGGTGCACGAGGCGCTCAACAAGTAGTTCCGCATCCGATGATCCAGCAAAGCCCCGCCGGATGGCGGGGCTTTTTCGTTGTCTGAGGAACGCCACAGCGAAAAAAGAGGCCGGGTCGGCCCGGCCTCTTTCAGTTGGTTGATGTTCTCAGCCCACGGAGTCGTCCAGCAGGTTGATGGCTTCGAGGAGGTCCTTCAGGTCCTCCAGCTCTTCGCGGGTCGTCGTGGGATTGAGACGGGCCGCTTCGGCCGCGCACAGGAAGGTGAGCAGCTCGGCGTCGGGCACCAGGTCGAAGTCGGTGTCGACCAGCTCGTCGTACTCGATGGCGCCGTTGATCATGTTGAGCCAGACCGCCATCAGCTGGCGATCGAACTGGATCTCCATCTCGCCGTTTGAACCACCGGGGTGCATCATGTCCTTGGCGCTCTCGATGGTGTCGGCCACCGTCACCTCAGAGAAGATCACGCTCATGTGGTTGACGATGGCGAGGTAGCACTCGAGCTCCTCGGCGGTGAAGACCTTGACCTTGCGGAACTGGTTGTACCAGTAGCCCGCGCTCCGGATGAGCTGGTTGTTGCCGAAGATCACGACGTCGGTGTGATCCTCACCGTGCCCCCCGTCGTCGTCGTCCGCGAGGAAGCCGACGTTGTAGTAACAGGCCTCGGCAAAGGCGTGGGTCTTCGTGTCGATGATGTCGCGCGGAGCGTGCTCGGGGCTCGGCAGCGGGTCGGAGACCCCCGGAGTGGGAACACCGACCAGGTAGTCGGTGGTCACATCCGGCACCGGTGGACCGTCGTCCCAGTCCCAGCTCAGGAAGAGGTCGTCCGACCCCGGATCCATCGACCGTCCGGCGAAGTCCACATCCTCGCCGGCGTGCGCGATGAAGAACGGCGATCCGCAGACATCGACGGCGTTCGTCTCGTCGATCTCGGCCGTCGGGTCGATGTTGTTGACAATGAGGCTGAATGCGTCCGCGCCGACCCCGCCGTCGTCGTCGGTGACCGCCACGGTGATGGTGAAGCCTCCACCCGCGTCGTTGTCACCGTAGAGCATCGATCCGGTGACGGTCCCGATGTCCGGGGCGCCACAGTCGGAGCCCTCGATGGTGACGATCAGGTTCCCCGGGTCCATCCATCCGCCATAGCCCCAGTCGATCACCGAGGTGTAGGTGTCGAGCCAGCCCGGATCGGAGAAGTGGGCGAGCACGTCGATGATCTGACCCTCGTCGATCTCGGTCACCTGGCTGCCGTCAATGGCGACCGAGGGCGGGACATTGTCGATGATCACGTCCGTGCTCTCACAGGTGGTGGTGTCGTCGTCGGAACCACAGACCTCGACGGTGTAGATCCCGTTGTCGCCGTAGCAGTGGTTGACTGAGAAGGTCAGGGTTGCGTCAGGACGGCTATTTTCGAGCACCCCGCCGACATCCTCGATCGGCGAGCCGTCACCCCAGTCGATGGTGCCGGTGAGAACGTCGAGCCAACCGGGATCGCTGATGACTCCGGGAACGATGAGCGGCGCTCCCTCGTCCTCCGGATCCTGGGGATTGAAGACCACGGTCGGCGCGACGTTGTTCACGGTCACGGTGGTCTCGTCGATGTCGCTCAGGAGGTTCTCGTTGGTGACCTTGAGGCGCACCGTGTAGACGCCGTCCTGGCCGACGCCGTCACCGACGGGGTCGAAGTCCGGCGTCGCCCCGGTGGCGTCGTCGAAAAACCCGTCGTCGTCGAAGTCCCACTCGTAGGTGAGCGTGGTGCCGCCGGGATCGAAGGAACCCGTCCCGTCGAGGGCGACGTCCGTTCCCTCGTCGGTGGTGTACGGCCCATTGGCGTCGGCCACCGGCGGCTGGTCGAAAGTGACCCTCCAGACGCCGCGCCCACGGGTGCCGACGTACATGTCGATCACCGTGCCTCCGGTCTCGTCGTGGTCGAAGTAGGCGTACCGGGGCTGCGGAAGGTGCGGGATCGCGCCGCCCATGCTGTCCGGGTCGGTGACCAGGACCCAGTCATCACCTCGGTCGGTGGACAGAAAGACCCCGGAGTCCCAGCCGCCGGCGGCGAGGATGTTCGGGTCTTCTTCGTCGAACGCCACCATGGAGGGCTGGGGGTAGCCGCGGAAGTTGAGCGGCCCCCTGGCGCCGACGCGGTTGAGAGCCTTGTAGTCGCCATTCCCGACCATGAGGTCGTCGAGCTCGGGAAGGGCGGTCCAGCTCGCGCCGCCATCCTCGGAGATCATCATCCGCGGCGTCCCCGGGTTGGGGTAGGAGGCAATGAACAATCGGTCGGGATCACCCGGATCGACATCGAAGATGGTGAGTCCGGGATCCGGCAGATTGACCTGCGCCCACTCATCGCCACTCGGATTGGTCCCGACGAATCGCCAGAGCTCGTCGCGCGACGTGCCGCCGCAACGACCGACCTGGACGTAGAAGGTGGGCGTCCCTCCATCCACGGCTGCTTTGACCGCACAGATCTTGTCATCGCCGCCGGTGGGCGGTTCGACCGGTGCGGTGTCGTCCTCGAGCTCGACCCAGACGATGGGGCTGGCGGTCACATCGGCGGTGACGTAGATGCCTCCATCACCGTCGTTGACCCCGGTGCAACCACCCTGGACCTCGTCGTCCTCGTCGATCTCACCGTCCCCGTCGTTGTCGATGCCATCCGGATACATGCAGTCGACGGTCAGAACCACGTATTTGTCCTGACCGAAGGTGTCCAGGATGTCGGGGAAACGGAAACCCGGCAACAGGCCATCCGCCGGGTAGGTATTGACCACGGGAGCGCTCGATAACCCGGGTGTCCCAAGGAACATGTTGTTCGCCCGGGGGCTGCCGCAGCACACGGTGTAGAGAGCGTTCGTGGCGTCCGCTGCAAAGTCGAAGCCGTCGCAGCAGTCCTTGTTGTTCCAGACGGGCAGGGTGGCGCCGGCGTCGGTCGAACCGAAGGTTCCGTTGTCCTGATTGCCGAAGTACATGTCTTCCATGTCGGCGCCCGGTTTGTCGACCCCGTCCATGGCCCACAACCAAAGCCCGTGCGGCGTGATGGTCGGTTGCTCCCAGTTGGGATCGTGACAGCCGGGGCTCGTCGTGTCGGTGTTGTAGTAGACGCCGCCGTCGGACGAGAAGATCTCGGGGCACGCGTCGTCGGCGGCAGTGACGTCGAAGACGATGTCGCCGACGTCGTCGTGACCGCCCACGCTCCGGGTGAACGGACCGTTCCATCCGGCAGGAAGCGACCACGGGTCTGGAATATCATCCCACGCCATGGGGCAGCGAAGACCCCCTACGTTGCTGGTGCACCCGCCGCGGAACAGGCGGATGTCGCCGTACCACAGGTCGAAGGCGTCGCCGGGCCGGTTGTTGACCTCGACGAACGGGATCCGTCCCTGGCGGCCCGAGTCCGGAGTGCCGAGGTTGGTCCAGCTCACGCCACCGTTATCGGACTCGTAGACATCCTCGCCGACGGTGGCGAAGATGACATCGGACTCGTCGGGCGACGCGTCGATCGAGCACCACCCGCCCGGCAGGTCGCCGGAAGGCGCGCTCCAGGTCAGACCGCCGTCGTCGGATCGCTGGTGGCCGCGCCAGCCGCAGATGTCGATGATGCCGCTGTGGTGGACCACCACGTCGACGACCCAGTCGTTCTCCAGCCCCGGGTCGGGTTGGATGATGTCCCAGTCAGAGCCACCGTTGACACTGACCGCGAGCCCGCAGTTGGTACCGATATAGACGTCGCTGTTGTTGTCAGGATCGACCGAGATGCCGAAGGCCGAGATCTCGTCGTCCACGTTGTTGAAGGCGCAGTTGGTGCCCGTCGGCGGCCAATCAACGTGGTCCCACGAAACACCGCTGGTGAAGCTCACGTTGATGCCGGCGATGCTGCTCGTCCGGCCGTCGTACTTGGAGGTCGCGTAGACCCGGTTGACGGCGCCGGGGTTGACCTCGACGTCCCACGCGCCGTTGGGGTTGTGGTCGTCGAGCCGGGCCCACGTGAGACCGCCGTCGAAGGTCTTGTAAATCCCGCCCCACTCGCTGGCGGCGTAGAAGATGGAGTTACTGCCGGCCACGGTCGCGAGCCCGTTGACCCGGCCCCCGGTCGCCCCGTCCGCATCGGTGGGGTCGAGGTTCGAGGTGTCGGGGTTGACGTCCTCGAAGGTGAACTGGGCCTGGGCGGTCGGAACGAGGCAAACGGCCAATATAATGACTGCGGCGGTCCTCAATGCCTGAACAAAGAACACTTGGGAACAGACGAATATGCGTGTGTTTTTCATGGCCGCCCCCTAGTCCTCGAGCCCGTCGACGGGACAGACCGACGACATGAACCCGACCGAACTGCTGGCAACCCAGCCCTCGGAGGTCTTGAACAGGACCCGCGCTTTGTAGTAGACGCCGGCGCGCAGCCCGCGCGCCACCGCTGAGAACCGTGGAATCAGCACCTCAGTCTCATCATCCAATTGGGCGATCAACCTCGAGACCACGATGGAGTCGAACCGCCCCGACTCGAGTCCGTTGGGGAACTTGCTGAGATCGATCCTGAACTCGTCCGACGACAGCAGGCTCTCGAGATCGGCGGACCGGGAAACTCTCGAGGGGTCGATGGTCCAACGGACCTTCGCCTCGGGGCTTCGGAGTCGAACTTCGCTGCACCGGGGATCGATCTCCACCACGATTGCGCCGAAGTTGTCGCTCTCGATGGGGAGGGCATCCTCCTCCTCCGCCGCCGAACCTCCTGACGGGACCAGGAACAGGCAACCGATGAGCAACAGCGCCAGCGCGGCAACTCGCGGTGGTCGACTGCTGTCAACAATGCTCTGACGATGGAACCTTCGCCCGCGCTTGAGACGCGTCGGCGCCTCTCGTCGATCCATCAACTTGAATCTGGACAACATGGGTACCCCCCTTTTGTCGCCAAAGCGGCGACGAGCCCGCCGGCTGTCTCCCAGAAGTACAAGTGCCCGGACGCCCCATGCGACCGCCTCGCCTCCGAAACGCCGGACGAGATCCGATCTGCGATTTCCTTTTCTATGCGCATCACCCTAACGAAATCGCGTTTCATTTGTCAAGCACCTTGACAATTGTGCGCAATCTCTCGGGTCAACGAAATATGCACGCCGCCTCGTCGAGGCTCGATGCAAGCTCCAAACGCTGCACATCATGGAGCTGCCGGTACAAGCCATTCATCGCCAGCAGCTCGAGGTGGACACCGCACTCGACGATGCGACCCTCATCGAGGACAACAATTTCGTCGAGGGTCTCCATGGCCACCAGGCGATGGGTGATGAGGATGGTGGTTCGACCGGAGAAGAGCTCGAGCAGGGATCGCATGACCCGGCCCTCGGAGATGAGGTCGAGTCCCGAGGTCGGTTCATCGAGGACGATGACCGGTGAATCGCGGAGCACCAGCCGCGCCAGGGCGAGGCGGCGGCGCTGACCGCCCGAGAGCTGCATCCCGTGCTCGCCGATCCAGGTTTCCCAACCGTCGGGAAAGCTGCGAATCGTTTCGAGGAGATCGACGCGCCGAGCGGCGCCGTCGAGCTCGGTCTGACCGGCCTCGGGTGCGGCCAGCAGCAAATTGTCACGGATGGTTCCGGTGAAAAGATCGGTCTGTTGGGGCAACACTCCGACCATCGATCTCAATGTCTCCAGGGAGAACTCGCTCGATTTTTGTCCCGCGAGCCGGATCTCGCCCTCCGAGGGATCCCAGAAACGAAGCAGCAAATGCGCCAGCGTCGACTTCCCGGCGCCCGAGGGACCCACCACCGCCACGCAGCGGCCCGCGGCGATCTCGACATCGAGCCCGCTCAGCGCCGGTCGGTCGGCGCCTGGGTAGGTGAAGGAGACTCCACGCAGATCGATGGCGGCGCCGCCATCCATCCGGGCTTCCGCCACCTTGTCACCGGCGTCGCTCACCGCCGGTTTCACGTCCAGAATGGCAAAGATCCGATCCGCCGCGGCGAGCTGTTCGGACAGTCCGCGGGCCGCCGCGGGCAGCGGCTGGACCGCCTCGAAGGCCGCCATGGCGATGAGGCAGACCACCGCGAGACCGACCCCCGTGAACCGCCCCTCGCCGACCATGGGGATGGCGAGGACGAGCACCAACCAGACCGTGGCGTGGGTTGCGTAGCTCACGCCGGCAGATCCCAGCGCCTCGATCCGCGCCACTCGCTCACGGAGTTCTGATGTCAGCAGCGAAATCTCAACGACGAGTCGTTGCCGGCGCGATCCCTGACCAAAGGCGAGAAGATCGGCCATCCCTTGGAGACCATCCGCCACAACCACCGCCAACTCGGCGCGCGCCCCGGTAAGTCTCGCGCCGACGGCGGCTCCCAACCGGAGCACCCCGAGAGGAACCATCACCGCGGTGGCCGCAAACGCGACCACAAACGCCATCGCCAACTCAAACGCGTAGGCCCCGAGAACGGCTCCCGCACCGACCGCCACCAACGCCGCAACCAGAGGCGGCGCCACCGCGCGGATGAAGAGTTCCTGGAGCGATTCGACATCGCTCACCGCACGGGTCAGGAGATCAGAACTCCGCATCTCGACCGTCCGTGCCGGCACCAACGGCTCGAGGGCGCGGAAGAACCACCGTCGAAGGCGTCCCAGCACGCGAAGGGTCACATCGTGGGAGACCAATCGTTCGAGATAGCGGAAGACGCCGCGGCTCAGGCCGAAGAAACGGACCCCGACGATGGCCACCTGAAGCTCGGCGATGGAGGGCTGCAGGGCGGCCGAGGCAATCAGGTAGGCGGCGGTGGCCATGAGACCGATTCCGCTGCCGACCGTTGCAACACCGAGGGCCACCGCGGCCGCCATCTGCCAGCGAAAAACCGCGAGCAGACGGAGGAGCGTGCTCACGCACTACCTCCATAGGCATGGACGAGCTCGCGGTAGAGTTCGCAGCGATCCTCGAGTTCCCGGTGAGAGCCCTGATCGACGACGCGACCGCTCTCTAGAACGACGATCCGGTCGGCGGCCTCCACTGTGGGCAGCCGGTGGGCGATGACCAACGCCGACCGTCCCTCGAGCAGCGTCTTCAGGCTCTCATCGATCTCGGCCCGGAGCCGCGGGTCGAGGTCTTCCGCCGGTTCGTCGAGGATGACGATCCGTGCATCGGCGAGCCACGCGCGGGCTAGGGCCAGTCGTCTGAGCTGGCCGCCGCTCAGCTTCGCGCCACGCTCGCCGATCCGGGTCGCCATCCCATCGGGAAGGGCTGCGATGAACTCCTCGGCCCTCGCAGCACGAAGTGCCGTCTCCATCTCGTCTGCCGAGGCCGCGGGTCGGGCGAGTCGAATATTCGCTTCGATGGTGTCGGCGAAGAGGTGGGGATGCTGTGGAACCCAGGCCACCCGCTCGCGCCAAACCTCCGGCTGGATGGCGGCCGCATCGACGCCGTCGGCCATGAGCCGACCACTGGCAGGCTCGATGAAGCGCAGCAACAGGCGAGCGAGGGTGGTCTTGCCGGCGCCCGAGGGCCCAACCAGGGCGACGGTCTCACCGGCGTCGATGGTGAGGCTCACTCCATCCAGCGCCGGTCTCGGTTCTCCGCCGTCACCGGGGTAGGCGAACGACACGTCCTCGAGGACGACGGTCGTGTCGCTCGGCATGGTCCGATCGCCTGGCGCGCGAGGGGTTGGTCTTCCCTCCTCGAGGATCTCGAAGAGCCGCGCCGAAGCAGCAACCCCGGCCAGTCCGGCGTGGAAGGCCGCACCCAGCCTTCGCATGGGGAGATAGAACTCGGGCGCGAGCAGGAGGACGAAGAAGGCCGACTCGAAACCGAGCCGCCCGCCGAGCAGCCGGAGCCCGATTTCCACCGCCACCACGGCAACGCTCAGGGTGGCCACCAGCTCGAGCACCAACGCCGACAGAAAAGCGATCCGCAGGACCGCCATGGACGACGAACGGAAGGCGTCGCTGACCCGGCCGATGGCCTCGATCTGAGCCCGCGACCGGCCGAGGATCTTGAGCGTCACCAGTCCCTGGATGGTGTCGAGGAAGAAGGCGCTGAGCCGGGCCATGTCGAGCCACTGGCGACGCGAGCGGGCATCGGCCGTCCGCCCGATCAGATACATGAAGACCGGGATGAGGGGGGCGGTCAGGATCAAGACCACCCCCGAGAGTGGATCTCGGGTCAGGACCACCGCCGCCACCGTGAGCGGGATGACCCCCGCCAGGACCAGCTGCGGCAGATACTGCGCGAGATAGGCGTCGAGCGCCTCGACCCCATCGGTCAGCAGCGTGACCAGCTCGCCGGTGCGCTCGCGCCCGGCGGCCACCGGCCCGCGATCCATCAGCCTGCCAAAGACCCGGCAGCGGATCTCGTGCTTGACCCCGGCGGCGGCCCGGGCAGCCGCGGCGTCGGCGACCCACGAGAGAACGGCACGGAGGGTGATTGCTCCCAGCAGCCAACCGAGGCTCGGCGCCACTGCAGCCCGATCGGCGCCACCAATGAAGACCTCGGCGATGACATGCGCCAACAGCCACGCCTGCACGACGGTGACGACTCCGCCCAGCCAACCGAAGACGACGCTCATGACGAGCGCCAAACGGTGCGGTCGGGCAAGCGTCAGGAGACGGCGGTCGAGGTGCATCGCAGATCAGGATACGCCGACCCGATGCGATCGCGATTCACCACAGAGATTACTAGGCACGGAAGGGTGCGTGCCGACGTTCACGACTTCACCCTAACGATTGTTCGATGGCGACTTCAGCATTCGAATTTGAAACACAAAGGTCACCAAGAACCAGTAGGAAATCACAAAGCCATTGTTGACTCAGCGCAGGGTTGTCCAATCCTTCAAAGCCGCGGAAGTCCGGGCAAATATCGTGTTGTCTTCGTGGGACCTTTGTGGCTCTTCGTGTTCTTTGTGTTTCAAAACACACCGCTCAAGAATCCATAGCTATGAACCCAGCCTCTTGCAAAATTCAAGAATCAGGGACCAAGGTCTTCCGACCTTCCTCACCATCAGGCCGGCGAGACGCCGGCCCTACAATGGATCTCAGCCCTTTGTAGTGCTGGCGTCTCGCCGGCACAGAGACCACGAACCATCGCAAGAGAGGGTTTTTGCAAGAGGCTCAACCGAATGGCCATCGCAGTTGAATCCTGGTTTCGCTCTCTCGAGCAGCGTCTCACTCCGTAGTGGCGTTTCTCCGACCGATACGAATCTGAAGGTGGGCCCAGGCCCACCCTACGGGCAGCCAGGATGGGTCGCGTCGCGCGAAGTCAGAGAACACCTGAGCTCCTCGTGGCGCACCATCAAACACGATGCCTCTGCGTCTCTGCGTTGTGAATGTGATGGCTTTGCGATGGGAAAAAATGCGATGTCTTTTGCGATGTACTTGGCGTTCTTGGCGGTGAAATTGCGATGGGATGAAGACCACCCCAGCCCACCGGCAACGCATCACGCCTCAGCGGAGGAACAGAGCTTAGATTGAAAGAAGCAGACTATTGAAGCGGAACTTCGTCGGGCCCTGGTGGTTCTTCGTGCCCTTCATGTTTCACAACACCGCACAAGAGATTACGGCTGATAAGCCGAAAGGTGCCGAGAAGGCAGACATCGGTGGACCCCCTCTGTGTCTCTGAGCCTCTGCAGTGAAGACGGGGGTGCCGTTGCCTCCTCTACACCCGGCGGTCAGGGGTCGGGAAAGACGACTTTCGGCTCCGGCTGGATCCAATCGCAGTCGTTGATGGTGAAATCTCCCCATCCTCCTTCGGAATGCAGGTGGTGTCCCGGAGAACCGTAACTCGGAGTGTATTCATATTCGACCGTCACCCGTCCGGACTGGCCGCCGCTCGCGGTTGCGTCGACGGAGTAGCACATCTCAAACTCGCCCACGTGGGACTCGAGGGTCACCTGGGCCCCTTCCGAAAGATCTGTGAATACCTCCGGTTCGCTGTCTTCGATGGTGACCGTCAGATTGTGGACGGTGACGTTCGAAGCCGCGTCAACGGTAAAATCCAGGACCCAGTCGACCGGAAGAGTGAAGACACCCGCCGCATCGACAGGCTCGACGTACGTGCCGTCCCCTGAGGCGTTGTCCACCACTGAGAGGTAGCTGATCACCGATCTGTTTGTACCGATTGTTTGATCATTCCTGGGGTTTATCACTGTCACCACGGCGTTATCGACTGCGACAGACCCTGCTCCCACGAGTTCGAAGAGGTTTCCCTGCCACCAACCGAGAGGCTCGATCCAATACTCCGTAAACTCGCCAATGGCGCTCGGCATCGTCGAGCCGCTGACAGCCACCCACAGTTTTAACCGTTCGGAACTCGTATTGAGCAATCCGAGATTGGTCCGCGTACCGTTCGCCGTCGGCCTGTTGGAAGCGCCAAGGAGTATTGCTCCCACAGTAGTGGTACTCGCAGCAACCGCTGGAATACCCTGACCATATGTCCCCACGTCACCTCCCGTATTGAAGGTGCGGGACGTGGCTTCGAACACATAGTCGGCCCTCAGGCGGATGGCTCCCGAACGGTTTTCGCCAAACAATGAGCCGACGACATCCTGGATATAGACATAATCCCAGACCGGCACCTCGACTGGAATCTCCACGGGGTCGGTGACGCCATTTTCGTGAGGGAGAAAAGCCAGGTAGACCGTGAGCGGTTGGTCCATTACCTGGTTGTAGATCCAGAGGTCGGTCGTCCACTCCGTACCGTGGGCACCCGAATTCGACGCTGCCGCTGGAACCCAAAGAACGGTCTCCGCCGCGAGAGGTGGCGCGATCATTGTTATGAGAATCAGAATCACTATCAATAAAAGCAATGTTGTTCTCATCATCAGCCTCCATTTGATATCCGTTTCCCTGAGGATATCACCCTCTATCCCATGTAGGAAAAGCACACATGGGCGCAGTTGTGCCCACGGTCACATTCCAAGCAGCCGAACCGATGCGATCGCGATTCACCACAGAAACACAGAGGTGTGTTGCCGACGTTCACGACTTCACCACCCGATTATTCGATGGCGACTTCAGCATTCGAATTTGAAACACAAAGGTCACCAAGAACCACTAGGAAACCACAAAGCCATTGTTGACTCAGCGCAGGGTTGTCCAATCCTTCAAAGCCGGCGGGAGTCCGGGTAAATGTTGTGATCTCTTCGTGGGACCTTTGTGGCTCTTCGTGTTCTTTGTGTTTCAAAACACACCGCTCAAGAATCCATAGCTATGAACCGAGCCTCTTGCAAAATTCAAGAATCGGGCACCAAGGTCTTCCGACCCTCCTCACCATCAGGCCGGCGAGACGCCGGCCCTACAATGGATTTCAGCCCTTTGTAGTGCTGGCGTCTCGCCGGCACAGAGACCACGAACGGTCGTGCCCAGTCAAGTGGTGTAAGAAGGTCATTAGCGTGATTCATGACGATTATGCCGAGAGCGGTAGTGATTCCGTCAATGCCTCCCTTCGCGTCGGGGGTTGAAAAGCAGACGATCGGTCTTTCGCGGCGGCGAGGGCCGTGAAAGTCATGTAGCGGCGCCCGATTGCCCACTCGTCGGTTTGCTCGCACAAGAGGGCGCCGACAAGACGGATGATGGCGGGCCGATTCGGGAATAT
>Ga0316187_10003191_pt1 | contig 14281 bp, 11 predicted proteins | sample CroRivburrow1_MG_FD_204927 | JGI IMG/M metagenome (GOLD analysis project Ga0316187, IMG submission 204927) | Coastal sediment microbial communities from Maine, United States - Cross River worm burrow 1 | ecosystem: Environmental > Aquatic > Marine > Coastal > Sediment | place: USA: Maine... | reverse complement strand
CTCTATTTTGACCACAATGGCCTGCTCTATGTGGTGGAGATGTTCGCCAACCGAATCAGCGTGTATCGCATAAAATCATGAAACAGCTGAGATTGATCTGGCTTCTTCCGCTGCTTATCCTGCTTTTGGCGCCCGCCACGGGGTTTGCCGAGCCGCCAAAAAAACAGCGTAATGCTACAAAAGAGTGCTCTATGTGCCATCTGCGCTGGGTGGCTGATTTTGATGCTGAAGATAAAAGGAATTATCTGCTCGATTTTACCGAAGACAAAGTCGTAGCCACAGAGATGATGTGCTACAGCTGCCATGATGGTTCGATCATGGACTCCCGGCTGCGTGTGTGGGAGACCAGTCGGCATAAAGAGGGAACCGACCCATCAAGCAAAATTACAATCCCTGAGACCTTTCCGCTCAATGAACAGGGGCAGCTCACCTGTGCAACCTGCCACTCGGCGCATGGTGTGGATTCAACGACCGATATGGGCTCGACCATTTTCCTGCGCGTGCCCAATCGCAACTCATCCATGTGCCGCCAGTGCCACAGTGACAAGGATGATGGCGTGGCTGCAGGCAAGCATCCAGTCGATGTTCCCTTTGATAAGTTCCCACAAAAGATCCTGGATTTTGGTGGCAAGGCGGGAAAAGATAAGACGGGCAAAAAGAAGACAGTCATCTGTGAAAGTTGCCATAACCCACATGGCAGTACCAATGACCACTTCTTGGTGATACCCAACAGCCAGGAGGGTGTGACCCACTCTACCCTGTGTGAGACCTGTCATGGTGTCTCGCCTGATATCAAAAGCAGTGATGAGCTACGGCGCTTCTCACACCCTGTGGCGGTGGATATCATCAAAGAGGCCAAGCTGCCAGAGAAGTGGGATAACGGTGAAGAGCCGCGCTTGGCAGATGGCAAGTTTATTAATTGCCGTACCTGTCACTCGCCACACAATGGCACCAAAGAGAATCACCTACTGGTATCGAGCAATAAGCAGGGTAAGCTCTGCCTGACCTGTCATACATCCAAAAAGAAATTGCTAAACACCAAACATGATCTGTCGACCAGCTTTCCAGATGAGAAGAATTCAGCCGGCCAGAGTGCGGCTGAGACGGGTCCCTGCTTCTCCTGTCATTTTATGCACAAAGGGAAGGGGCCAAAGATGTGGGCGCGGGATCTGAATGGAGAGACCATTGAAGATCTGTGTAAAAGCTGTCACGACAAGGAAAAGGTGGCAATGCACGCCCTGACGGGGGAACGCAGTCACCCGGTAGAGGTGGCACCCTCAAAAGATATAGAGATTGGAAAGATGCCGCTCTATAACAAAACGGGCGAAAAGAGTGCGGATGGCAATGTGACCTGTGCCTCTTGTCATGATCCTCATGCTTGGTCTGCACTGTCAGATGACAGGGGAGGAAAGGATGTAGAGGGCGATGGTACAAACAGTTTCTTACGTAGGGCTGCTGCACCTGCCGGGAATCTTTGTCAGAGCTGCCATGCTGATAAGAAACGGATTACTAAAACCAAGCACGACCTGAATATCAGCGCACCGGATGAAAAAAATGCCAAGCAACAGACCCCAAGAGAGTCGGGTGTCTGTGGTGCATGCCATACGCCACATAATGCCAAGGCAGATAAACTCTGGATCAGACCGGTGGGTGAGGGCGAGGATTATGTCGAGCGCCTCTGTACCTCATGTCATGCCAAAGAGGGCATCGCAGCAGATAAGACAACAGGTAAAGAGACACATCCTGTTGGGGTCAAACCGAAAGAGAGCGGCAACCTGCCGTTGTTTGCAGTGGATGGGAAGAAGAGCGCCCAAGGTAATGTCTCCTGTGGCACCTGCCATGATGCTCATCGCTGGTCAGCAACGGGCAATGATCGTGGTGGTCTCAAGGTGGAAGGCGATGGTAATAACAGCTTTCTGAGAAAACCTTCCTCGCCAGAGAGTGAGCTCTGCCGTACCTGTCATGTAGAGAAGTCCACCATATTGGGTAGCAAGCATGACATGCATGTTACTTTCCAAAAATCCCGCAATAACCAGTCTCAGACGGTTGAGCAGGCCGGGGTTTGTGGCATCTGTCATGTGCCGCATAATGCCGATGGCAAGCGACTCTGGGCTATGCGTCCACGGGGAACAGAAGATCTTTATGAAGCCATGTGTCTCTCATGCCATGCCAAAGGCGGTATGGCGGAGAAAAAGACAACAGGCCCTATTACTCATCCGCTGGGTAAACAACCCAACATGCAGCCGCAGTTCAAAGGCAAGCTGCCGCTGTTTGATAAAAAGGGTGAACGGGATGATGAAGCTGGCACGGTCTCTTGTCCTACCTGCCATAATGCCCACCAATGGAATCCCCTGCTTACTGAAGGGCGGGCATCCCGGGGTAAGGGCCTGGAAGGTGATCGAAGCAATAGTTTTCTACGAGTTCCCTACGATGAGAATGCGGCCCTCTGCTCGGCCTGTCATAAAGAGAATGCACTGGTCATTGATACAGATCATGACCTGCGTATTACCGCCCCTGGATCCGTCAATCTAAGCCATGAAACAGTTGCCGATGCAGGCGTCTGTAGTGCCTGCCATCTGGTGCACAATGCCTGGGGGAATCGGCTGTGGGCACGTGGGGTTGGTGCGGGTAGTAACCGAAATCAAGCGCTGTGTACAGGTTGCCATGCCAGACGGAAAGCGGCGGGCAGAAAGGTGATAGGTGAGCCCAGTCACCCCATGAAACGTGTTGCGGATGCAAGGCCTACCCTGCGTAAGGAGGCGCGTAAGTTTTACAGGAAAAAACGCAAAGATAAGGCAAAGCAAAAGGAGGTGGTAACACTGCCTCTGTTTATGCAGGATGGTGAGCGGTCAATGGACGGCGATGTGACCTGCTCAACCTGCCATAACGTGCACCGCTGGAACCCTGAAAGGATGGAGAGGGGGCCGGGTAAGAAAATGGAAGGCAATGCAGGCAATAGCTTCTTGCGAAAATCCAATCTGGATGGGCCCAAGCTCTGTGTTACCTGCCATGCCAGTAAAGGTTATGTTGTGGGTACAGACCATGATCTTTCCATAACCAACCCAGATGCTAAAAACGGCTTGAAAAAAACTGTCGCAGAGAGTGGTGTTTGTAGTGCGTGCCATGTTCCACATGGTGCTAAAGGCGAGGGGTATCTGCTATGGGCAAGAGAAGAGGGGGAGGGGAGTAACCTGCACCAAGAGAGAATCTGCCTAAGTTGCCATGAAGTAGGTGGAGCAGGGGCTAAAAAGATTGTTGAAGACTTTACTCATCCTCAAGCGGTAAAGGTTCCACAGCTGTTTCGCCCTGGCAGCAGCAAATATGCGCCGGTTTATAATGAAGATGGTTACAAGGTAAATGCCGGCCTGATTGCCTGCCCAACCTGTCATAATCCACACCAATGGAGTTCACGAAGAAAAGGCGCGGGACCTGGTAAAGCGGTGGAAGGTAATAATAGAAACAGTTTTCTCCGATTTACTAGCTCAGGAAATATCTGCAGAAATTGCCATGGCATAGATAGTTTGCAGCGCTATAAATACTTCCACATGGACGATATTAGAACCTCTGATAAGGCCACAAGAGGCAAGCCGCCACCTGGTTCAGTGGCACGCAAACAAGCAGAAGAGAAGGCAAAATCATCCGAAACGGGACAACCTGCAGTGCTGGAAAGAGAAGAGCGCAAACGTCGTCCCAGCATGTCAGAGCGCCGTCGGGCACTGATGGAGCGGCGGCACCAAAAAGAGATGGGTGGCGGGTTGTAGGGTGGCTGTGGCTATGTGGCCTAGGAGTTCTTATTTCGTGACAGGAAGAGAACCAGCAGAAAAAAGATAGCTGCTGATAGCATCCCCTCCGGTGTTTGGAAAAATTCCACTACATTACTGATAGCACCCGATAGATCCGTCCATATTGCACCAGAAGTTAATGCGCCATATTCTGCCATTATAACGGCCCTGTTTTAACGCGGGATTCTTAACCAAATTATAGGATACCTGGCGTCCTGTAGGCTCTATCGTCTATTTTTATTGGGTTGGGTGCGAAAATAATCCAGCTTCCAATACCGCCCATTGCTCTTCCCAGTGATCTGTGGGAGAGACTTTAAAACGGGTGCGAAGAAATTGGTGCAGGCGTCCCTCTACCAGCGCCAGCATGAGCCCGGCGGCTACCTCTGGGCTGGATGAAATGCCAGCATCATCGCGCAGGCGTGATTCGCGTAAGATTTGCCGAAACTGGGTCTCTACTCGGGCAAAGAATTGCTCAACACGTGTGTGCAGACGTTCGGTCTCCCCGACCAGCGCATCGCCAAGCAGCACACGTGTAATTCCCGGGTTGCGGCCTGCAAAGGTGAGCAGGAGATAGAGAATGCGGCCACATCGCAGGCGGGTGTCTGGCTCTGTCTCTATGATCTGATTGATGCGGGTGAATATGCTCTCTTCTGCAAAGGCTATCAGCCCTTCGAACATCTTTGCCTTGCTGGCAAAATGGCGGTAAAGGGCCGCCTCTGATACGCCAACTGCACGGGCAAGAGCGGCAGTAGTGATGCGTTCCCCCGGGCTGTTTTCTAGTTCAGCAGCCAGTGCTTCCAGAATTTGTTGTTTGCGGGGCGTTTTCTTCTCCATCACTTCCGCCTGATCAAGGAGCCTAAACCTTCATCGGTGAACAGCTCTAGCATCACGGCGTGTTTTACCCTGCCATCAACGATATGTGATCTGTTGACACCGGCCTGGACGGCTTCAAGTGCACACCTTATTTTAGGTAGCATGCCACCGTGGATAGTGCCATCTTTGATCAGTGCTTTGACTGTAGGTATATCCAGGTCTGTTAACAGTTTGCCATCACCATCCAGCAGGCCAGATGTGTTGGTCAGAAGCAGTAGCTTTTCGGCATGCAGCACCTCGGCCATCTTTCCGGCAACCAGATCGGCATTAATATTGTATGAATGCCCATTGGCGCCTACCCCTATGGGTGCAATGACAGGTATGAAATTGCCTTGTACCAACATATCAACAACGCTGGCATCAATGCTTTCAACCTCGCCAACGTGGCCAATGTCGATGATCTCCGGGGCTTTCAGTTCAGGAGAGTTGCGGGTGAGGCACATCTGCGTGGCTTTGATTAAGCCTCCATCCTTGCCGGTGAGCCCAACGGCCTGGCCGCCATGACTGTTGATCAGGTTGACGATCTCTTTGTTGACCAGACCGCCGAGTACCATTTCAACAACATCCATGGTCTCTTTATCGGTTACCCGCATGCCTTGTATGAACTCTGAGGTTTTACCCAGGCGTTTAAGCAGGTTACCTATCTGTGGGCCGCCACCATGTACGACAACGGGGTTGATGCCAACCAGCTTCATTAGTACCAGGTCGCGGGCAAAACTGCGCTTAAGATCCTCATCCACCATGGCATTGCCACCGTATTTGATAACGATGGTTTTTCCACAGTACCGCTGGATATAGGGCAGGGCCTCTGAAAGGACATGAGCGACGTTGTGGGCCGCTTCTGTGCTTAAACTCATAACTCTTTTCTCAAGAAAATTTTGCTAAATATACAAGGCTGCGGCTTTTGTTGCTATTGTCAGCTTGAATTAAAAAGGCGCCTTTAAGTTAGGATCAACTTTTTGCAGTAGTTGGCGAAACTCATCCTGGATCTCATCCAACCAGATTTGATTTGCAGCCTCAAACCGGAATGTGATTGCCGGGATGGTGTTGGATGGGCGAACCAGACCCCAGCCATTTTCAAATTCAGCCCTTAGGCCGTCAATCGTAATGAGTTTTGCGCTTTTTTCAAAGCTGGCAGCAGAGATGATTTTTTGTACCAGTTCATGGTGGTTGCCTTCAGGCACCTCCATGAAAAGCTCTGGTGTGCTGACGTATTCTGGCAGCTCGGCAAATATCTCTGCGGTAGTGCGAGGGTCGAGCGATAAAATTTCCAGCAACCTTGCACAGGCGTATAGAGCATCGTCAAAGCCGTACCATCTCTCTTTGAAGAAGATATGGCCGCTCATCTCACCAGCCAGCAGGGCACCGGTCTCTTTGAGTTTTGCTTTCATCAAGGAGTGCCCGGTCTTCCACATTAATGGTCGTCCGCCATGGGAAAGGATATGGCTCGCCAGATTGCGAGTGGATTTGATGTCATAAATGATGTCACCACCAGGCTGACGGGATAGCACGTCCGTGGCAAACAGCATAAGCAGTCGGTCTGGCCAAATAATATTGCCATCGGAGTCAATTACACCCAGCCGGTCACCATCGCCATCAAAGGCGACACCAATGTCGGCTTTTTGGTTTTTGACCTCTTGGATTAGCGCCTCAAGGTTTTCCGGCTTGCCTGGGTCGGGGTGATGATTGGGGAAGTTACCGTCGACATCACAGAAAAGCTCAATGGTCTCGCAGCCCAACTCTTTAAGTAGCAGTGGTGCAGCTACTCCTGGTACAGCGTTGCCACAGTCCACTACAACCTTGAGTGAACGGGCTGGTTGTACATCATTGGTAATGCGCTTGATGTAGTCAGGGGTTAGGTTTTGTTTCTGGTGACTCCCTTCGCCTTGCAGAAGATCGCCTGTCTCTACACGCTGACGGAGTTGTTGGATGGCTGGACCAGAGAGTGCCTCGCCATTGATGACGATTTTGAGTCCATTATAGTTGGCTGGGTTATGGCTGGCCGTTAGCATGACGCCAGAACTGCTGCCCAGAAAGTGAGTGGCAAAATAGAGTATGGGTGTGGGCACCATGCCAATATCCAGTACATCGCGTCCACTCTCCTGAAGCCCCTGGCAGAGGGCGGCGCTTAATCCTTCACTTGAGAGACGACCATCGCGTGCCATGATGATGGTTTGCTGGCCCTGATCGTATGCTTCGCTGCCAATGGCTCGTCCAAGTTCATAGACCATCTCCCGGGTTAGTGTGTCGCCCACTATGCCTCGTATGTCATAAGCGAGAAAAATAGAATCTGGCACTGTGGTGCCAGCACCACTTCGTGCCACTGAGGGGGGCATCTCATCCAGATCATGTAGGCCTGTGTCTGTGTCTACAATCATGTCAGCAGGGCTGCTGGGGCCTGGCTGAGTGGTATCAACCTTTGCACCCCCCCCTGGAGAGTCTGTATTGCTGAATGCAGTGGTTCGGTGCTTGCGCGATGCATATGTGCTGACCTGAACGACTAACTCCATAGTGTTTTCACAGTCAGCAGTTTTGGCGCCTGGGTTCAGGATCTTGCCGCCTTTGAAGGCTGTTTCCACCATTTTAACAATGGTGCCTTGGTCATTTTTCAATGCCTGTTTTAAACGTTTTGCCTGCATGAACGTGATCAGGCCAATTATGACCAACCCTATTGTAGGTATGGCGCCATAAGTTATTAGGCTGGCTTCGTCGATGGTTGTTGGTGCTTTTAGGTAGGTTGCTTCCCAGATTGTTTTGGTGATGGGTATTCCTGCTCCTGCAGGTGTGGAGCCTTGTGGGCCGCTGCTTTTTGCCAAGGTTAGCGCTTTGCCCCGGCTTATCTGGCGAACCTCTATCTGCCCACCATAATGACTAACTGCATTGACAGCAGAGTTTATTTTGCTCAGCTTGAAAGCTGCATGTATGGCGCCAATGACCTCTTTATCAGAACCCGGCAAGAATATGGGTAGTGCCAGGGCGATATGTTGGTTTTTAGAGCCATATTGGTGGGCTTCAAACTTTGTGGCCTTACCTGTTTTTTCGACTTGGCGCAGGATATCCAGTGAGGCATAGCTTAGGTGTGGCTCCCGCTTTGTATCAGGTTCTGACTCTCCACTAAGAAAGAGACGGATACGCCAGGCATCTGCCAGTTGCCCCTGGAGAGCTTGCTCTTTAGCGGCTATCGCTGCAGTGTCGCCACTATTCAGCACCTGTGCCAAAGATGGATTGCTGGCTAGCTTTTCAAGCGCTTGATGTAGATGCTGCATACGATCAGACAGGCGCGCGGCTAATGCTTCAGTGCCGGCCTTTAACTGCGTTATTTTGGCGGCCTCATCTTTTTCTTGTTGCAAAAAGAACAGTGCGCCAAAACAGCCATAAACTACTAATACGGTGACGGTAAAGCAGGCTACTAAAAATGACCCTGAGCCAGGGAGTTTGCTTGAGATTTTTTTCTTCTTTTTAGCCTTTTTTTTAGTTTCGGGTTCATCCTTAGCTGCAGCATCGGTGTCCGTTTTTTTCTTGCCAAATGGTAGCTTCATAATTAGTGGCGTCCTGAATGACCAAAGCCGCCTGCTCCGCGGTCACTCTCAATAAATTCATCTACGATCTCGAAATTGGCCTGCACTACGGGAATAATCATTAGTTGTGCAATGCGCTCACCCACCTCGACTTTGAAAGTGGTATCCCCTCTATTCCAGCAGGAGACAAATATCTGCCCTTGATAGTCAGAGTCAATCAATCCGACCAGATTGCCTAGTACGATGCCGTGCTTATGACCAAGTCCGGAGCGGGGAAGAATGACGGCGGCCAGGGCAGGGTCTGCAATATGAAGTGAGAAACCAGTAGGGATGAGGCGGGTCTCTCTTGGGGCCAGCTCCAATGGCTCATCCAACATGGCGCGCAGATCAAGGCCAGCGGAACCTTTGGTCGCATAGCCAGGCATTGGGAATTCACTTCCTAAACGTGGATCAAGAATCTTTAGTTGGATGTTTTTCTGCATGGTATCGCTCGATAATGGTGGCAACCAGTGATTGTGCCAGTTTTTCTTTTTTAGCCATAGGAAGCACTTTGCTTCCCCCTTCCCAGAGCACTGTTAAGGCATTCTCATCCCGCTCAAAACCACCTTCTTCAGCGCCCACAAGGTTGGCGGCAATCATATCCGCTCCCTTTAATCGGCGCTTCTCTTCGGCATGCTCAACCACCCGTTCAGTTTCAGCGGCAAAGCCAACCGTGAAGGCCGGGGTGGCTCTAGCGGCTACCTCTGCCAGTATGTCTGGATTACGGATTAATGTCAGTTCCAGCTGCTCACGGCTCTTTTTGATTTTCTGTGCGGCACTTATGTCAGGCCTGTAATCAGCCACGGCAGCACAGGCAACAAAGATGTCACATTGGTCGACCTGCTCAGTAACTGCCTGCTGCATTTCGACTGCCGTGCCTACATCCGTTCGGGTTACGCTAGCAGGCGTTGCTAAGGATGCAGGACCAGATATCAGGTTGACCTGAGCGCCAGCCTCAACGAAGGCCCGTGCCAGGGCAAAGCCCATCTTACCGGAGCTGCGGTTGCCAATGAAACGTACTGGATCAATGGGTTCTTGTGTCGGGCCAGCTGTCAATAACACATGCTTGCCTGTCAGTGCCTGGCGACTGAACTGCTTTGCAGTGTATGCCAATAGCTCTGAAGGTTCCAGCATGCGGCCTGGTCCGGTCTCCCCGCAGGCCTGGTCCCCTTCATCCGGTCCCCAGAGTTTTACCCCTCGCTCTTGTAGCAGCCTGGCGTTTGTCTGGGTTGCTGGGTTTAACCACATCTGCTGATTCATGGCGGGAGCTATCGCAATAGGGGCAGTTGAGGCAAGGCAGAGGGTGGATAGCAGGTCGTTGGCCAATCCGTGGGCCAGGCGGGCCATAAAGTCGGCGCTGCCAGGTGCGATTAGTATCAGGTCAGCCCAGCGGGCCAGCTCTATATGACCAATGCTGGCTTCATCGTTGGGATCGAAGAATTCCTGCCGGACGGCTCGACCGGATAGCGTTTGGAGTGTGAGTGGGGTGATGAATTCTGTAGCAGCGTGGGTCATAACAACCTGAACCTCTGCATTGGATTTGCGCAGCAGACGTATCAGCTCGGCTGTTTTGTACGCAGCAATGCCGCCGGTTATTCCCAGTAGAATCTGTTTTCCTTCCAATTCAAGCATATTGCCCAAAGCCACTCTCTTTCCGAACACAAGTATTAAAGAGTAACTGAATGTATGGGTTAGGCAAAGAAATCTGATGATCTTGTAGGCAAAATTGGAAAAATAAGTGGGGATGCTGCTAAAAATCCACAGCTGGATTAATCTTGTGGCTGAAAAAACAATAATCACAAGGAGGTTATTTATGGCTATTACTGACTGGCCAGCCGAAGAGCGTCCAAGAGAAAAATTGCTACAACGAGGTGCTGAGGCGCTCTCTGATGCTGAGTTGTTGGCCATCTTTCTGCGTACAGGGGTAACAGGTAAGACGGCTGTTGATCTGGCGCGAGATCTGTTGTGTGAGCATGGTGGTCTGCGCAATCTGATGGCGGCAGATTCTGCCCGGTTCTGTGCAAGTCATGGTTTGGGGCAGGCTAAGTATGTGCAACTGCAGGCGGTGCTGGAGATGGGGCGCCGCCACCTGCAGGAGACACTCAAGCATGGAGATGCATTGACCTCTCCCCAGCATACTCGTGACTACCTCTCTGCTCGCTTGCGAGAGTATCCTTATGAGGTCTTTGCAGCTCTCTTTTTAGATAACCGCCATCGGGTTATTGAATATGAGGAACTCTTTCGGGGTACTATTGATGGCGCCAGCGTACACCCACGGGAGGTGGTTCGTCGTGCGATGAGTCATAATGCAGCAGCTGTTATCCTGGCGCATAACCACCCTTCTGGTGTGGCAGAGCCCAGTTCGTCGGATGCCCATATCACGCGAAGACTAAAAGATGCGTTGGCGCTGGTGGATGTGCGGGTGATTGACCATATCATTGTGGGAGATGGTGAAATGACCTCCCTGGCAGAGAGAGGACTGATTTAGATAGCAGCCTAAAAAGGCCCGATTTTCCACTTTCGCCTTGTATCTTTTGGCTGATTCTGATATAAATCCGCCCCTTTAAAGCATCGCCCAAGACCCATCAGGGTCATCGAACGAATTTATTGAGGTTTCAATCATGTCCAGAGTGTGCCAGGTAACAGGCAAACGCCCGGTGACTGGGAATAATGTCTCCCACGCCAAAAATAGAACCAGACGGCGTTTTCTGCCAAACCTTCACAACCACCGTTTTTGGGTGGAGAGTGAGAATCGCTGGGTTCGCCTGCGTGTATCTGCCAATGGCATGCGCATTATCGATAAGAAAGGGATTGACGCGATCCTGACCGATCTGCGTGCCCGCGGCGAGAAAGTATAAGGAGCCCATCATGCGCGATAAAATTAGACTCGTATCCAGTGCCGGCACCGGTCACTTCTACACTACCACAAAGAACAAACGCACCATGCCTGCCAAGATGGAGATCAAGAAGTTCGATCCAACCATCCGTAAGTATGTGATGTATAAAGAAGCCAAGATTAAGTAATAATCCTGCGCAGTTGAACAAAAAACCCGCCAATGGCGGGTTTTTTTATGCCTCCGCTTCCTATTGATTATCACTATACTGAACTGTATAGATTGACTATTTTGTCTCCAGATTAACTAGGTTTGAGTGCGGCATGCTGAATATCTTCATTGGCAGACAGGCTATTTTTGACAGGCAGATGGCCACCTATGCCTATGAGCTGCTCTATCGTGAGAATGATTCCGGCGGGGTCAATGTAACAGATGGTGAGATGGCCACATCCCGCGTCATGCTCAATGCCTTTATGGAGATCGGCCTTGAAAATATTGTTGGCCCACATCCAGCCTTTATCAATCTCCCTCGTAGTTTTTTTATAGATGTGCCCAATATCCCTTTTACGAAAGATCAGGTTGTATTGGAGATTCTGGAAGATATTGAGGTTGATCAGCAGCTGGTAGATACGGTGGCAAAACTTTCAGGTGATGGTTACCGCATTGCATTGGATGATTATGAGTTTGAATCGCATTGGGAACCCTTGTTGCCTTACGTCAGTATTATCAAGGTGGAAGTGCCGGCGGTGGATCCTAAATGCCTTGACCAGCAGGTGCAGCGGCTGCGAAAGCATGACGTAGCATTGCTGGCGGAAAAGATTGAGACGCAAGAGGAGCACCAGCTCTATCTGGATGCGGGGTTTGATTATTTCCAGGGCTACTACTTTTCACGGCCGCAGGTCATTAAGGGTAAGCGGCTGGAGGAAAATCAGCTGGTTATTCTGCAGCTGCTTGCCAAACTGAATGATCCGGCTATTACAGTTGATGAGTTAGAACGGCTGATTGTGCAGGATGCTGCGCTTAGCTATAAGATTCTGCGCCATATCAACTCTGCAGCAGTGGCTTTGCCGCGCAAGCTTGATCGGATTGGAGAGGCGGTGGTCTATCTTGGGCTACAGCAAATACGCACCTGGGCTAATCTCATTGTCATGTCACAGGTGGGTGATAAGCCACAGGAACTACTCTATAACGCCCTGGTTCGGGGGTGCATGTGTGAGCAGTTGATTCAGCGTAGTCATAGTGGTAATCCCCAGGCGGCCTATGCTGCTGGGCTGCTCTCTACCTTGGATATCCTATTGGGTAGTCCAATGGAGGAGATCATGCAGGAGCTGCCAGTCTCTGATGAAATCAAGGATGCCATTCTGAAGCATGAGGGTTCTATGGGTGAGGCAATCTCCTGTGCATTAGCCTATGAGCTACAGCAGTGGGGGAGGATAAAGTTTGCCAATCTGGATAGTGCAGCTATTAATGAGATTTTTGTAAGCAGCAGTCATAAGGCCTTTCTCTCAAGCACCTTGGTGACTTAACAGTAGATTGCCTGTGCTGTCCCGCTGGCATACCCAGCCTGGTGCCAACCAGGTTGTTGCTACTTTCTCTGTGATTATGGTGGGTCCAGAGAGTTGTTGGTTGGATGCCAGACTGTCCCGGGTATAGATGGGTACATCCTCAGGGATGCCATAGACTGTTCCGTGGGCATAAGGGGGGCAACTGCTTTTCTGATCAGAGGTTGCTAGGCGGATGTCTGCTGCAGAACCATGCAACGCTACCCGTAAGTTAACCAGCTCAACAGGTACGCTCATGCTATGGCCATAGCGCTTTTCATGCAGGGTCTCAAAGGTATCTATTACCTCAGCGATGGGACCCCAGGATACATTGAGCGTATAGGATTGCCCGCGATAGCGAAGATCAGCAGAATAGTGTTGCTCGATATTATCGGGAGGTATCCCTTCAGCAGTAAGCGCTGAGACTCCTTCAGCTGCCAGCCCATCAAACTCTTGCTTTAGATGATGCTCATCCATCTCTAACAGCAGGCCCAAGTGGGTGCGTGACAGTTGGCGTCCAGGTCGGGTTGCCAGCATGCCCAATGCAGATAGAACACCAGCATGGATGGGTACCAGGGCCTGCTTCATGCCCAAGGCCTCAGCCAGGGCACAGACGTGCAGGCCACCTGCACCGCCAAAAGAGATCAGGGTGAAGCCTCTTGGGTCCACACCCCTTTGCACTGAGATGACCCTCAATGCCCGTGTCATATGTTCATTGGCGACCCGGATAATCCCTTCAGCTGCCGCTTCATGGCTGGTATTCATTTGTTCAGCCAGTGGGGCAATGGCGCTGTGTGCTGCTGATTCATTCAGCGCCATATGGCCGCCCAGAAAGGCATCTGCCCTTAATCGACCCAATACTAGATTGGCATCGGTCACGGTGGGTAGTGTGCCTCCTTTGCCATAACAGGCTGGACCGGGGGCAGCTCCAGCAGACTCTGGCCCCACTTGCAGCATACCGCCAGCATCAATGGAGGCGATAGAGCCACCGCCTGCGCCAATGGTGTGCATATCCACCATGGGTACTGCGACGGGATAGCGGCCAATGTGTCCTTCATTGGTGAGGCGGGGAGCGCCATCAATCAGAGCTACATCAGTGGATGTGCCCCCCATGTCGAATGAGAGCAGTTGGCTGCAGCCAGATGCTTCGCCTACAAAACGAGCGCCAACCAGTCCGCCAGCCGGGCCTGATAGCAGCATGCGAACGGCCTGATGGGCAGCTTGGTCTGCGGCAATGGTCTCACCTGAACTCTGCATAACGGCCAGTCGGGCTCCAGGCAGCCCTGCTGAAAGTCGTTTTAGATAGCCTGCAACCAGTGGCCCAATCCAGGCATTCAGCCAGGTTGCCATGCCGCGCTCGTACTCTTTTATCTCGGGCAGAATCTCTGAAGAGAGAGAGCAAAATAGTCCTTCAGGGATGATCTCTTTGATGGCCTGTTCAAATTGGTCATCCAGATAGGAGAAGAGCAGGTTGACCGCCACTGCCTCAGGGCGAAGAACGGTTACTGCCGCTTTTAGATCGTCAAGATCCTCTGCCGTAAGAGGGGTGATAACTGAGCCATCTGCCGCCAAACGCCCATTGGTTTCAAGGCAGAGCTCTGGTGGCACGGGCGGTGGCTGAGGTGCAGGATGCAGGTTGTATAGCTCTTTCCGGGCCTGGCGGCCGATGGTCAGTAGATCCGCCAACCCCTTGT
>Ga0316187_10003189_pt1 | contig 14287 bp, 13 predicted proteins | sample CroRivburrow1_MG_FD_204927 | JGI IMG/M metagenome (GOLD analysis project Ga0316187, IMG submission 204927) | Coastal sediment microbial communities from Maine, United States - Cross River worm burrow 1 | ecosystem: Environmental > Aquatic > Marine > Coastal > Sediment | place: USA: Maine... | reverse complement strand
CCAGCATTTCTCACGAGCTGCGGACACCTTTGGCGACAGTTCTCGGTCTCTCTCAAGAGCTCTATGAGCTGTGGGATCAATTCGATTCTGAGGAGTCACGCGAGCTGATGGGGCTCATCGCTCTCGGCGCCAATGACCTCGCCACCCTGGTAGAGGACTTGTTGCTGGCGGCTCAGATGGAGGTTGGTGAAGGAGCTGCCTCGACGGCCGAGGATATTGCGCTGGGTCCAATTGTCGACCGTGCGGTGGACGAATGTGTTACGGCCGGCGACCTGAGTGTGCGACCACCGCCCCAGGATTCCGATGTGCGCTGCTTCGCAGATCCCCGGCGGGTCACACAGATTGTCCGCAATCTCGTTTCGAATGCGGCCCGCTACGGAGGTGGAAGAGTTGAAATAGTCCTCCGTTCGGATCCGCACCCCACCGTGCAGGTCCTCGATGACGGCCCGGGGATCCCTCCGTCGGAATGGGAAAGGATCTTCAACGCCCACGAACAGACAGCGACCGACGGCACCCGTGGGGCGCTCGGTCTGGGCCTAGCGATTTCGCGCCAGCTCGCCGAGATGATGGATGGGGCGCTGTCGTACAGCTACGTCAACGGCACGAGCGCCTTCACCCTCACGCTGCCCAGCGCTGTGGCTGCAGCGCCCGGGGCCGCCGGCGCGCGGTCGACCTAGCACGCGGCCCGCGCGGTTAGGTCTCTGGTGCCGGCCCTCCGCCGAGCAGTGTCAGTGCTGTCGCGGCGTCTTGGCGGGCGCACTGGATCCGGAACCTGGGCGGCTCCCACGGAGGCAGGTCGCTGAGCACGGTGCTCGGAACTCCGCCGGCAACAAGCAGCGCCCAGGCCGCTTCCGCCGATGCCCGCGATGTGAATTCAGCCACATCTATGGGTTCCTCATCGCGCCGACTCATCGCGGCGTCACCGGAACTGGGCCGAGCACCGTCAGGTCCGTGCGCTGCCTAGTGAGCGTGATCGTGCTCTTCGGCGTGATCGTGGTCGTGATCGTCGGCCTCGATCTCTTTGCGCACGGCATCCATGTCGAGCGCCATTGCCTGGTCGATCAGGTCACGAAACGCCGGCTCGGGCAAAGCGCCGGGTTGCGAGTAGATCCCGATCTGATCCCGGAAGATCATCAGCGTGGGGATCGAGCGGATGTTGAAGTGGCCGGCCAGTTCGTGCTGATCCTCCGTGTCCACCTTGGCGAAGACAATCTCGGGGTGTTCGCTCGAGACACTTTCGAAGGTCGGTGCGAACATCTTGCATGGTCCGCACCATTCGGCCCAGAAGTCGACGATTACGGTGTCGTTCTCGAGGATCGTGTCTTCGAAGGTGTCTTTGGTCAGTGCAACGGTTGCCACTTTGGTCATTCCTTGAATAGCTCGGCAATCTACAACCCCTGGCGATTCGGTCATATTCCCGTGACTAGTCAAGGCGATGTGGCAGGGAACCACCTCCGGGCAACAACGGGTTTCTGTTACCATCAGTGGTGTTCGACCACGATGCGTAGGGCTCCTCGTATGTTCAAAACACGTCTGCGTAGAACGCCGCGTTGGCGCGGCCTCATCGCGGCTTCTGTCGCGGCGGCTTCGCTCGCGGCGATTAGCGCGCCTTTGTCGGATGCGAATGCGGCGACGTCGTGCTTTGCGATCGAGGTCGCTTTCGACACGCGGATGTCCGTGCCCGAGATCGACGAAGCGTCCGGGCTAGTGCTTTCCCGGCAAATGCCCGGCGTCATGTGGACCCACAACGATCATGATCCGGGAGCCAGCAACAACGAGAACAATCGGATCTACGCCGTCAACGAAGGCGGTGACCTGCTGGCAACGGTGCAATTCCAGTTGTCCGGGGGTCTCGACATTGTTCCCGGCCAGTCGTTTGTTGAACTAGAGGACATCTCTTTCGGCTACGGTCCCGGCGCCGACCCCGACTATCTGTATCTCGCTGATACCGGTGACAACACCCACCAGAGGGATTACGCCAGCCTCTATCGCTTCGCCGAACCCGTCTTCACTCCCGACGCCCAGAACCCTGTGACCATCAATATCTCTGAGAGCGAATTGGATGCCACCCGATTCCGTTACGAGAGCCTCACCGATCCCGACGGCATCGCCGAACCCAACGTTGAGGCGATGTTCATAGATCCGGCGACCGGGCATACGTTCCTGGTCGAAAAGGGCCTTCACAGCGTTGGCGGCACCGGACAGGACTTCTCCTTCGTATATCGGGTTCGTGCGGAGAAGCTGTTTCCAGCGAATCCGGCGACGGTGCGCCTGGCGACTATCGAAAGTCACGTTAGGGGACAGTTCGCCGTATCAACTTTTGGTATAACCGGCGCCGACATTTCCGCGGATGGCACGATCATCGCGATGCGGAACAAGGACGAGACTTTCTACTGGGTCAAGAATCCCGGCACCTCCGTGCTGTCCACGCTCAACGCCGCTCATGAGGCTCCCTGTATGGTCCCCCAGGGCGCCAACGGCGAGATCATGAAGGGTGAGGGGCTCGCTATTGGGCCGACATCTGATCGGTTCGTATCGATTCGTGAGGGGGTAATCAGCCCCATCTGGCAGGGAGTTCTAACGGACCAGGCTCACACCTGTTTCGGTCGACCGGCGACGATTCTGGGAACGGCCGGTGACGACGCCGGTTCCGCCAAGATCATCGGAACGCCGGATGCCGACGTCATCGTGACCTTCGGCGGCAACGATGAGGTCTACGGCAAGGGCGGCGCGGATCGAATCTGTCTCGGACCCGGCGACGACTACGCCCAGGGGGGCACCCAGCGCGACCGGATCGACGGCAGCTGGGGACACGACACGATCGAGGGGGGCAACGGCAAGGACATTCTCCGAGGGAGTACGGGGCGCGACACGATTTCGGGCGACGATCAGAACGATCGCATCTACGGTGGTGACGGCAAAGACAACCTCGGAGGTGGGGCCGGAAGCGACTCCGTCTTCGGCGAGGGAAGCTCCGATCGGATCAGAGGCTGGACCGGAGGTGACACCCTGGTGGGCGGCAGCGGCGCCGATCAGGTCGACGGCGGTGGCGGCAATGACGCCCTCACCGGTGGTGGCGGCATCGACTCGTGCGAAGGTGGCGTGGGGACGGACACGGCGCGCGGCTGTGAGGATGTGAGCGGTGTCCCCTAGACGTTTTGGGGGTTCGGCGCAGCCGGCAATACACTCCGGGCCGATGTCATCGGCCTCCCCCCTGATTCAACTGTCCGGCGTCGCAGCGCGTGCCGGTGCTGCGACGATTCTTCGCGATGTCGACCTGGTCGTCGAGGCCGGCGAGGCAGTCGCTCTCTATGGCGCCAACGGCGCCGGCAAGACCACAGTGCTGCGTATCCTCGCCACTCTGTTGCCGCCCTCGGCCGGTACGGTTGAGGTGCTCGGGGCGAATCTTGGCTCGCTCGAACGATTCGAAGTACGCCGTCGCATCGGTCTGATCGGCCACACGCCGGCCCTGTATCCGGAGCTGTCGATTCGCGCCAACCTTCAGTATGTCGCCAGTGTCGGCGGCTTTGACGACGAAACCGTCGAATCCGTTCTGGCCACCGTCGGCCTGGCGGGCGCAGCCAGCCGACCCGTGGAGGCGGCGTCGCACGGAATGCAGCGTCGTTGCGAGATTGCCCGCGAATTGATGCGCCTCCCCGAAGTGTTGCTTCTCGATGAACCACATTCCGCTCTTGATGAGTCTGCCGTGGAGCTGGTCGCTCACCTGGTGGCGTTGGTTACAGAGCGCGGCGGTTGCGCGGTCGTCGCTTCGCACGACCGCCATCAGGTCGACAAGCTGACCGACCGTCATGTGCAGCTGACCGGAGGGAGTCTGTCATGACTCCTCCCACCTTGTTCGAGCAGACCATGGTGGCGGCCAAGCGAGACCTGGCCCGAGAGCGGCGCCGCGGCGAGGTGTTGTGGGTGACCATCCCGTTCGGCGTGGTGGCCATGCTCCTGATCCCGATGGCCATCAGTACCGATGCTCCCCGGCTGCGGGAGCTCGGGCCGGGGCTCTACTGGGTGGTTGTATTGCTCTTCGGCGTCCTGGTTACGGTGCGTTCCACTGCTGCCGATTCGCAGCAGCAGCGCGACCTCAATCGGCTCATCGGCCTTGACCCGGCCGCCGGCTTCGCCGGTCGCACCCTCGCCAGCTTCGTACTCCTGATGATTTTCGAACTCGTCGTCGGCGTCGCCACCGTCACGCTCTATGACGTCGCCCTCACGGGTTGGATCTGGCTGCCGATGATCCTTGTGATAGCCGGATCGGGTCTCGCCCTCATCGGTAGCCTGGCGGCGTCGATCGCCGGCAGCCTCGCCACCGGGTCGGCTCTGGTGCCGCTGCTGGTTGCCCCGCTGGCCGTGCCGCTTCTGCTGGGAGCGACACAGGCTTTGGATGGGTTACGTATGGGAAACAGTATTATCCAGTGGGTACTTCTGATGATCACGGTGGTGATCGTCCTCATGATTGTCGGGGTAATCACGGCCAGAGCGCTACAGGAGACACAATGATCCAGACGGCAAACAGGTGGCTACCGCGGCTGACGGCGGTTGCGGTCATTGTGGCGTTGTTCTTCGCCTTTTCGTCACCCCGTGAGGTCACGCTCGGCCAGTCGGCCCGGCTGTTCTTCGTCCACGTTCCTAGCATCATGGTCGCCTACCTCTCCTTCACCACAACTCTGATCGGCAGCGCGCTGTATCTGGCGACGAAGCGGATGAAGTGGGATCACCTCGCCCTGGCGTCCGCCGAGGCGGGAGCGGTGTTTACCGGGATGACGCTGCTGATCGGGATGATATGGGCTAAGCCGACGTGGGGTGTCTACTGGACTTGGAGCTCCCGTCTCACCCTCACTGCCATCCTGTTCTTCGTCTACCTCGGCTACCTGGCGTTGCGCCGGGCGATAACCGATCCCGAGGTCCGAGCGCGACGGGCGGCGATCCTGGGCATCCTTTCGATAGCGCAGATACCGATTGTCCATATGTCGGTGATCTGGTGGCGCGACGTTCACCAGGCACCAACACTGGCGACTCCGCAGGGAATGCAGATCGATCCGCCAATACTCATTGCCTTTCTGTTTTCCGCAGTGGCGTTTGCCCTTTTGGCGACGCTACTGATAAGCCTTCGGTATCGCATCGCCGAGGCCGAATACCTGCTGGAAACGACCGATCCCACGACCGGGGTCGCCGGGGACGCCGTCACGGCGCCGGTACTCACGAGGGAGTTCTAGATGGGCGAATGGGGATGGCCGATTCTCGGCTACTTGGTTACGTTCGTGGCGCTGGGGTCCTACACGCTGTGGCTCAATTTCCGGCTTCGCCGAGTCCAACGAGAAGTAGAGGAGATCAAGTGACATGAAGCGATATTGGCGATTCCTGATTCCGGCCGTCGCCATCGTGGCTGTGATGGTCTTCCTCTTGGCGACGCTGTCGAGCAATCTCGTGTACTTCAAAACGCCGACCGAGATCAGCGACGAGGTCGCCGATCCCGAGGCGCGCGTACGCCTGGGCGGCCAGGTTGCCGGCGGCACGGTTTCCGACACCGGCAACGGCGTCGCTTTTGCCGTCACCGACGGTCGCGTCGCGGTCAATGTCGTCCACACCGGCGCTCCCCAGGATCTGTTCCAGGAGTGTATTGGCGTGGTGCTCGAGGGTGAATGGGACGGTTCCGTATTCCACTCCGACAGCATGCTGATCAGCCACGACGAGCAATACCGCACCGAAGACGGGGAATACGATTCCGCCGACCACACCTCCTCCTGTCCCACTGAGTCGTGATCGGGGCCGTCGGCCTCCTTTCCATTCTGATTGGACTGGGGGCCGCCGGAGTCCTTGCCTATCGCGGGCTCCGCGCTGCTCACTCAGGTGAAGTCCAGCCTCGTCGCCTGATCCAACCGGCTGGGGTGCTCGTTGTCGCCGGCATGGCCGCGTTCGTCTGGCTCGAGCTGGCAATCGTCGTCCACGACTTCTCGATCAAGTACGTCGCCAATACGACATCGACCGGTACACCGCTGGTCTTTCTTCTTGCTAGCGGCTGGGCGGCGCTCGAGGGGTCGATTGTGCTGTGGGGGATGCTGTTGGGTGGGTTCACCTGGTTCGTTGCTCGCCGTATCCAGGAGGGCGATCGGCTGACGGCTGGAGCGGCCGGGGTCATGGGCCTCGTGGCCATATTCTGGTTCGGCCTGATGGCGACGGTCGCCAATCCATTCGAGATCTGTACTGCGGCCGCGGTCGATGCGGGCTGCAACTCGTCGAGCTGGTTCCCGCTGACGGCGGCGATGGCGCCGCTCGAGGGCCGCGGCGCCAACCCGCTGCTGCAGAACCACATCCTCATGGCGGTCCATCCGCCGCTGATTTACGTGGGGTATGTCGGCTTCACAGTTCCGTTCGCGTTTGCGACGGCCGCGCTGTGGCTTCGTCAGACCGGCTCCCGCTGGCTCGACGTCACGCATCGCTGGTCGCTCATCTCCTGGGTGTTCCTCACGACCGGAATCCTCCTTGGCGGCTGGTGGTCGTACGAGGTGCTCGGCTGGGGCGGCTACTGGGCATGGGACCCGGTCGAGAACGCCGCCCTTCTCCCGTGGCTGGTGGCGACCGCTTTCATCCACTCGGCCGTCGTCCAGCGCAAGAGGGGCATGCTCCAGGCCTGGAACATCGTGCTCGTGATCTCCACGTTTGCGCTCACGATTCTCGGCACGTTTCTCACCAGGTCCGGCGTTATCTTCTCGGTGCATGCATTCACGCAGTCGGCGGTGGGTCCGATTCTGCTTGCTTTCCTGGGCATCGTCATGGTGGGCGGCTTCGGGCTGTTCGCGGCCCGCGCCGATGTGGTCGGGTCGTCGCCCCGACTCGACTCCCTGGCGAGTCGGGAGGGGGTGTTCCTCGCTAACAACCTGTTCCTGACCCTGTTCGCGTTCACGGTGCTATTGGGGACGATGCTGCCGCTCCTCGTGGAGGCATTCGCCGGGAACCAGGTGACGGTGGGGCGGCCCTTCTTCGACCGGGCCGCCATCCCCCTTTCATTTGCGCTCCTGCTCGCTATGGGCGTCGGGCCGGTTACGCCGTATCGCACCGCTCGCGGCGAAATCGTGTGGGACCGAATTCGGCCCGGGATTGTGGTGGGTTTGGCAACCGCGGCGCTTGCAGTTGTCACCGGAGTGCGTTCCATTCCCGTTGTGATCGCGATAGTCCTCGGCGGCTTTGTGATCGGCACAATCGTGCGTCACTATCTGACGCAGGTGGCGGCGGTGCAGCGATCCGGTGTCGGCTGGCTGGGCGCGGTCGGCAAGGTGTTCAGCCGGGAGCCGGGCTTCTGGGGCGGCCAGATCTCGCACGTGGGCGTTGCGCTGGCGGCAGTCGCGATCGCCACGTCATCCGGTATTGCCGTGCGGGAGTCCGTGACGCTTGTCGCCGGTGATACCGCAGTTGTCGATGAGTACTGCGTCGAATACCTGGGGCCCTTTTCTCGCAATGAAGCCAACCGCAGCGTCACCGGGGTCAATATCGCCCTGATGCGTGCCGACTGCAGCACTTCGATCAAGCAGATGCAGCCGCGGCTGAACCGCTATCCCCACAACGACCAGGCAGTCGCCACGCCCGATGTGCGCACCGGATTCGTCGATGACGTGTACCTGTCGCTGTCGAGCCTCACCAGCGGCGGGGCCGTATCAATCGAAGTGTTCGTCTTTCCCTTGATGTGGCTCCTGTGGTTTGGGGGAACGGTCACCGCGATCGGGGGGTTGATAGCACTGCGCGCCCGCCGCCGCACCCGGGATAGCGCAGATGAAGTAGTTGCCCCCACATGAACCGCCGGCTGCCGAATCACCTCTACCTGGGCGCCATCGTCGCCCTCTTGGCGGTGATTGTCATCGGGCTGATTCCACGTGACGCGGCCGGCGAATCCGACGCCGAGCGGGCACATCGTATAGCCAGCGAATTGCGTTGCCCGTTCTGCAGCGGCGAGTCGATCGCAGAGGCGCAGTCCTCGATTGGGACCGATCTGCGTGCGTTCATCGACGAGCAGGTCGCATCCGGTATGAGTGATGACGAGATCTTCGACTACTACGTGAGTGTCTACACCGAGCGGGTGCTCCTTTCGCCGCCCCTCCTTGGCTGGGGCCTCGCCTTGTGGGCTCTTCCGCTGCTGCTCCTCGCCGGCGGGCTCTACGTGGTGACGCGCCGGCGCCGGAGAGAAGACCCGGCAGCCACGGTTGGCTCCGCTGCCGCGCTCGAAGACGCCAAGCAGGCTGTCGCCCAGGACCTCGCCGACCTCGACGTGCAGGAGGCGTCCGGCGAGCTCGATGCGGTCGCCGGATCGCAGCTCCGCGCCGCCTACGAGGCAGAACGTGATGCTCTTGCCAAGACAGTGATCCCGCCCGACCCGGCAGCTCCGAGCAGCCGGGGGAGGACGATCGCGGGCGCCGCGGTATTGGTCGGTGGCGCGCTGGTACTGACCATCCTCGTCGTGCTGACTGTCCGCGACAGGACTCCGGGGGATCTCATCACCGGAGGCATAGCGTCTGACGCTCAGGAGCTCGACTTCTCCACAGTCAGCATCGAGGAGCTGGAGACCACAGTCGCCTCGCGTCCGGACGGCATTCCGATGCGCCTGGTGCTGGCCGCCCGCTACTTCAACGCCGGAGAGTTCTCCTCGGCCCTCGACCACTACATCGAGATTCTCAACAGGGAACGACATCCGGAAGCTCTCGCCAACGTCGGCTGGATCACCTTCCAGTCGGGCGATACCGACACGGCCTTGGGTCTTGTTGAGCAGTCGCTGGCATTGACCGATGAGATGCCGCTGCCCCACTGGTATCTCGCCAACATCAGGTATCGGGGGTTCGATGATGCCTCCGGTGCTGTTGCGCCGCTCGAGACGCTGCTCAGTTTTGAGGCGCTGCCGGACGAATTCCGGTCGATAGTCGCCGAGCTGCTCGTGGAAGTGAAGGCCGCCTCGTGACCGCTTCTCGACAACGCTCCCTCGGTCTGGGTACGTGGGTGGCCATCGGGGTCGGATTGCTGGTGATCGTTTTCGGTGCCGTTTTCGCCAGCCGGTTCAACCGGGACCCCGACATGGTGGTTTCTCCGATGATCGGCCGGGCCGCACCAGGGTTTGAGATGCCGTATTTGGAGAAGGAGGGCGAGTTATCGCTGGCGGACCTTCGCGGTGACATCGTTGTCGTGAATTTCTGGGCCTCGTGGTGCGTCGGTTGCCGGACCGAGCACGACTCACTGGTGACGGCAGCGTCGACCTATGCCGGTTCCGACGTCACCTTCGTTGGAGTACTGCATCAGGACCGTCCCGACCCGGGGATCGACTTTCTCGACGAATTCGGCCGGGGCGATCCTTACGAATACGTGGTCGACGAGGGGTCGAAGGCCGGGATCGGATTCGGTGTGCTCGGATTGCCCCAAACGTTCTTCCTCGATCGATCGGGGACAATCGTTGGTCAGGTAAACGGGCCGGTCAACCACGCCATGCTGGCGAACACGCTCGACGCCATCCTGCTGGGTCAATCGGTTGATTCCGTCACCGAAACCGGGAATCTGGAGAACCGGTAGGATCGTCTGGCGGCCTCCTACGCACCGTAGGTAGGCTTCCCGCCCAGCCACCAGGAGTTCGCCACGATGTCGATCGAAGCCGACCACCGATTGCCGCGATCGGTCATACCCAGCCATTACGACCTGCGCATCGAGCCCGATCTCGAGAAGTTCGAATTCACCGGCCGGGTTGTGATCGTGGCAATGGCGATGGAGCGCGTCGGTGAGATCGTTCTCAACGCGATCGAGATCGATCTGCACCGAGTCGAGGTCACGGCCACCGACGGATCCACCCAGGAAGCGGCGCTCGACTACGACCCCGGGAACGAGCGGGTGACGCTGGTGCTCGGCACGCCGGTCGACGCCGGGCGGCTCGAGATCGCGATCGATTACACAGGGATCATCAACGACAACCTCCAGGGTTTCTACCGGTCGACGTACAAGACGGCCGACGGCGAGGAGAAGGTCATCGCCACCACCCAGTTCGAGGCAACCGATGCTCGGCGGGCATTTCCGTGCTGGGACGAACCGGACCTGAAGGCAACATATCAGGTGACCCTGGTGGTTCCCGAGCGCATGTTGGCGGTGTCGAATTCTGCCGTGGTCGCGGATACGGCGACGGACGACGGTCGGCGCGTCGTCGAGTTCGACAAGACGATGATCATGTCGACGTACCTGGTCGCGTTTGTCGTAGGTGAGCTGGAAGCCACCGATCCGGTTGATGTTGACGGCACGCCGTTGCGGATCGTCCACGTCCCCGGCAAGGCCCATCTGGCGGAGTTCGCGCTTGACGTCGGCGCCTACGCGCTGCGCTACTTCGCCGACTACTACGCGATCCCGTATCCGGGCGACAAGCTCGACATGATCGCCGTTCCCGACTTCGCCTGGGGCGCGATGGAGAACCTCGGCGCGGTGACCTATCGGGAAACGGCGTTGCTCGTCGATCCCGCCAAGGCCACCCAAGTGGAGCTCGCCAGAGTTGCCGACGTGATTGCCCACGAGTTGGCTCACATGTGGTTCGGCGACCTGGTAACCATGAAGTGGTGGAACGGCATTTGGCTCAACGAAGCCTTCGCCACGTTCATGGAGTTGAAGTGTGTCGATTCCTACCGGCCCGATTGGAATCGTTGGTTGGCGTTTGCTGCCTCACGGAACGCCGCCATGGACACCGACAGCCTGGCGTCGACCCGTGCCATCGAGTTTCCGGTCGGCTCACCGGAGGAGGCGAACGAGATGTTCGACATCCTCACGTATTCGAAGGGATCGGCGGTGTTACGAATGCTCGAGGTGTATCTCGGCGAGGACGTCTTCCGCGACGGAATCCGTACTTACCTGGAGACGCATTCGTACGGCAATACCGAGACGGCCGACCTGTGGGCGGCGCTGGAGAAGGTCAGCGGCGAGCCCGTCGGCGAGATAATGCATGGTTGGATATTCCAGGGGGGCTACCCCCGTTTGAACGTGGGCCGTGACGGCGAGGGATACCGGATCCGCCAGGGGCATTTCCGCTACCTCGGAGACGGAGAAGGCTCCTGGGAGGTACCGGCACTGTTCGGCGGCGACTCGGGCGATGGCCGATTGCTCATCGGCGACGAGGAAACGGTTGGCTCTAACAACAAATTCCGCCTCAACCGCCGCGGCCAGGGCTTCTACCGGGTGCAGTATGACGATGAGCTGCGCGAAGAGTTGGCACAGCGGGCAACGGCGCTGCCGGGGGAGGAGCGTTACGCACTCGTCAGCGACCTGTGGGCCAATGTGCTGGCGGGCGACGTTCCGGCCCGGGCGTTCCTCGAGCTGGCTGTTCAGTTCAAAGACGAGTCCGAGCCCGAGATCTGGGGTGCCATCATCGGCGGCCTCGGTGAGCTGAATCGAGTTGTGTCCTCGGACGATCGCCCGGATCTGGAGCGGTTCATAAGAGATCTGGTCACGCCGGCGGCCGACAGTATGGGGTGGGAGCCCGCCGACGGTGAATCCGACCTCGAGCGTCGCCTGCGTGGACTGTTGCAGCGGACCCGCGGCGTGCTCGGTGCCGACAAGTCGGCAGTGCCTGAAGCGCGGGCACTGTTCGAAGCCAGTCTCGGGGGAGAAGCTGTCGACGGTGAGGTCGCGGCAGCGGCGCTTGCCATCGTTGCGGCCAATGGCGGTCAGGAGGACTTCGATACGTTTGTCGAGGCCTTCCGGACGGCGGACTCGCCCCAGGAGGAGGTGCGCTATCTGCAGGCGGCGATCGCCGTCCCCGAACAGGACACGGCCGCCCAGTTGCTCGATATGCTGACCAGCGGCGAGATTCGGCGACAGGACGGTGCTTGGGTCACCGCCCGGCTGATCGGGCATCGCACCACCGGAGCCGAGAGCTGGCAACGGATCAAGGACCGCTGGGACGACGTCCTGGCGGCCGTACCGCCGCAAAACCAGCGGCGCATCCTCGACTGGCTGCCGTTCCGTTCAGAGCCCGATGTCGCCGCCGACATCGAGAGCTGGCTCGATGGCAATGCGCTGGCCGGTGGCTCGAAGTACGTTGAACAGCAGCTCGAGTTGCTCAAGGTCCGGGTCGGCCTGCGGGGGCGCGAAGAGGGACGTCTTGGCGAAAGTTCGTGATACTGCCGCACGCTCGGGTTTAGATAATTACAATAGGACGACATTCTCTTTAAGGAGTAGCCAATGGGACTCATGGACACCATCAAGGGTTGGTTCGGCAAAGGCAAGGACTCGGCCGGTGATGTAGCCGAGAAGGCCGGTGATGTGGCCGAAGGCGCTTGGGACAAGACCAAGGACGTCGCAGGCGATGTCGCTAAGAAGGCCGGTGATGTGGCCGAAGGCGCTTGGGACAAGACCAAGGACGTCGCCGAAGACATCAAGGACAAGTTCGACGGAGATGACGACGGGGACGCTGCCGCGGAGTAGCAGCCCCTCGCCTCAACACAAGAAACGCCGCCACCAAGTGGCGGCGTTTCGATTTTGCGTGCCTGTCTCCTCCCCCGTTGCGCGCCGCTATGGGCGGGCAACGTCTGGGGGCGAGAGGGGCGGTGGGTGAGGCCCCGCGGTCCGATTGGCCGCCGTCCTGCCGAAAGCCAAATGTCCCGAGTTGGTGGCCCGAGGAACGAGGGCGGAGGGAGTAGCACAAGCGCGGGGGACAGGTCCCGCACGAGACTCCGGAAAGCGCCCCTGCCGCCCGCCCCAGACGCTGGTCTCGCGCCTCCGCGACCCCCCTCAAGGCCTGGCGGCCGGACTCCTCCAAACGTTGCCCGACTACGTCGTTCAACGGGCGGAGAGACCTGCGGGCTCCGACATCCGGTCCGGTCCGGTACGTTGTACCTTTCAAAGGGAGCACCATGAGAAGCCATGAAGTCGAGTACCAGGTCTATGGCGACGACCTGCAGTTCGCCGAGGTGGTGCTGGATCCGGCGGAATCGGTGATCGCCGAGGGGGGGGCGATGATGTGTCTCGAGGATGGCATCGACTTCGAGACCGTGATGGGCGACGGCTCCGAACCAGACGCCGGGATCTTTGGAAAACTGAAATCTGCCGGCAGGCGTGTGATCAGTGGAGAGTCGCTGTTCATGACCCACTTCACGAACCGCGGCGGTGGCATCCAGCGTGTGGCATATGCGGCCCCATACCCGGGCAAGATCGTGCCGGTCGATCTGGCCGTCACGAACGGGCGGCTCATCTGCCAGAAGGACGCGTTCCTATGTGCCGCCATGGGAGTGAAGATCGATATCGTTTTCAACAAGGAGATCGGTACCGGCATCTTCGGCGGCGAGGGCTTCATCCTCCAGGAACTCGCGGGTGACGGCCTGGTATTCCTTCACGCCGGCGGGACGATCACCGAGAAGCGCCTGACTGGTGATCGGCTCCGCGTCGACACCGGCTGCCTTGTGGCGTTCGAAGAGACCATCGAGTATTCGATCGAGCGGGCCGGCAAGCTCAAATCGCAGGTCTTCGGTGGCGAGGGCCTCTTCCTAGCGACGCTACAGGGCACGGGGCGAGTATGGCTGCAATCGCTGCCGCTCTCGCGCCTCGCCGACAAAATTGCCCCGATGGGTGGCGGCGTCGCCCAGGGGGAAGGCTCCGTGGTGGGCGGGATATCCACCATTTTCGAGCGGTGACCGCCGCCCCCTTCCTCAGCCTCGAACACCCGATCCGGTTCGCCCATCGCGGCAGCCGCCTGCTGTGGCCCGAGAACACCATGGAGGCCTTCCACGGCGCGGTTGCGTTGGGTTACCGATACATCGAAACGGACGTCCGAATCTCGAGTGACGGGCACGTTGTCGTCTTCCACGACGAGACACTGGAACGGACCACCAACGGGTTCGGCAAGGTGATCGATCGGACTCTCGAGGAACTGCGAGAGCTAGACGCCGGCCACACCTTCGACCCCGGCACCGGATATCCGATGCGCGGCCAGGGCGCCACGATCTCGACGCTCCATGAAGTGTTCGCCGAGTTCCCGGAGGTGCATTTCAACATCGATCTCAAAGGCGCCGCCCTGGAGTGGGCCGTCGCGGATGTGATCAGAGCCGCCGGCCGTCAAGAGTCGACGCTGATCGGCTCGTTCTACGACCATCGCGGCGCCAAGTTTCGCCGGGTAACCCGCGGGGCGGTCGCCACCTCGGCGGGACCGTCGGCAACCGTGGCGATGTGGCTGGCCTCGCGGGTCGGGTGGCACGTGGCAAAGCCGGTCGCGGCCTATCAGATTCCATTCGACTACCGCTCGTTGCCGATCGACCAGAAGTATGTCGACGCGATC
>Ga0316187_10003188_pt1 | contig 14287 bp, 9 predicted proteins | sample CroRivburrow1_MG_FD_204927 | JGI IMG/M metagenome (GOLD analysis project Ga0316187, IMG submission 204927) | Coastal sediment microbial communities from Maine, United States - Cross River worm burrow 1 | ecosystem: Environmental > Aquatic > Marine > Coastal > Sediment | place: USA: Maine... | reverse complement strand
CGCTTGCCCCATAAGTCGTAGGCGCCGAGGGTGACCACCGCCAAGATCCAGGACAGAAAGGCGCCGCTCCCCGCGTCGGCAACGAGCAGCACAGCAGCCATCAGTGGGACCTGGGCCAGAGCGACGCCGAGCATTGTGTTCGGCGCAATCAGCCCCCGCACGAGAGGACCATCCGCCCGGCGCGGGTTGGTGCGATCGATAGGTAGATCGATCACATCGTTTAGCGGGAAGGCGAAGAGGTGGAACGAGATCCCGACCAGAACCGCCGCGAGCGCCTGTCCGACAGAGGCATGGCCACCGGCGGTTGCCATGCCGAGCAGGGAGTAGGCGACTGTGGCGCCCATCGAGAACAGCCGGACGAGCCGCGCCCAGTCGCCGCGGTTCCACACCCGTGCCGTAGCACTCGCCTGCATCAGTGTCCTCCCGCCCCAATACTGCCAGCCCGTTCTACACCTTGCCCACGAATGTCGACTTGATCCGATACCCTCAACTACGACGAGGGGGCCCTATGGCAGATCAGGTGGCACACATACCTCCGAATCCCGGCGTGACCGAGGTGCGGGTACACGGCGTTGGCGGAGCCAACCCGGCTGCCATGCTCGGACGCACCGACGTGTACCAGGTCACCGGCGACGGCACCGCCGGCCTCTACCGTGCGACGGCCCAGGCCGAGACAAACCGCACCGTGGAGGCATATTCGTGGGGAGGTCTGACGGCTGGCAGCAAGACCCGGGCGATGTGGGTGCTGCTTCTGCCCTTTGCGCTCGTGAACCTTGCAGGCTGGATGGTCGAGCCGATCCCCACACCTCGAGAAGGCAGATTTCCGGTCAACATCGTGATTTGGTTCGCTCGAAGCCTCGAGAAGGTACAGCGCTCCCTTGTCCACCTCACGGCGCTGGCAGTCACCGGGGCGTACATCATGTGGGTGGCGTTGGGCTCGATGAACCTGCTCGCCTACCAATGCGGCGCACGGGACGCCTGCGCCGAGGGGCGCTTCTACGCCGAGTTCCTTCGCGATCCGTTCTTCGCCAACCAACCCGGCAGGCGCATCGTGGTGGGGGCCTTCGTTCCGCTGCTGGTGTTGGCTCTCTTTGCGGTGATTGCCCTGGTGAGCCGAGCTCGCTACGAGTCGTTCACCGAGGCCCGGCGGTCCCTTGACGACGAGGGACCCCCGGAAATCCTCACAACCGAAATGAGCCAGCGCACCTTCTGGCACACCAACAAGTGGCATACCCGGTTGTTCCGAATCCACATCACGGTGGCTCTGGCTTTCTTGAGCGGGCTCACAGCGTACGCCACCGGAAAGTTCGCGGCACTTGCCCCTGGCGCCATCGAACCCCCCGGCTATGTCGGGCCTTGGTCGAACGCTGTCTTCTGGCTCACGGTCGCCCTCACCCTGGCATCCGTTGCGATCGTGGTGGCCAGCGTGGTCGTCGAGAAGTCCACCAGCGAGCGCACGATGGCGGTGTTGGACAAGCTCACCACAGTCGCGTTGTGGATCGGTATCGGCCTCACCGCGGTGGCACTCACCGCGGCGTGGCAACTTCGCGGCGACGACGCGGCGGTGATGCGCAACATGATCAGCTCCGACCTGTGGGGATTCGGCTGGGCACCAATCCTCCTATTTGTCGCCGCGGTCGGTTTTGTCCTGCTCTTCTCCCTCGTCGAGATCGCCAAGTGGACGGTCACATGCCAGGTGGAACCGGAATTGTTCTTCGTCGCTATCGCCGGCGTACTGATCCTGGCTTGGCCGTACGCTCCAATTGTTCTTGCCATCGCGCTGGCCGTGGCCTTCTTCGCCCGGTATGTCGAGAAGCAGCTGTGCTCCGATCCGTCGGAGCTTCGGAGATGGATGCTCGTGGCGGCCGCCACCGGCATCATGGTCGGAGTGCAGTGGTGGGGCCGCGAACGTTTCGACGGCACGGTGTGGGGAGACGATTGGCCTCGATTGACGCCGGTGGTACTGAGCAGCCTCACGTTTGTTGCCTTCTTCTACCGTCACACCGGCCGCCCGGAGAACGCCGCAATGGACCCGGCAGGTAAACCTCTCACATACTCTCCGATCCAGCGCCTCTTCCCGCTGCTCGCAGTAGGCGGCCTGGTTGCGGTAGGCGTTGTCCTGTGGAGAGCTCTCGATCGTCTCGACCCGATCTACCTGGGACTGCATGTCGGATGGTTACTCACGTCGTTCTTCTGGGTCGCAATTCAAACGCACTCCGGCTTCCGCTGGAACGGGCCCGGTGCGGTGGCGCTGTTCGGAACGGCGCTCACGGCCGGACTTTTTTCCGGCGGGCTGATCCGCTTCGAGTCCCTCCTCAGCCGCGACACCTACACGCTGCGCTTCATCGAGCTCTATGACTGGATCGCCGTCGGGTTCGTCTCGATCAGCGCGGCGGCCATCGTTGCGCTGCTGCTGTGGCTCCTCTTCACCCGTGGCACCCATGGGAGAAGTGCCAAGGAGCGCTTCCTCGCCAAGCGCCAACAGCTGCTCCAAGAAGGGGTCACCGTCGCCCCGAAGACCGTCGCCGGCAAGGCCCGGAACTGGGTGACGTTGGCGCGCGGAGTTGAAGCGATCGACGTCTTCATCATGCATATCTCAATGGCGACGCTGTTCGCAGTGATGGCACTTTTCCTGCACTTCTACCGCGAGGGCGTGCCGTTCACCAAGATGCTCGACGTGCCCCTCGGTGCTTCGTGGGACACGCTGGTGAACGCGGCGGCCTGGGTAACGCTGATGATCGTTCTCGGTGCTGTGCTCGCGGTCCGCTCCGGCTTGCGCGATGCCGGGTTCCGCCGCCAGATCGGGATCATCTGGGATGTCACGAGCTTCTGGCCGCGTCACTTCCATCCCTTTGCTCCCCCTTCGTATGCCGTGCGCACTGTTCCCGAGCTGCAGGAACGCATCGCGGAGGCGACCGCGAACGCGGAAGGCGCTGTCATCCTCTCCGGCCATAGCCAGGGCTCCGTCGTCGCGTTTGCCGCCGCCGCCTCCCTTGAGGAGAGCACAACCACCAACCTGGCGCTGGTCACCCACGGCTCTCCGTTGCGACGGTTCTATGCCCGCTTCTTTCCCAGCTATTTCACAGATGAGTTACTCATCGAGACCGCCGGAAAGCTGGGTAGCTCCGAGAGCCCGACCGACGGCAGCTGGCTCAACTTCCACCGCCAGACCGATCCGGTTGCGCTACCGATCTTCAGGCCGCTGCGCAAGGAGGGCAGCTTCCCCAACGCTCCGGCACCAATGGCGGGGCTGGCAACCACGTTGGGCGCCTCGGGTACGGCTGAGCTGCCGGACGTACAACTCCAGGATCCCATGAGCCTGACGTGGGAGGAGCATCGACGGCCGCCAGATGTGCTGTGGCACCTGAGCTACATGGCCGACCCCAGAATGGCCGGTGCAGTTGACGCCCTGACCGACATCCTCGAGAGGCGGCTTGCCGAAACCGATTCATCGGACACAACGTCGAGCGGCGACTGACGACGTCGACTCCGCTGTCACCTAGGCCCGCCGTAGCGGTAACCGCACTTCGACCGTGGTGCCCGAACCGACGTCGGACGAGATCACAATCGAACCGCCGTGGGCTTCGACGAGATCTCGGCTGATCGTCAGTCCCAACCCCGACCCGGCGGAACTCGAGCCTTTGTGAAAACGCTCGAAGACCGGCTCCAGAGCGTCCGGGGCAATCCCGATGCCGGTGTCGGTCACACGAATGATCGCCTCCCTGTTTTCCACTTGGACCCGGAGCAGCAACGCCCCGCCGTCCGGCATCGCTCGCAGGGAGTTGACCACGAGGTTGGAGACCACTTCCCGGATCCGGACCGGGTCGACAAACACATCTCCCACGTCGGTGGCGCCGTCGACGACGATGGCAACGGCCTGGGCCTCCGCCGCACGCCGGTGGCTCTCGGTGGCCTCGGTGACGAGAGCAACCAGATCTGTCGGCTCCGGGTGCAGAGCGAGTGACCCCGCCTCGGCCATGCTCAGCGTGCGCAGGTCCTCGAGAAGGCGCTCCATCACCCCCACCTCCTCGAGGAGCAGCTCCATGTGCTCGGGATCGGGGTCGTGGACTCCATCAACAATCGCTTCCATCTCACCGCGGATGACGGTGAGCGGTGTCCGCAGCTCGTGACCCAGGTCGGCAAGCAGTCGCCGGCGCTGCTCGTCGGCATCCTCCAGGCGGCGGGCCATCTCATTGAATGACTTCATCACTCGGCGGCTCGAAGAGGTCCCGGTGGGGGCGACCCGCGCCGAGTAGTCGCCGTCAGCCAGGCGGCCGGCGGCTGAGATCAGGCGTCTGATCGGACGCCACGTCCGGATGGGAACAGCAATGAGCAGGAAAAGGATGATGGGCACGAGCACAAAGCTCGCCGGGCTGGCAACAACCGATGTTATGACGCGAACCAAAAGCCACAGCGCGAACCCGAAGAAGAGGAACATGAAGACGAGCCCGAAGAAGATCTTGCGACCGAAGCCGCGCCAGGCCTCTCCCCCCGACTGCATCTGCCACGGGCCGGGGCCCTTCCACTCGCCGTGCCAGTGGTGTCTACTCATCGCTGAACTTGTACCCGACCCCGTAGACCGTGAGCACCAGGCTGGGTTGCTTCGGATCGGGCTCGATCTTGCGGCGGATGTTCTTGATGTGGGCGTCGACCGACCGCTCATACGAGTCGAACGAAACACCATGCACGGCATCGAGAAGCTGGGCTCGGGTGTAGATGCGCCCCGGTTTCCGGGCCAGGGTGAGTAGAAGGTCGAACTCGGTCGAGGTCAACTCGATTTCGTTCTCGCCGACGGTCACCCGCCGCTTCGGGATGTCGATGTCGAGATCGCCGACCCGCACGCTCTCGCCGCCACCCAGGGTGGCGTCGGCCCTGCGTAACACGGCCCTGATGCGGGCTACCAGCTCCTTGGGGCTGAACGGTTTGTCGACGTAGTCGTCGGCGCCGAGTTCGAGTCCGACGATCCGGTCTGATTCCTCAGTGCGCGCCGTCAGCATGATGATGGGCACGGACGATGTCATCCGTATTTGGCGAGTGACGTCAAGACCGTCCATACCGGGAAGTCCGAGGTCGAGCACGATCATGTCCGGCTTCTCCGCCCGCGCCATGGCCAACGCACTAGGCCCGTCGACGGCTTCGAGCACGTCGAAGCCCGCCTGGCGCAGATAGTCGCGCACCAGGCGGGCGATCTTGACTTCATCTTCGACGATGAGCACACGCTTCACGTTTGGCATTCTGGCCGTTCGCGGGGCTGCAGTCTCCTGAGGGCTACAACTCGCCCTCGACCCAGCCGTCGACTTCCTGGCGGGCGTGCTGCAGGTTGTGCCAGTCCTCGAATTGCTCCCGCTGTGACGGGCTCCTCTCGACCTTGCGCTCCGGGACCGGCCGCCAGCCCCATGGGCCACGAGCCGAGTGACGCCGATTGCGCCGGCAAGCTGAGCTGATCAGCCCGAAGACCATGAAGAAGAACATGATCTTGAAGGCGATGATGAAGGGTGCCAGCAGCCAACCCACACCCACCGCGCCACCGAATAGCAGTGACGCCAGCCCAATTGTGGCCAGGACTGCAATGACGAACCGGAACATTTCTCTTCTCCTTCTCTGTACTTGCCCTCAAGCCTCTCGAACAATTGTGGAGAACTTGTGAAGACTTAATGGAGGTGTCGCGGCGTCAGTCTCTCCCCCCGTTTCACAACGAAGTTGGGAAACGTTTGGGGGGCGAGGTGGGCAGCAGAGGCGCGGCACCAGCCTCCGGCGCGACGTTATTGAGGCGCGACGCCGCGCCGCAGCTGCACCCTCCGACCCCACCCTCGTACCTCAGGCGGGCCCACCTCCCCCAGACGTTTGCCACTTCGTGTCAAACGGGGGAGGAGACATACCCCTAGCCCGGGTTCGGATGAGGTGAGCGGGAGAACCCGATGACCCTCCTCATCCGTCTGACTGCCAGGACCAGATCGGGAGGTCTGATCAATAGCAAGCAGATAACAAGCAAATCACCGTTCCGAGGCGTACTCCACCAGGGCGTGCATGTAGTTGGCGCGTTCGAAGGCGCTGGGGTCGGGGCTCGACTCGTGGCTCAGGCTTCCCCGGGCCTGGTCGAGCGATTCGTAGTCGCGGGCTTCGAGCCAGGCACTGACCTCGGCAAGCGTCGTCGTGATCAGGTCGGGGCCTTGCTTGATCAAGGCCGACGCCATCATCGTGACGTCCGCGCCGGCGAGCACCAGCTTGAGCACGTCGTCCGCGCTGTGCACGCCGGTGGTCGCCGCCAGCGACGTGTCGATCCGGCCGTGCAGCAAGGCCATCCATCGCAGGACCAGACGCATCTCATCCGACGTGGAGAGCACGAGGTTGGGTACGACGCTGAGGTCGTCGAGGTCGATATCGGGCTGGTAGAACCGGTTGAACAACACCAGACCATCGGCTCCGGCAGACACCAGACGGCGCGCCATGTTGGCGGTCGAACTGAAGAACGGCCCGACTTTCACCGAGAGCGGGATCGAGACCGAGGTTCGTACCGATTCGACCAGTTGCAGGTAGTCGTCCTCCACCTGGGCGCTGCCGCGATCAGCATCGGCGGCGATCAGATATATGTTGAGCTCCAGAGCGTCGGCGCCGGCTTCCTCGATGATCCGGGCGTACAGGGTCCAACCGCCCGGGGATGTCCCATTGAGGCTGGCGATCACGGGGATCGACAGCGCCTCTTTGGCGGCCCGCAGCCGATCGATGTAATCGGCGGCCCCGGTGTTGTAGTCGTCCATCTCAGGGAAGTAGCCCAGCGTCGATTCGGGGGAGATCTCTGCTCCGAAGTTGAGTGCGGCGTGGACCGCCATGGCCTCGTGCTCCAGCTGCTCTTCGAAGAGCGACGGCATCACGACGGCAGATGCCCCGGCCGCTTCAAGTCGCAGCATGGACTCGACCGAGCGCGTGAGCGGCGACGCGGACGGGACGATCGGGTTGGCGAGTTCCATGCCCAGGTAGTTGGTCGCCAGGTTCATTCGTCCTCCTCCTCTTCTTCGAAGACGGCGATCCGCTGGACATCCACCATCTGTTCGTAGAGCTGCCACCGATTGTCGATATCAGCTTGCGCCTGATCGACCAAGGATGCCGCATATTCGGGATTGGCTCTCGCCAGCATGGCGAAGCGACCCTCCTTGGCAGCGAACTCCTTGAACGGAATCGTTGGCGCCCGGCTGTCGAGCCGTAGCGCCGGCTTGCCGAGCGCCTCAGCGGTTGGGTCGTAGCGATACAGCGGCCAGTAGCCGCTCTGCGCCGCCTCTTTTTGATGGCTCATCATCGTTGACATATCGATCCCGTGGGCAATACATGGGCTGTAGGCGATGATGAGGGAAGTACCGTCATGAGCCTCCGCCTCAGCAAACGCCTTGACGACCTGGTTCATATTGGCGCCCATCGCCACCTGGGCGACGTAGACATTGCCGTAGGACTGGGCAATCATGCCGAGGTCCTTCTTGCCCGTGGCCTTGCCGCCGGCGGCGAATTTGGCGACGGCTGCCCGCGGGGTCGACTTGGAGGCCTGCCCGCCGGTGTTCGAGTAGACCTCGGTGTCGAGCACGAGGACGTTGACGTTGCGCCCCAGCGCCATGACGTGGTCGAGGCCGCCGAAGCCAATGTCGTATGCCCATCCGTCACCACCGATGATCCACACGCCCATCCGCACCAGGTACTCGGCCACCGGCTCCAGCAGGCGAGCCCGCGGGTCGTCGATCGTCTTGAGCTGGGTGAGCAGGCTCTGGACCCGGTCCCGCTGCTTCTGCAAGCCTTCCTCGGAGCTCTGATCGGCCTCGAGCAATTCGGCCGCCAGCTCACCAATCTGGGGAGCGAGCTCGGAAAGGAGGCGCTGCGCCATATTCCCTTGCCCTTCGATGGCAAGGCGCATGCCGAGCCCGAACTCGGCGTTGTCCTCGAACAGCGAGTTGGACCACGCCGGGCCCTGCCCGGCGTCGTTCTGCGCCCACGGCGTCGTCGGCAAGTTGCCGCCGTAGATCGAAGAGCACCCGGTGGCGTTGGCGACGACGATCCGATCGCCGAACATCTGGCTGAGCAGCTTGACATATGGGGTCTCACCGCAGCCGGAACACGCTCCGGAGAACTCGAAGAGCGGCTCGAGCAATTGGGACCCTGCAATAGAATCAACCCGCACATCGGTGCGGTCCATCTCGGGGATGCTGAGGAAGAAGTCGAAGTTGGCCGTCTCGGCATCGACGTGATCGAGCTTCGGCTCCATGTTGATCGACTTGTGCTTGACGACCTCCTTGCTGTGCGCCGGGCAGATGTCGACGCAGACGCCGCAGCCGGTGCAATCAAGTGGCGCCACCTGCACGGTCAGGTTCAGGCCCTCGTACTGCTTGCTCTTCCAGGCCTTCGCCTTGAAGGAGTCAGGTGCGTCGGCCAGCTCGGCCGGGTCGTAGAGCTTCATGCGGATCGCGGCGTGAGGGCAGGCCAGGGCGCAGCGGCCACAGTCGATGCAGATCGATTCGTCCCAAATGGGGATCTCCGGGGCGATGTCGCGCTTCTCCCATTTGGCCGTGGCGGTCGGGAATGTGCCGTCGACGGGCATGGCGCTCACCGGCAGCAGGTCGCCCTGGCCGGCGATGATCATCCCGGTGACCCGCTGCACGAAGTCAGGGGCCTCGACGGGCACCGGCAGGCGCATCTCGATCTCGGAGTCGATGGACGCGGGTACGGTGACTTCGTTCAGAGCCTCCAACGACGCGTCGACCGCGGCATAGTTGCGCTGCAGCACCACCTCGCCACGCTTGCCGTACGCATCGGCGATCGACTTCTTGATCGCCCCGATGGCGACGTCGGTCGGGATCAGCTCGGCAAGGGCGAAGAAACATGTCTGCAGGACGGTGTTGATCCGCCCTCCCAGGCCCGCCTCTTTGGCGACGGCGGCGCCATCGACCACATAGAACCTCAGCTTCTTGGTGATGATCTGCTCTTGAACCTGCCGGGGCAGCTGGTCCCAGACTTCGTCGGGGCCGTAGGCGCTGTTGAGGAGGAAGGTCGCGCCCTCGTCGGCGATGCCCAGCACATCGATCTTTTCGAGGAATCCAAACTGGTGGCACGCTACGAAATTGGCCCTGCTGATGAGATAGGTCGACTCGATGGGCCGCGGCGAAAACCGCAAGTGGGAGACAGTGACGGCGCCGGACTTCTTGGAGTCGTAGACGAAGTGTCCCTGGGCCTCCAGATCAGTGTGAGTCCCGACAATCTTCACTGAGTTCTTGTTGGCACCAACGGTCCCGTCCGCTCCAAGCCCGTAGAAAACTGCCTGCACGACATCTTCGGGCTCTCTCCACGCTTCGTCCACGGCAAGGCTCAGGTGAGAGATGTCGTCGGTGATTCCGACGGTGAAGTGACGCCGCCGCGAGTCGGCACTCAACTCGGCGAACACCGCCATCACCATCGGCGGTGTGAACTCCTTGCCCGAGAGGCCGTAGCGGCCACCGATCACGTCGATGTCTCTATGGCCGCCCTCCTGCAACGCCGTCACGACGTCCTGGTAGAGCGGCTCGCCGACGGCTCCCGGCTCCTTGGTGCGGTCGAGGACGGCGATGGACTTAGTTGATGGCGGTAGGGCCTCGAGGAAGTGCTTCACCGAGAAGGGGCGATACAGATGTACGACGAGCACACCGACCTTCTCGCCACGGGCCTGCAGTGCCGCGGCGGCTTCGTTGGCGGCGCCGGCGCCCGACCCCATGAGAATCACGACCCGCTCAGCATCGCGTGCCCCGACATATTCGAAGAGGTCGTAGCGCCGACCGGTGAGAGCGGCGAACTCGTCGAAAACTTGGGCCACTGCATCAGGGACCGCGTCGTGGTAGAGGTTGGCGGCCTCGCGAGCCTGGAAGAAGACGTCCGGATTCTGCGCGCTGCCCCGCAGCACCGGGCGGTTCGGGTTCAGGGCCCGACTCCGGTGCTCGGCAACCAACCCATCATCGATCAGGCTCGTATAGGTTTCCTCAGCCAATCCCTCAATCCTCATCACCTCATGCGAGGTGCGGAATCCATCGAAGAAGTGCAAGACCGGAACGCGGGTCCGCAGCGTGACTGTATGGGCCGCCAGCGCCAGGTCCTGTGCTTCCTGGACGGAAGCCGAGGCCATCATGGCGAAGCCTGTCTGCCTGGCGGCCATGACGTCGCTGTGGTCGCCGAAGATGCTGAGGGCGTGGGTTGCCACCGTACGAGCTGCGACATGAATGACGCACGGAGTCAGCTCACCGGCGATCTTGTACATATTCGGCAGCTTCAGCAGCAAGCCCTGCGACGCCGTAAACGTGGTCGTCAGGGCTCCACCCTGAAGGGCCCCATGGACTGCGCCCGCGGCCCCGGCTTCACTCTGCATCTCGACGACCTCGGGGACTGTTCCCCACAGGTTGGGTCGGCCGCGCTGCGACCAAGCATCCGAGAGTTCGCCCATGGGCGACGCTGGGGTGATCGGGTAGATAGCGATCACTTCGGACAGCATGTGGGCGACTTGGGCGGCCGCCTCATTACCGTCGACCACGATGTTGACAGACTCCACAAACCCCTCCGGCGAGCTAGGCGTAGAAGGAGTATCCCCCTGCCGCGGAGGACGTGCAAGACGGGAAGTCGGAGGCATCGCCGGTCAGGCCCGGGACACCGACCCAACGCCCTAGCCTGGGGGTATGGAGAAGATAGCCCACGCCATCGTTGAACACTCCAAGCGAATCCTCGCCGCCACAGCCGTCATAACCCTCCTCGCGGTGGTGATGCTGTTCCGCATGGATTTCAATGCCGACGTCGCCTCCTTCGTTCTCGAGGGGAACGAGACGGGTGAGGCGTTCCAAGCGCTGCAGGACAAGTACGCGACAGCCGACCCGATCAATGTGGTCGCCTCGCTGCCCGAAGGCGAGACCTTCGCCACAGTGGACAATCTCCTCCGTCTCTTGCGGCTGCAAGAGACGCTCGGCGAAATCGAAGGGGTTGAGCGTGTCGTATCGGTGATCCCGACCGTCCACCCCGTCACAGGCCAGCCGATCGGGCCCGCCGACATTACGTTGGTGGGTGATATCGGCATCGTCGCGATGCGAGCCCAGAGCCCGGTCGCCGAGCTGCTTCTTGCCGAGGACGGCGCCGCCACCATGCTGATGGTCGTGCCCGGTGAGGACGGCCTCGCGGTGGCTCAGGACGTTGCCGACCTGGCCCCACCGGACGGCATCGCGGTGACCCTGTCGGGAAATCCGGTCATATTCTCATCCGTGATCGACATCCTGTCACTGTTCCTGCTGCTGATCCCGCCCGTGGTGTTCATTCTGCTGGTGGCAGTGTTCTACGCCACGATCGGGGATCGCCGCCTGTCCGTCCTCGCCATGTTCCCGGCCGTTTTGGGATCGGTCTGGACGTTCGGATTGATCTTCGCCCTGGGCCGTGAAGTGGACATCGTCACGGTCATCGTCCCGATCTTTGTGATCGTCATGGGCTCGGCGGACGGGCTGCACTTCGTCACCCACTTCCAAGAGGAAGCCGAGACGTCACGAGACACGGTGCAGCGGGTCCACTCGGCGCTGTCCCACGTTGGTGTGCCGATGATCCTCACGACGGTCAGCACCGCGGCCGGCTTCTTCTCGCTGCTGTTCACCAATGTCCAGCCAATCCAGCAGCTCGGCCTTTTCACCGCGATCGGTATCGTGTTCGCCGGGTTCATCTCATTCTTCTCGCTGCCGGCCCTGATGAGCCGACTGACGATCGAGCCCCGCCATCATGGAGCATTGATCGGACCCCGGGTGACTGCCGGGCTGAAGCGGCTGGTGGCGACACGTACACCGGCGCTGGTCCTCACTGTCGGACTGCTGGCATTCGCCGCCATATCGATACCGCAGCTTGAGGTGAACCCCGACCAGTTGTTCTTCTTCAAAGATGACGACCCGGTGCGCCTCGCATTCGAGGAAACTGAGGAGCTTTTCGGCGGGGCGACGCCGCTCATCGGCGAATTCGCCTTTGACCCAACGACCGGGCCCGAAGGCCTCGAGGCCGTCGTTGTCGTCTCGGCTGAGCTGGAAGCGCTCCCCGGAGTCCGCAGTGTCCTGTCGTTGGCCGACTTCGCTGCCGGGATGCCGCCGAACCAGGTCGAAGCGTTGCTGCAAGGAACGCAGGACCTCCCTCTCGGTAAGATGGTGAGCGACGACGGACTCCGGTTCATGCTGCTGCCCTCAGACTTCACCACAGAGGAGCTCCAGGGCTGGCTCGACTTCGTGGAGGCCAGCGACGAGGTCACGGTGCTGACCGGTATGCCGGTGGTGTGGGACGAGATCGCCCGGCTCGTGCTTCAGGCGCAAGTCGTATCGCTGATCATTGCGTTCATCCTGGTCGCCGCGATGTTGGCGCTCGCCTATCGGAAGCTGCGCGAAACGCTGGTGGCGCTGGCACCGGTGGCCCTAACGGTGCTCACGTTGCTCGGCTTCATCGCCGTATCCGGCATCCAGCTCAACCTGCTGACCGCCGTGGTATCCGGGATCGTCATCGGCGTCGGCATCGACTATTCGATCCACTTCGTCGCCGCCGTCAACTATGCCCGCCGCGACGGGCCCGGGTACGTCCACCGGGCGATCGACCGCGCCGGCCGGCCGATCGTGGCCAACGCTCTCGGCATCGCCGTCGCCCTCACCGCCTTGTGGCTGTCGCCGCTCAAGATCCACTCCCAGGTTTCAATGATCATGTGGGTCGCCATGATCACGGCCGCCCTGACCGCAATTGTCGTGATCTCCGCTCTGCTACCCCGCGACGAAGAAGGCAGCATTCATGTCTCCTCCCCCGCGAGCGGAGCGAGTGTTGGGGGAGGAGACATGAGGAACGAGGGGCGGAGGGGGTGACAAAGACGCGGCGGACAGCTTGAGCACGGCCGCGGAGTCGCGCCTCAACGACACCGCGCCCGACGCTGGTCCCGCGCCTCCGCAGCCCCCCTCGCCTCTTGCTTACTCCACTACCTTCTTCATCGGTTGGTACGGGAGGCCGGGCTCTCCGAAACTGCGCGTGGAGCGTACGTTCGTCGTTCTCCTGTAGCCGAGGCTCAGGTAGAACGGCACGGCGTACAGGGCGGCTGCCAGCTTGAAGACCCTCACCCCCTGGGCGGCGTACTCCCTCTCGAAACGCTCCACGAGGGCGCGCCCGATCCCGCGGCGGTGGTGTTGTTCGCTGACGAACAAACTCGACAGGACGGTGCGACCTCGCTCGTCGGTTCTGCCGCCGCGCAAGACCCCAGCGATGGCGCCGTCGCTTTCGGCGACCCAAACGGAGGGAGCCGCGATTGCTCGCGCCAGCGCTTCGAGATGCTCCGGGAGCGGCGACTCGGAAAACGCAAAGGGGCCGAGCATCGACAGGCGCCGCTCGGGTGACATCCCGGACAGGTTGAAGTCGGCGTACGAGTCGGCGATCAGCTTTGCTACCTGCCCGATGTCGCTTTCTCGGTACCTGCGAATCTCGACCACAGGTCAGGCTTCTCCGAGGAGGTCGCACAGAGCCAGGATCGCGGTTTGGGAGGCGCCCATGGGCGCTGATTATCGCAGTGTCACCTGGCTGCCCTAACCAAGCAGGTCGGCAATCCGCGACTTCGGTCGGCCGATGATCGCTTTCCTGCCCTTCACGACCACCGGACGCTGCATGAGGGCCTTGTGCTGCAGGATGATGTCGACGACGGCTTCCGGGTTGGCGACGTAGTCGTCGGGGTTCAGGTCGAGCTTCTTGAATTTCGAATCTTTGCGGACCAGGTCTTCGACCGGATCCTCCAGGATGGAAACAAGGCGCTCCAGCGTCTTGCGATCCGGCGGTTCCTTCATATACAGAACCGTGTCGTGTTCGACTCCTAAATCCTCGGCGACCGCCAAGGCATTCTTCGAGGAGCCTCAGTAGGGATTGTGATAGATCGTGACTGTGGCCATGACTACTCCTTGCAGGACGGGTCCGCGGCGACGACGATACCGGCGCAATGACACAACCGCGACGCCGCGGGCGCCGGAAGCGTCTCACTCCCCCCGACGTCGGTGCGATCTTGCAGCCGACCCTGGAACTGCCCCAGTACACGATCGCCTCGGCCGAACAGGCCGACAAGATCCACGAAGTGTCGCTGCGAATCCTCGCCGAAGCGGGCATGGCGTTCTACGACGAGAAAGCCGTCGCCACGCTGCGAGCAGCCGGCGCGCCCGTCGATGATGACAGGGTCGTGCGTTTCGATCCCGAGATGGTCGAAGCGGCACTAGCGCTGGCGCCCTCTGAGTTCGCCCACGCCGGACGTGATCCCGCCAAG
>Ga0316187_10003186_pt1 | contig 14288 bp, 11 predicted proteins | sample CroRivburrow1_MG_FD_204927 | JGI IMG/M metagenome (GOLD analysis project Ga0316187, IMG submission 204927) | Coastal sediment microbial communities from Maine, United States - Cross River worm burrow 1 | ecosystem: Environmental > Aquatic > Marine > Coastal > Sediment | place: USA: Maine... | reverse complement strand
ATACTTTCTTGTCAAATCCCTCCAGACCTCCATGAAGATGGTTTGGTCCGTTGTTTTTGGCGAGTTTATAATCAACGCTATCGAGAGAGAAAGTTCCATTTGCTATTCTATTACCAAATCGGCCAACAAGACAACCAAAATGTGGACTTTTTTCCAAATATTGTTCAAGTGTATAGTAGCCCAAAACAATATCATCCAATTTCCCATTTCGATCCGGCACTTTCAGCGTTGTAATAATACCACCATAGTTAGTGATTTGGGCTGTAAGGCCATTTATATTCGTGATTGTGAAAAGCTCAACAGGTGTACCATCTGGAGCATGACCGAAAGGTTCAGATATAATTCTATTCACAGATTTATCTTTTTGGTTGCAAGTAAAAAAAACAAATATCAATAGGATTGACCAATATTTCATCTTTGTATAATCCATTTTATAAAAATATGATTTGCATAAAGATAAAAAATGTAATCAACTCTAAAAACAAGAAGGCCGGGAAGATTTATAAAATTTCCGGCCTTCTAATTAAAATTATTTATTTATTGAATATTTGCAATTAATGCAGTATCCTTTTTTGAAAGATTAATTTGAATAGTTACTTAGTTGTTGTTTTAATTCTTTCCTGGCAATATGAATACGGTTTTTTACTGTACCTATTGGAATGTCAAGTTTATCGGCAATTTCATAATATTTAAATCCTCTAAAGTGCATGAGAAAAGGTTTTCTATAAATCTCTTCAAGTTTACTAATAGCTGATTTTATGTCTTTCATCGCGAAGCTCGAAAATGCCAGATTTTCAGTTATATTATCATTGCTATTTATATAATGTAAATTATCAGTTGTATCAATAAAAGTGTTCCGCCTTATCATCCTTTGATAATTCGTAATAAATGTATTTTTCATTATTGTAAATAACCACGCTTTTAGATTGGTTCCTTCCGCAAATTTTTCCCGGTTAGAAAAAGCCTTCATCACAGTTTCCTGAATTAAGTCTTTCGCATCTTCATTGTCTCTTGTAAGTCTGAAGGCAATTGGTTTCATCGATTTTGTTAAACTACTGATGTTGTAACTGAATTCTAATGCTGTCATGGCACCTAAATGTTTAATAATTTAATTTAATGATTAAACAAATATATACAATTTTGTTTATTAATTCCAAAAATAAATTAAACATTTTATTAAGAATTTGTAATAGAATTGCCGCGCATATATATTAATTCGCTTATAGTCAGGATGTTACGACTCAATGCTGCGAAAAATAAAAATCCATTTTGTTTAATTTATTTTATCTTAGTTAAACAAAAGTTAAACAGAATATCTAAAAGGGAATAATATAAATGAGTTTTGTTTAAGTATTAAGGGGTATGATTATTGACGAAATCCATTAAATCTTCAAGTTTGCTAAGCATGAATATGTTTTTACCTGTTTTTAAGTCCTGTCCAATTACTTGCCTTCCGGTAATCAATATTGTATTGTTATGGAAAGTTTGGCTGAGTTTGTCAAGATAGGGCTGTATTTCACAAGGTTGAGGGTGGGTAGTAAGTACCGTAAGAAGGAAATCTGGTTTTAAATTATTGTATATTGAAATAATATCATTAAAGGGGGTGTTTTGTCCAATATAAATAACTTTATTTTTTCTGGATTTAATAATATAGGAAGAAAATAATAGTGATAATTCATGCATCTCACCTTCCGGAAGATATAGAAGATAACTGTGGTTGTATTCAGTTGCTGGTACATAAAGTGCATCAATTGCAACAATAATTTTCTGACGAATCAGATTAGAAATAAAATGCTCCTGAGAGGGTGTAATTGATCCTGTCTGCCATAGTACACCTACCTTAATAAGAAAGGGATATATAACCTTCATCATGGTCATCTCGAAACCAAGCTGGAGAATTATCGTTGACATAATTTTCTCAAACCTTTCTTCATCCTGATCGATCATTGCCAGCGTAAGAGAATGAATTTGTTCTGGATAACTCAGCCTTTTCTCAGTAAGCTTAATAACCTCTTCTTGCATTCGATCATACGGCATTCTGGAGATCTTACTGATTTTATGACCATTTTCTTTTAAAAGAGAAACATTAAGTATTAATCTAAGGTCATGATCATCGTAGAACCTGATATTGGTTTCAGTTCTTTTCGGTTTAATAAAATCATACCTCTGCTCCCAGATACGTAATGTATGAGCTTTAATTCCTGAAAGTTGTTCTAGATCTTTTATTGAATACGTTGACACTTCTGTATTATTTACTATGTTTCAATAATACCTGATAAACACACGATTTAATATTTTGTTTAATTTTTTTCTTTAATTAACGAAAAATATCAAAATTTATAATTAATCTAAATTACAGAATTTTGTAAAAACTACTAATTCAATAGGAAGATGATACTTTATAATATAACATACAATATCGATAAAAAAGTTGAAAAAGAATGGCTTAATTGGATGAAAAGCACTCACATTCCAAAGATAAAAACAACAGGACTTTTCAAGTCAGTAAAGCTATACAGGTTGTTAAACGTACCAGATGAAGGTGTTACCTATTCGGTGCAGTTTTTTGCCCAAAACCTTGACTTATTTCAGGAATATATTGAAAAATCAGCGCCTATTCATGCAGCTGAACTCAATGCAAGATATAAGGATTTGCATGTGGCATTCCAGACCGTTCTTCAGGAATTGGATTTATAGGATTCCAGCTGTTCTTTACTTATCCTGAAATTGATCCATTCTCCATCGAGTTTTGGCTTATACTTTCTGTAGAATTTTATAGCAGGTTCATTCCAGTCCAATACCTGCCATTGAACACCATTACAATTAGTTATTGTTGCCTCTAAAATAACTTTATCCATCAATCTAGTGCCAATACCCTCTTTTCTGAATTTTTCAGATACAATTAAGTCTTCAATATATAGCATCCTGCCCTTCCATGTAGAATAGCGAAAATAGTAAACTACGATTCCAACTATTGTTCCTTTATTTTCAGCTACAAAAAAACCGAATGCAGGATTTTCTCCGAATCCATCTTCTCTCATAGCCTCGATTGAATTATTGACTTCTTCTTTGGCATTTTCATAGATTGCCAATTCATAAACCAACTTCAATACCTGGTCAAGGTCATTTATTGCTCCTTTTCGTATTATCATTCTATAAATTCTTGCTAATTAATAATATCAAAACCGGTATAGCTCCTCAATACTTCAGGGATGTATATTCCATCGTCAGTTTGATTATTCTCCAAAATAGCTGCTACAATTCTTGGAAGTGCGAGCGCGCTGCCATTCAATGTATGTAATAATATGTTTTTATTTTTTGAATCCTTATAACGCAATTTTAAACGATTGGCCTGGTACGTTTCAAAATTACTGATAGAGCTAACTTCAAGCCATTTACTTTGAGCTGCAGAAAATACCTCCATGTCATAAGTCATGGCTGATGTAAATCCCAGGTCTCCTCCACAGAGCTGAAGCATTCTGAAAGGAAGGTTTAGTTTAATCAGTATACCTTTAACATACTCGCACATCTCACTTAATGTTTTATAGGAATTCTCAGCCTTCTGAATCTGTACTACTTCGACTTTATCAAATTGATGTAATCTATTTAATCCCCGAACATCAGCTCCCCATGAACCAGCCTCTCTTCTGAAGCAAGGGGTATACCCACTACATTTTACAGGCAGATCAGCCTCTTTTAATATTCTATCCCGAAATATATTCGTGATTGGTACTTCAGCAGTAGGAATCAGGTAATAGTCTTCATCGATGAGCTGATACATCTGCCCTTCTTTATCTGGAAGTTGGCCTGTTGCTTTTCCTGACTCAGCATTAATCAATACAGGGGGTTGGATTTCCAGGTACCCGGCTTCCTGTGCTTCATTCAGGAAAAAATTTATTAAAGCACGTTGTAGCTGAGCACCTTTACCTTTGTATACCGGAAATCCGGCTCCTGTTATTTTATTGCCGAGTTCGAAATCAATAATATCGTACTTTTCAATTAATTCCCAATGGGGAAGAGAACCTTCAGGTAAAGATGGAATTTCTCCATACTCAAAAACTATTTTATTGTCTTCACTTGTTTTGCCAGAAGGTACATCTTCATGTGGGATATTCGGCAAGAGATATAAAAATTTTTCCAGATCATCCTGGCATAGGGTAAGGATTTCAGATAGTTTCTTGCTTTCTTCTTTTAGTGATTTTGTCTTCGCTTTAGCACTCTCCGCTTCATCTTTTTTCCCATCTTTTAACAACATGCCTATTGACTTAGAATACGTATTTAATTCATTCAATACACTATCTAGATCAGCCTGAGTTTTTTTTCTTTTATTATCAAATTCAAGGACTTTTTGGACTGTTTCTTCTGCATTTGGAAAATACTTCTTATTTAATCCATTTATTACTTTTTCTGTGTTTGTATTGATATATGATAACTGAAGCATGAGTTACTAGTTTTTGTGCAAAAATAGCAGTATTTATCTTAACAGTAAATAAAAACGTAAATTCGAATTGTATATTAAGTTTGTTTATCGCATAAAATAAAGGTTATTACTTGACAAATAGGTACAGGAGGTATAATATTGCACCATCAACTCATCATTGAACCGTAAACCGTTCATCTCTGAGAGACGAAATCTAATATTCTTTTTCAATACTGATCAACTTTAATTCGTAACAAATCCTTGTTAACTTTTAAGACCAAATTATGTATAATATTGATGATTTAAATGTGAGGCTTCTTTCTGAATTGAAAGAAATTGCTGAGGATTTAGGTATTAAAAATTTTAAGAAACTGCCTAAAAAGGAATTAGTATATAAAATACTTGATTTTCAAGCAGTTAATCCTAAGAGCGTTCCACAACCCGTTAAGAAAGCTGCAGCGAGTGAGGAAGTGCCTAAAGAAAAGGGCATTAAAGAAGGTATAGCCAAAAGAGAAGTTATAACCAAAAGAGTAAATGTTGCCAAAACGGAATCTGCTGATGTAAAAGAGAAATCAGCTGAGGAATTGTTGGAATCATTTGATATGGAGTTAGATAAAACAATTACTTCATTCGATTCCGAGGTGAAAAAAGAAGCACCACTTGAAGCGAAACCTCAGGATAAAAAACCAAGAAGGGAGAGTAAACCTGAGCAAAGGTATGAACCTAAAGGGGAGTACAGAAATAAAAAATCTGCCATTAAGGAATTTGATGGTGTGATAGTAAACGAAGGAGTATTAGAGATCATGCAGGATGGATATGGTTTCCTCAGAAGCTCTGACTATAATTATTTGGCTAGTCCTGATGATATTTATGTTTCACCATCACAAATAAAATTATTCGGTCTAAAAACGGGAGACATAGTTCACGGTCAAATCAGGCCACCTAAGGAAGGTGAAAAATATTTTGCCTTGTTGCGGGTTGAATTTGTAAATGGAAAAACTACCGAAGAAATTAGAGACAGGGTACCATTTGAATATTTAACACCTTTGTTTCCGGAAGAAAAGATCAATTTAGCTATCCGCACAGAGCCTACAAATTATAGTATGAGAATACATGATTTGTTTGCACCTATTGGAAAAGGACAAAGAGGAATGATTGTTGCTCAGCCCAAGACTGGTAAAACTGTATTACTACAACAAATTGCTAACGCTATAGCTGAAAATCATCCTGAAATATATCTGATGATTTTATTAATTGACGAACGTCCTGAAGAGGTAACAGATATGGCTCGTTCTGTGAAGGCTGAAGTTGTATCTTCAACATTTGATGAGCAAGCAGAAAGACACGTAAAAGTTGCAAACATAGTTCTTGAAAAAGCTAAAAGAATGGTTGAGTGCGGGCATGATGTTGTTATTCTTCTTGATTCGATCACACGTTTGGCGAGGGCACATAATACTGTAGTACCTTCATCTGGAAAAATTCTTTCTGGTGGGGTTGATGCAAATGCTTTACACAAGCCAAAAAGATTTTTTGGAGCTGCAAGAAATGTTGAGAATGGTGGATCATTGACCATAATAGCAACTGCATTAATTGAGACTGGATCGAAAATGGATGAAGTTATTTTCGAAGAATTTAAAGGTACAGGTAATATGGAACTTCAGTTAGACAGGAAACTTTCCAACAAGAGAATATTCCCTGCTATTGATGTCCCAGCTTCAGGTACAAGAAGAGAAGAGTTACTTATGGACAAGGAAACATTACAACGAATTTGGATTCTACGTAAATTCATGTCAGATATGAATTCAAACGAAGCAATTGAATTCCTGATTGGGAAAATGAAAGGTACCAGGAGTAATGAAGAGTTTCTAGTTTCAATGAATAGTTAGAAATAATAATTAAAGATATCGAAGGCCTCATTTATGAGGCCTTTTTTATTGGTCATTTACGAAATCTTTTAAATATTTATACCTGGGTGTAAGCTTCCCATTCTCTGTAATTGTAGCCCTGTTGATCATTTCATCCTCATCACCATATATTAGATTTGGGAATATATGTTCAATAAGAACTCTGCCAAAGGAATTCGAAGCTTCACGAGGTAATTCATTTGGCAGGTTATCAACAGCCATTACAGTAATATTACCTTCATCAGAAAAAGGCTCTCTTTCAATAGATTCAACCGGATCAAAATCATAAAATGGTTTTTCAATTGATGAATTTCTAATGGTAGAAGGAATTGGCCCATTCAAATCGCAAGATATATCAGCTATTAACTTTATTTGAAAGTCATTTCGAAGCATATCTGCAATACTAAAATATCTATCACTACCACGTTGCCAATAAGTTCCATTGATAAGCATATCACTCTTTTGGGCAAACCTATTAAAATCCGATTTATAAAAATGGGGTGCCCGGTGAAATTCTTCTCGATCAAAATCTGAATCATCAAATCTCTTGTAATAATCCCGGGAGTGTAGTTGTGTAAATATTGGTTCTTTAAATTCAAGATTCAGAAAATCATAAACCGTTACCTCTTTTATGCCAATGAATTCAAGTACTTCTCTCGCACCATGACCAACACTTCCATGTCCTGTAAGCACAATTTTTATTGGTGGCAATTGAACATTTCTTAACTCATTTTTAAGTTCTATATAAGAGTCGCATTCATAAGCACGTTTGATATCAAAAAGTCTGTATTTCCTCCCATAACCTAAAAGACCATTGTAAGCACCAACAATACCTGCAAACCGCCCAAATGCAATAACCCTTTTTCCAAAAGTGTCAGTTAGGCATTCATATTCTATCAATCTAATTTTTTTATTAATTATAGCCTGTAATAAAGCCTTATTGTAAGATTGCTTTTTAATGGTGTGTGAAAAAAAGAAATAGGTCTTTCCCGCTATTAGGTCTTTTATCGGAAATTCTTTTATCCCAAGAATTATTTCGCAATTTTCAAGTGATTCTACAACTGGAATTTTCAAGTTAGTATATGATATATCAGCAAAGCAACGGCTTGGACTCTCCTGTACGAAAAATTCTAATCCAGGAAAAACATTTTGCGCTTCGATCACTTCCCAGGGTGTTAGAGCTACCCTATTATCAGGGGGACTTTTACCTTCTCGGGCTATGCCTATTTTAATTTTTTTCATTGTATTTGAAAAATAATAAAATCATGTAAAAAAGTTAACTTTATCTCCCAATAATTATACAAACGGAAATATACTTTATTGAGATGGATAGTTATATAGGATTAGTGCTATTTTGGATTTTATATTTTATTATCCATAGCTTGTTTGCATCGAACTTCATTAAAAATCTATTTAAAAGATATTGGCCTGAAGTTTTCAGATACTACCGATTCATTTATATATTTTTTGCTCTAACTGGAGTAGTATATATTCTATTTTTCCAATTATCACTCAAATCCTTCCATCTTTTTGAAATTAATATCTTTTCAACCTTTTTAAGTATTGCAATGGCTTCTTTAGGTATAATGGTTATCATTGAAGCTTTTCGATACTATGATGCTAAAGAGTTTTTCGGTTTCAAACAATTATCCGGAAAAAGCGAAGAACAAAATTTTCAAAGGAATGGGATCTTAAATTACGTAAGACATCCTATATATTCAGGAACAGTTCTTTTGATATTTGGCTATTTTTTATTTTCTCCAACTCTTTTAAATATTATTACAGTAAGTTGCATGATATTATATATCCTGATTGGTTTACGCATAGAAGAACGTAAGTTGATTAAGGTTTTTGGTGATAAGTATATTCAATATAAAGAAGAAGTACCTGAATTAATTCCATGGGGAAAAAGAAAATAATAGTAAAAAGTGATATTTTTTTTTTAACTGGTATAAATTAATTAATTTATCAATCATTCTTTAAAACAAACTCCTATAATTAATCATGGGAAATTCGAAGTCGACTAAACTGGAAACAAATAAAAAACTTACTAAGAAAGATATTACTAATACCCTTTTGGTAGAAGTTGCATGGGAGGTGTGCAATCAAGTAGGTGGTATTTATACGGTAATTCGTTCAAAAACCCCTACCCAGGTAGGTAAATGGGGGAATAATTATTGTACAGTGGGTCCTTATATGTATGAATTTGCCAGCAATGAATTTGAGGAAGTAGAAGATTCCTCTGATCCCTTTTGCCAGGCTGTTCAGAAGATGAGGGAAATGGGATTTGATGCTAAATATGGAAAATGGTTGGTAACTGGAAGACCAAGTACAGTATTATTAAATCCATATAGTGTTTATGATCGCTTGGGGTCAATCAAATATGAGTTATGGGACCATCATGATATACCAACCCCTGGGGAGGATGATTTAATTGATAAAGTAGTAGCGTTTGGTTATCTGGTTAAGGTTTTCTTTTCTCAATTGGCACTTGGGGACATTACAAAAAATAAAATAATAGGACATTTTCATGAATGGATGGCTGGTACAACTATACCGGAAATCCGATATGAAAATATTCCAGTAGTTACTATTTTTACGACACATGCTACTATGCTGGGGAGATATCTAGCTATGAATGATCCTCAGTTCTATGACCACCTTCCATTTTTTAACTGGATAGATGAGGCAAAGAGATTTAATATTGAACCGGCTGTTAGGATTGAAAGGTCTGCAGCGCATGGTTCACATGTATTTACAACTGTAAGTGATGTAACCGGAAGGGAATGTGAATATCTGATTGGAAGGAAGGTTGATTTTATCTTACCTAATGGAATTAATATCAAACGATTTACTGCTTTACATGAATTTCAAAATCTTCATAAAGATTTCAAGGAAAGAATTCATGAATTCATCATGGCACATTTTTTTCCCAGTTATACATTTGACCTTGACAAAACACTGTATTTCTTTACATCAGGTCGATTTGAATATCGAAATAAAGGTTTTGATCTATCAATAGAAGCCCTTGCCAGATTGAACTGGAAGCTTAAAAGAGCTGGTGATGATGTGACTATTGTTATGTTTTTTATTACAAAACAACCATATCACTCCATCAATCCTGATATACTACATTCAAAAGCTCTATTGGATGAATTAAGAAATACCGTGCATACCGTAAAGGAGCAGGTTGGTGAACGATTGTTTTACGAGGCCGCCAGAAATAAAGATCAACGACTTCCCTTATTAAATGATTTTGTGGATGATTATTGGAGGTTAAGATATCGTCGTACTCTTCAATCATTCAAGAAATCTTCTTTGCCACCTATAGTTACACACAACCTGATCAATGATGGTGAAGATCCAGTTTTAAATTTTTTACGATCCACAAATATGATTAATAATATCGATGATAAAGTGAAGATAGTATATCATCCTGATTTTATAAGCACAACCAATCCTTTGCTTGGTTTGGAATATGACCAGTTTGTCCGTGGATGCCACTTGGGGGTATTCCCAAGTTTATATGAACCATGGGGATATACGCCTTTGGAATGCCTTGCAAGAGCAGTTCCTGCTGTTACAAGTAATTTATCAGGATTTGGTGATTATGTAGTTAACCATATTAAACCTGTAAATCGAAAGGCCATATATATAACTAATAATAAAACTCAGGATTTCGATCATGCTGCTAACCAATTGGCGAATCAAATGCTTCATTATGTGAGATTATCCATAAGGGATCGAATTGATTTAAGGTATAAGGCTGAAAACGCATCGGTTCATTTCGATTGGAATAACCTGATTAGTTATTATGAAACAGCTTATAAGCACGCGATAAGCATCATATCCTGAGCCTAAGAGATTATTTATTTATAATATAGAAACTGATTTAATTAGTATCCAAAGAAGATATTAAATGAGTGGTTGATTGCTTATGACCAGATCAACATGATCATATTTACTTATTAGGGCACCTATCCTATAAATTTTCTATGACATTATGTCTTCTTATCTCTGATACCCTGTTCAAAAACGGACATTTTGTCGGTTTTTTATGCAGCAATCTGCTTGGATTGAATTTTGAAAGATTAGGGATATCGAATTAAAAACAAGGAATAGAAATGAATTTTGAAAAATATACCATAAAATCACAAGAAGTAATACAGAATGCAGCTGAAAAGGCGCAGTCATCTGGCAATCAGGCAATTGAGCCGGGCCATATTTTAGCCAGTATTTTAGTTTCTGATGAAAATGTAATTTCGTTTATTTTAAAGAAGCTAAGCATTCAGGGTAAACAATTGGATCAATCTCTGGAAGAAATTGTAAAAAGTTACCCTGCGGTTAGCGGTCAACAGCCATATTTATCAAATGATTCCAATGTCATACTGCAGAAGGCGGAGAAATACAGCAAAGAATTAAAAGATGAATATATTGCTATTGAACATCTTTTATTAGGATTGTTGAGTGGCAAGGAAAAAGTAGCCCAGATGTTGAAAGGGCTTGGATTCAATGAAAAACTTTTAAAAAAGGCTATTGAAGAGCTACGAGGAGGTGACAAGGTAATAGATCCGAATGCTGAAGGTAAGTATCGGTCCTTAGAAAGGTATTCCAAGAATTTGAATACCATGGCAGAAGAAGGGAAAATTGATCCTGTTATTGGAAGGGATGATGAAATACGAAGGGTATTACAAATCCTATCCAGAAGAACTAAAAACAATCCAATCCTTCTTGGGGAACCAGGTGTTGGAAAGACAGCTATCGTCGAAGGGATGGCACAAAGGATCGTAGACGGAGATGTGCCGGAAAATCTCAAATCAAAAAACATAATATCTTTAGATATGGGATTGTTAGTAGCAGGTGCTAAATATAAAGGTGAGTTTGAGGAAAGATTGAAATCAGTAATAAAGGAGGTGGTTGATTCAGATGGGGAGATTGTTCTTTTTATTGATGAAATGCATACTCTGATAGGAGCCGGTGGAGGTGAAGGAGCCATGGATGCTGCAAACCTATTAAAGCCTGCTCTTGCCCGGGGGGAACTCCATGCCATTGGAGCAACAACATTGAAAGAATATCAGAAGCATGTCGAGAAAGACAAAGCCCTTGAGCGAAGGTTTCAGACTGTAATGGTCAATGAACCTTCCATTCCCGATTCCATATCGATATTACGAGGGATCAAGGAAAAGTATGAAGTTCATCATGGTGTCCGTATTAAAGATGATGCAGTTATAGCTGCAGTGGAATTAAGCAGCCGTTATATCTCAGATAGATATTTACCAGATAAAGCTATTGATCTTATGGATGAGGCAGCTTCTAAATTGCGTATTGAAATCGATTCTTTGCCTGAAGAATTGGATGAGCTTCAAAGAAGAATCATGCAATTAGAAATTGAAAGAGAAGCAATTCGGAGGGAAAAAGATAAAGATAAAGAGAATGAACTGAACCGGGAAATAGCAGATCTTTCCGAAAAGAGAAATGAACTTAAGGCAAAATGGGAAAATGAAAAAGAAATAATTAAAGGGATCAGGGAAGAAAAAGAAAACATCGACCATTATAAATTTGAAGCTGAGCAAGCTGAGCGTTCAGGTGATTATGGCAAAGTGGCTGAGATACGTTATGGAAAAATTGTGGAAAGTAAGGCTAAGCTGGATGAGCTTAATTTAAAAATGGCTGAGATAAAGGAAGATTCCCTTCTAAAAGAAGAAGTTGAAAACGAAGATATTGCTGAAATAGTAGCCAAGTGGACCGGAATTCCTGTATCCAAAATGTTACAAAGTGACCGTGAAAAACTATTGGCTTTGGAGGTTGAACTAGGTAAACGTGTAGCAGGGCAGGAGGAAGCTATTCGAGCCATAGCAGATGCTGTACGCAGAAGCCGGGCTGGACTTCAGGACCCAAAGAGGCCCATTGGATCCTTTATCTTCTTAGGTACTACTGGAGTTGGAAAAACAGAGTTGGCAAAATCTCTTGCTGAGTTCTTGTTCAATGATGAGAATTCGATGGTACGCATTGACATGTCGGAATACCAGGAACGCCATTCTGTTAGTAGGTTAATAGGAGCTCCTCCAGGTTATGTTGGCTATGATGAAGGAGGCCAGCTGACTGAGGCTGTGCGAAGGAAGCCTTATTCGGTAATATTACTTGATGAGATTGAAAAAGCGCATCCCGATGTATTTAACATACTTTTACAGGTATTGGATGATGGTAGATTAACCGATAATAAAGGTAGAGTAGCCAATTTTAAAAATACAATCATCATCATGACCACGAATATAGGTTCATCTATTATTCAGGATAACTTTGGCAAACTTACTGATCAGAATGAAAATGAAATTCTTGAGGATACGAAAGAAAAAGTTTTCGACTTGTTGAGAAGATCAGTTAGACCGGAATTTCTTAACAGAATTGATGAAACTATTATGTTCAAGCCATTATCAAAGGCTGATGTAAGAAAGATCGTTAATATTCAGTTCAAGCATATTCAAAAAATGTTGGAAGGGAATGGAATCAAACTGGAAGCTACTACTGAGGTATTACAACATATATCTGAAATTGGTTTTGATCCACAATTTGGAGCAAGACCTTTAAAAAGAGTATTACAACGGGAGTTGCTGAACGAGTTGTCAAAAGAGATATTAGCAGGGAATATTCACAATAATTCGATTGTGGGAATTGAATTGGACAAGAACAATCACATAAAATTTTTGAATCTTGAAGATGTTAAGATTTAAAAGAGGTTGAATATAATTTGAAATGGATCGGGCAGTAAATATTATTGCCAGATCTTTTATTGTCGTCTAAGAGTAAGTTTTATATCTTCCATCATTTCAAGAGAGATCTGATTAGTTAGCCTTTCTTTAATTAGATACGAAAATACCACTTCATTATTATCATTGATCATATTCAGCAGGCTGTCGGTAAATTCATATTTTAATTCATTCTCTGCTGTGTCGGAAGCAAATACACAACCCTCATATCCGAAGGCCTTAATATTTGCTGAATTGGAAGGATTAAATAGAATCTCTCCATTCATGATTAAATTCTCTGGCGGATAAATATCGGCAAGACTATTATCCATGAGCAACCATTCTGCATTCCAACTACCTTCAATTGATGAATTAGCATTCTCTTTTGATGTACACTGAAATAAAATAATCAGGAAGACTGCACCTATAACACTAAAAATATTTCTCATAAACCTCTGCTAGAAACAGCTAAGTATAAAACGCACTTTTGAAATAATAATTGTTGGTAAGAATAAAAAAATATGTTGCTTCAAATACTATAGATACTGTTGAGAATGCCCCTTCTTGATGGGATAGATTATTAGAGAGCTATAAAAAATGCTCGCACTGAATCATTTCTTGTTGAATATTAATTGGGAAGGTGTCGAAACTAATTAATAAATTGGAAGCTTATTTTTTCTTATAGTCCCCTCTTTTGATAGACTTAAAGAATTCCCCCCAGGCAAATGGATTAAATAAAGCATTGTACCTTGGTCCAATACCATCATTCATATATGTGAGCTGCTGGTTCATATAATACTTGTAATTCTGACTTCCATCCATCGGCATTGTTCTAAACATATCTGCCATTACCTGTTCATTCAGGTTGCGATTTATTGCATTATAGTCTGCCTGGTTGGGCAATCGCATAGCCAGGATAGCTTCTTTCAGTAATTCTTCTGTAGGATATGGAAAGATCTCAATTTCAGGCAGGATAATAGTATCTTCCTTCATTGGGATTATAATTGTTATTGCATCTCCCTTGTCACCGGGGACAATAAAATGCTGCTTTTGAAAACCTACTGCACTGATTACCACACTATCTTTTTCAAGGGTGGGCATTGAAAAGTAGCCAAACGGGTTCGTGGTAGTTCCTCTACCAGCCTTAGGAACATATATGTGAACACCCGGAACTCCACCGGTACTATCTGGCCTTAAAACAACTCCGGAAAACTGGAT
>Ga0316187_10003184_pt1 | contig 14293 bp, 9 predicted proteins | sample CroRivburrow1_MG_FD_204927 | JGI IMG/M metagenome (GOLD analysis project Ga0316187, IMG submission 204927) | Coastal sediment microbial communities from Maine, United States - Cross River worm burrow 1 | ecosystem: Environmental > Aquatic > Marine > Coastal > Sediment | place: USA: Maine... | reverse complement strand
GTGAAGCCGTGGCCGGGAACGGTTGACGTCGAGGACATGCCATCCACCGAGAACGCGGAAGCTGCCGCTCAGGAAGCAGCCGCCCAGGGTGCGGACGGAGACGGCGCATGACCACGATCGATCCGCGAGCGGCGATGCATCTCGCGGATGCGGCAGTGTCTATTGAGCTAGAGACCCCCGACATGACCTTGAATATCGGTCCGCAACATCCGTCGACCCACGGAGTGTTGCGGCTCGTGGCTCAGGTCGACGGCGAGCGCGTCAATTCGGTTGAGCCGGTCATCGGCTACATGCACCGCGGCTACGAGAAGCTCGCCGAGGTGCGCACCTATCCGCAAATCACCGCGCTGACCAATCGCATCGACTGGGTGTCCGGTTTCGCCAACGAAGTGCCGTTTGTCGGCGCCATCGAGAAGCTGCTCGACATCGAGGTTCCCGAACGGGCTCAGTACATCCGGCTGATCCTCACAGAGTTGGCGCGGATCTCGACGCATCTGGTGTTTGCCTCTTCCTATCCGCTCGAACTCGGCGCCTCAACGCCCCTGATGCACGTGATGCGCGAGCGGGAGCACGTGCTCGAGTTGCTCGAGAGTGTTACCGGCGGCCGTTTCCATCCGAACTTCAACCGCGTCGGGGGAGTGAAGCCGGCAGCCGGCGGCGGTTCCACGATGAAGAAGCTGTCCCAAGACCTCCCCGCCGGATTCCTGGCCGCTACCGAGGCCGCCATGCAGAACGTGATGGATGTGTGCGATGACGTCGATCGGCTGGTTACCGGGAATGAGTTATTCCTGGCGCGCACAGTTGGCGTCGGAGTGATCCCGGCTGCCAAGGCGTTCGAATATGGTGTGACCGGCCCCAACCTGCGGGCTTCGGGCGTGAAGTATGATCTCCGTAAGGTCGAGTCCCTACTGCCCTACGATGATTTCGACTTCGAGATTCCGGTTGGTCTCAACGGCGACTGCTTCGACCGCTTCGTCGTCCGCGTTCAGGAGATCCGTCAGTCGGTGGCGATCGTGCGTCAGGCGATTGCCAAGATTCCCGCCGGCCCGCTCCGGGCCAAGGTACCCCGGATTCTCAAGGTGCCCCAGGGCGAGGTATATGTACGTGCCGAGAACCCGAAGGGGGAGATGGGCTACTACATCATCTCCGAGGGCGGCCGCATCCCGTACCGGTTGAAGATCCGGTCCGCATCATTCTCGAACCTGTCGATCCTGCCGTGGGTTCTCGAAGGGGCCCTGATTCCAGACCTCGTAGCGATCCTGGGCTCGCTTGACTTCGCCCTCGGGGACGTCGACCGATGAACTTCTGGGTGATGCTTCTGATCAGGGTCGGACTGACGCTCGCGATCATGCTGCCGATTGCGCTTGTCGTCATCTTCGGCGAGCTGAAGATCTCGGCCCACATGCAGAGCCGAATCGGTCCCTACTTTGCCGGGGGACGTTTTGGTTGGGCGCAGCCACTCGCCGACGGGCTCAAGTTCCTGCAGAAAGAGGACCTGGTCCCGGGAGAAGCCGACCGCACCGTCTACAAGCTGGCACCGTACGTTGTCCTGATGGGCACGTTGGCCACCTTCGTCATCATCCCCATCAGCCCCGATCTCGTGGTACGCAACCTCGATCTCGGTGTCTTCTACCTGCTGGCCGTTTCTTCCCTGTCGACCCTCGGTGTGCTGATGGCCGGCTGGTCATCAGCCAACAAGTATTCACTGATGGGCGGCTTGCGGGCGGCTGCCCAGTTGATCGCCTACGAGTTGCCGCTCGTGCTGGCCGCGATCGGTGTTGCCATCCAAGCCGGGTCGCTGTCGTTGAACGACATCGTGACGGCTCAGGCGAGCTGGCAGTGGTTCGATGCGGCACCCACGTGGCTCAACGGCATCATCTCGCCGTTCATGATCCTGCAGATCGTCGGCCTTACGATCTTCCTCGTAGCCAGCCTCGCCGAATTGAGCCGGATTCCCTTCGACATGCCGATCGCGGAATCGGAGCTGACTATGGGCTACCTCACTGAGTATTCGGGGATGCGCTTCACCATGTTCTTCCTCGGTGAATATGCCGGCCTCGTCGCGATGGCCGCTGTTGCCGCCACTTTGTTCCTCGGGGGCTACTGGTTCCCGTGGGTGGGCGACGACGCTCTCAATTTCCTCGGGCCGTTCGTGCTGCTGAGCAAGGTCATGCTCATCGCCTTTTTATTCATCTGGCTGCGCTGGACCTTCCCGAGGTTGCGTGAAGACCAGTTGCAGACCATCGCTTGGAAGTGGCTCATCCCCGCCGGGCTGATCAACATCCTCGTAACCGCCTTCTTCAAGGTGGTCTTCTAGTGGCTAGCAGGGAGACCCTCTGATGGCCCTTCTGCCCTTCAAGGGCCTGCGCACCGGGATGTGGCTCACGCTGAAGACCCTGTTCAAGAAGCCGGTCACGATCAACTACCCGCTCGAGAAGGAAACCCCGGTTCCCCGCGCCCGGGGCGTGATTGCACTGGACACCGATGCCTGCACGGTGTGCATGTTGTGCGCCCGGGAGTGCCCGGACTGGTGCATCTACATCGAAGGGCACAAACAGGAGGAGCCGCCGGCGAAGGAAGGCGGCCGGGTGCGCACCAGGGCCACGCTCGATCGCTTTGACATCGACTACGCACTCTGCATGTACTGCGGGATATGTGTCGAGGTGTGCCCCTTCGACGCGCTCTTCTGGAGCCCCGACTACGAGTACAGCGAGTTCGGAATCTCAGACATGTTGCACGACAAGGACCGGCTCACCCACTGGCTTTCGACCGTGCCCGATCCGCCGGGATTGGAGAGGCAATGAACGATTGGCTCACCCATGCGGAGAATTGGGTATTCATCCTGATCGCGTTGCCGATGCTGATCGGGGCGTGGCGGTCGGTCACTTCGCGCAACGTGGTCCACTCGGTGCTGTTCCTCGTGATCGCGCTGGCGGCGTCGGCGGCTCTGTTCTTGCTCCTCGGGGCGGAGTTTGTCGCCTGGTCGGTGGTCCTGGTCTACATCGGTGCCGTCATCGTCCTGTTCCTGTTCGGGATCATGATCACCCGGGCGCCGCTCGGGATGGAGACCGAGCTGAGCCACAGCAACCAGACCAAGATCGGTGCCGCCCTCGTGTCCGGGGCCCTGTTCGCCCTGATCACCGTGACGACCATCACCGGATTCGGTGACACCGAGATAGTGGCCAAACCGACCCGAACCAGCGAGATTGGCCAGTCGATGTTCGAGAGGTTCGTGATTCCGTTCGAGGTGATCTCGGTGGTCCTGCTCGCCGCTCTCATCGGAGGCATCGTGCTGGCCCGTCGGGACCCGGTCGAGGGGGACGAGGCCCTGCAATGATCCTCGGGCAGTTCATCATCCTTGGGGCGGCTCTGTTCTCGCTTGGCGTCTACGGGGTTCTCACCCGGCGCAATGCGGTCCTCGTCCTGCTCAGCGTCGAGTTGATGCTCGCCGCGGTCAATGTCAACTTCGTGGCCTTTGACATCTACGCCCGGGACGTGATGGCAGGTGGGCAGATCTTCTCGCTGTTCATCATCGCCGTTGGTGCCGCCGAGGTGGGTATCGGCCTGGCGATCGTGCTGCTGATCTTCCGCAACCGCCAGTCGGCCAACGTCGACGAACTCGATCTGATGAAGCTGTAAAGCATGCTGCAACTCCTCACCAACGCCAACACCCTGCTCCTCGCCACCGAGGAAGGGGGCCACGCGGCCGAGACGCTTTCTGACGGCGGCCTGCTGGCATCGCTGGCCTGGTTGATCCCGGTGGCGCCGATGGTGGCGGCGTTCGTCATTGCCCTCTACGGCAAGCGCATGCCGTACAAGGGGTGGGACATCGCCATCGGGGTTATGGGCTTCGAGGCCCTGTACGGCACCGCCCTGTTGCTCGCCCACATCGCCAATCCGATCGCCCACGACTTCCAGGTCGAAATCGGCAAGATCGGCAGTATGCCGATCGAGTGGGGATGGACCGTCGACGGCCTCTCCATCATGATGTACTTCCTGGTCGGCGTCGTCGGCTTCTTTGTCTTCCTGTACGCCAAGGGCTACATGGAGGGTGATATCCGATTCACCTGGTTCTTCGCGTCCTTCACGCTGTTCGCCGGCGGCATGCTGGTGCTTGTCTCAGCCCCCAACATGATTCAGCTGATCGTGGGCTGGGAGCTGGTCGGGGTCTCTTCGTGGCTCCTGATCGGCCATTACTGGGAGGACCACGCCAACTCATCGGCTGCCATCAAGGCCATGCTCGTCAACAAAGTTGCCGACGTCGGCCTCTTTATCGGCGCCATCATGATCTCGATGTCCGTCGGCTCCTTCCGGTTCAGTGACATCTTGCACGCTGTCGAAGGAGGCGCTGCCGCGGCTCCGTTGCTCGCCCAGTTCGCGTTCTGGGGCGGGCTCGCGCTCTTCATCGGGGCTATGGGTAAGAGCGCCCAATTCCCATTCCACGTGTGGCTCCCGGACGCGATGGCGGGGCCGACACCAGTGTCGGCGCTGATGCACGCGGCGACCATGGTGACGGCCGGGGTCTATCTCGTCGGGAGGATGTTTCCGCTGTACCTCACGGACGGTTTCGCCACGGAAGTGCGGGCCGTGATCATCATCATCGGCGGGCTGACGCTGTTCCTCACCGGGCTCATTGCCCTTGTCCAGGACGACATCAAGAAGGTGCTCGCCTACTCGACGCTTTCCCAGCTCGGCTACATGACTGCCGCGATGGGGGCCGGCGCCTACACCGCCGGGTTGTTCCACCTATTCACCCACGCCTTCTTCAAGGCACTGCTGTTTCTAGGCGCCGGATCGGTGATCCACTCAGTGCACTCGAACAACATGTCGGACATGGGGGGCCTGCGCAAGACAATGCCGTGGACCTACCGCACGTTCTTGGTCGGTTCACTGGCTCTGGCCGGCATCCCGTTGTTCGCCGGTTTCTTCTCCAAGGACGAGATCCTCGCGTCGCTCAACTACGCAGTCGGCGAGTTCTCGACAGCCGACGGCGGTTCCAGCGTGGCGACCGTCGTTTTGATTCTGGCGATCAGCGGGGCGTTCGTCACGGCGTTCTATATGGCCCGCACGGTGATGCTCACGTTCCACGGCGAATACAAGGGTCAGGCGCATCCGCACGAGTCTCCGAAGATCATGTGGATGCCGCTCGTGGCGCTCGCAGTTCCTTCGGCCGTCATCGGTTTCATGAACTGGCCGGGGCTCACGTCGACATTCACCGACGTCGTTGGTGCTCGCGCAGTTCGGGTTCTTGACCACCATGCCACAGGATTTGACTACCTGATGCTGGCCCTCGGCCTGACTGCCGCGGTGGCAGGGGGTCTCATCGGCATGCGCATCTGGGGCCCGGACAAAGAGACCCAGGCCGCCCGCGACACCTTCCGCATTCCGATCTTGTATCCGCTGCTGGAGAACAAGTACTACATCGATGACCTGTACATGGATGGAGTGGTCCGGCCGATTCGGGGGCCGCTGGCCCGAGCGATGGACTGGTTCAACGGCCACGTGCTCGACTTCATAGTCAACGGGGCGGGTTTGCTCGCCATGTCGCTCGGCAAGGTCGTTTATTGGTTCGATCAGCGTGGCGTCGACGGGGCTATTCATGCCTCGGGCGCGGTGACGGGCGCCGGGGGCGGAATGCTGCGCCTCTTGCAGACGGGCAAAGTGCAGCAGTACGCAATTTTGATATTCGCCGCGACCGTGATCATGGTCGGCGGCCTTGTGATCTGGTTCTAGAGGAGGAACAGGTATGGAATGGTTTGAGAGCGGATGGGGCCTGAGCCTCGTCGTCTTCCTGCCGCTAGTCGGGGCACTCGTTGTGCTCGCCATTCCGAAGGCGGAAGAGGAGACCCAGAAGTGGACGGCATTGCTGTTCGCGGGCGCCTCTTTTGTCCTGTCCGTGCTCCTGGCCTTCCGGTTCGACTTCGACGTGTCCGGGATCCAGCTGGGTACCAATCTCGACTGGATTACGGCGATCAACTCCAACTTCCACATCGGTATTGACGGGATCAGCCTGCCTCTACTGGTTTTGTCGACGTTCATCACGCTGCTCTCGATCATCTACAGCTGGGAGCATTGGCCGGAGCCGCACAATCCGAAGGCCTTCCTCGTCCTCATCCTGATCCTGGCGACCGGGATGGCCGGGACGTTCGTTGCGCTCGACCTGATTCTGTTCTTCGTCTTCTTCGAGGTCGTGCTGCTCCCGATGTACTTCATGATCGGCATCTGGGGCGATCGGAACGAAGTGACGATCCCGGTGTTCAACATCACCACCCAGATGCGGCTCTACGCCGCGATCAAGTTCTTCCTCTTCACGCTGTTCGGGTCCGCCTTCATGCTCCTCGGGTTCCTCGTGCTGTACTTCAAGGGCGGCCGCACCTTCGACATGCTGGAACTGGCAGCCAACGGAGCCGAAGGTATGCTCGGCAGTGGCCTGGCCGTGTGGGTCTTCGCCGCTCTGGCTCTCGGCTTTGCGGTCAAGGTGCCGATGTTCCCGTTCCACACCTGGCTTCCCGACGCCCACACCGCGGCGCCCACGGTCGGGTCGGTGCTTCTGGCGGCGATCATGCTGAAACTCGGCACGTATGCCTTCGTGCGGATCGCGATCCCGATCCTCCCGGAACAGTCGCAGAACTGGGCTCCGGTGATCGCCATCCTCGCCGTCATCGGCATCATCTACGCGTCGCTGGCATGTCTGGCGCAGACCGACATGAAACGGCTCATCGCCTTCTCTTCGGTGGGCCACATGGGTTTCGTGATGCTCGGCATCGCCACGATGACGCCGATCGGCATCAACGCCGCCATCATCGGCATGGTGGCCCACGGCGTCATCACCGGCCTGTTGTTCTTCCTTGCCGGATCGATGTCGCACAGATATCACACCAGGGAGATGGCTCGCCTCGGCGGGAACCAGAAGCTCATGCCGATCATGGGGACCATCCTCGGCTTCACGGCAATGGCCTCCCTCGGTCTCCCCGGGCTCGCCGGTTTCTGGGGAGAGTTCATGGCATTGCTGGCGGCATTCAGCCCGGCCGTGGGCCTCAGCACGACGCTGTTCCGCACTCTGATGGTGATCGGCGCGGTCGGCACCGTCCTCGCGGCCGGCTACCTGCTGTGGATGCTGCAGAAGGTCAATTTCGGCGAACCCAAAGATGAGTGGGCCGGCCACGAATTCCACGATGTCGACATCTTCGAGAAGATGGCCTGGGTGCCGTTGATCGTCACCATCATCGCGATCGGGGTCTTCCCCCGCCTCGTCTTCGGAGCCACCAACGACGCGGTGATCGACCTGGTCGCCAAGGCGTTCGGAGGCTGAGATTGTTCGTAGGTAGCCCAGAGAGCCGAGGAGTGAGCCAGTGATTGATTATCACGCGCTGGCGCCCGAGCTCATCCTGGCCGCCGCCGTAATGGCGGTTCTGGTCGTCGACATGCTTCCGGTGCGCAAATACTGGACGGCAGTCATCGCCCTGGTGGGTTTGTTCGCCACGTTCGTGCCGGTCCTCACCCTTGGTTTCTGCGAGAGCCTCGATTTCTGTGATTACTCCGGGGCGCGGGAGATGTTCGGCGGCTCATACGTGATAGACACCTTCTCTCTGGTGCTCAAAGGCCTGTTCCTCGGTTCGGCCTTCGTGGCGGTGCTGCTTTCGGTCGGCTACCTGGAGAGCAACCGATTCTGGCAGGGCGAGTTCTACTTCCTGATGCTGGCCTCCGTGCTCGGCACGCTCGTGATGGCGTCGAGCCGCGACCTGGTGACGATGTTCGTCGGGCTCGAGCTGGTCACCGGCCCCACCTTCCTCATGGCCGGATGGCGCAAGGGGGATGCACGGTCCAACGAGGCCGCCCTCAAGTTCTTCATCATCGGCGTGATTTCCGCGGCTGTGCTCCTCTTCGGCATGTCCTTGGTGTACGGGGTGACCGGGGAGCTGACCTTCACCGGGATTCGAGCCGGCTCTGTTGGCGTGCTCGACGGCGACCTGAGCGGCCTGTTCCTCATCGGCGTGCTGTTCACCATCCTCGGCTTTGCGTTCAAAGTGTCCGCCGTGCCGTTCCACTTCTGGACTCCGGACACCTATGAGGGGGCGCCGACGCCCGTGACGGCCTACCTGTCGGTGGTTTCGAAGACTGCCGGCTTCGTGGGTCTCCTGTCCATCTGTTATCTGGCCTTCGGCGAGGTGACGACGCTGTGGGGCACCGGCCTCTGGATTCTGGCGGCATTGTCGATGACCGTTGGCAATCTGATTGCACTCCGGCAGACCAACGTCGTGCGCCTTCTCGGCTACTCGTCGATCGCTCAGGGCGGCTTCATCCTGGTGCCGTTCGGCGCAGCGATTGCCGCCGATGTCACCGGATCAGACCTCGAGGAAGCCTTCTTCGCCACGGTGACCTACCTCGTCATCTATGCCTTCATGAACCTTGGAGCTTTTGGCGTTGTCATCGCGGTCGGCAACCGGCTCGGTAGCGCCGAAATCAAAGACTGGGCGGGTTTGTTCAGCTATGCACCGGGTCTCGCCACCATGCTGGGGTTGTTCTTCTTCTCCCTGGCCGGGATCCCGCCCTTGGCCGGTTGGTTCGCCAAACTCGTCATGTTCCGATCGGTGCTTGCCACCGGCAGCGGTTGGGCCAGTGCGCTCGCAGTGATTGCAGCCGTCAACTCCGTCATCGCGTTCTACTACTACTCGAAGGTTGTTGTCTCGGCGTTCATGAACAAGGTGCCGGACAGCGTGCCCGTTGCCGAAATCCGAGAACAGCGCACTGCCCCGTCCTTGCGATTTGCACTGGGTTTGACGACCGCCGGTGTTATCGCAATCGGGTTCTACCCACCGCTGGTCTCCGGCATAGCGGAGGCCGCCAAGACTTTCGCCAGCGGGTTCTAGCCGGCCTGGGGCCAACTGGAGGCCGTGTTGTCATTGCTGGAACGAATTCGAGCGGAGATCGTCAGCTCGGGACCGATGCCCTTTGAGCGTTTCATGAGTTCGGCGCTCTATGACCCGCACGGCGGCTTTTTTGGGGCCGGACCGCTGCGCTCGATCAAGGCCGGGGACTTCCTCACCAGCCCGGAGGTGAGCCCATGGTTCGGGCGGACGTTGGGTCGATACGTCGGTCGACAGCTCGCCAAGCTGAGCGCCCCCCGTGTGCTTGTCGAGGTTGGGGCCGGGTCCGGCAGCCTGCTCGAACCGCTTCTGTCGAGTGTCGCCCCCGTTCCGCAACGCACCGTCGCCATTGATGCCTCACCGGCGGCCCGATCGGCGCTGGCTGCCGCCGGCTATGAGACCCTGTCCGATCTCGCAGAACTTACCGGTCCATTGCGTGGCGTGATTATTGCCAATGAGCTGATCGACAATCTGCCGATGCGGCTGGCAGCGCGTGTCGGCAACGGTTGGGAGGAACGTTGGGTTGGCTTGGAGGGCACGGCGCTCAGCCTGGTGGCAGTACCGGCCCGTTCGGATACAGCAAGTTGGCTCGATCTCTACGCTGGGCCGGTCACGGACGGTGGCTTCGTGGAGGTGCAGCTGGCGGCGTACGACTGGCTCGTGAGAGCTCTGAAGCTGCTCGAGAGCGGCTCCGTCGTCATCATCGACTACGGGGCGACGGCGGAAGAGCTTGCCCCAAGGAGGACAATTGGAACTCTGCGAACCTACCGGGCGCACCACCTCGGCCCGGATCCGCTGCTCGAGCCCGGTGCCACCGACATCACCGCCGACGTGAATTTCTCTGCACTGCTCGGCGCCGCCCGTGACGTCGGCGCCTCGGCAGTCTTGCACCGTCAGGACGATTTCCTGGTGGCGCTCGGCCTTGGTGAACACCTGGCGGCGCTGCGGGATGAGGAGCTCGAGCTCGCCCGCGGCGACGACGCCATGGCCCGGCTGAGGGTACGCAGCGAGATCAAGGATGCCGAGACATTGCTCCATCCACGCGGTCTTGGCGACTTCCGGGTCCTGGTGGTGGAAAGGTAGGGCTGGCCGGGCGGGTGGCGGGAGACGTTACTCGGCGAGGTGCTTTGTTGACGATGCCCAGGAGCGGCGGCTGTTGACTACAGCTCGGAGCCATCTCCGATCGGCCTGATTGATGTCGACGATCGTCAGCTTCCTGATCGCCCGATTGAGATCGGCCTGCTTCGGCTCTGCGGCCAGAGCCTCCGTAAGCGCGAGCTGGGACAGGTGTTCGGCAACGTCGACTAGACCCCTCTTCACGCGGTTCTTGGCGAGACGTATCGATGTGTGCCGGCGCAAGTGCTTGAGGTCGTAGACCGCCCTCTTCAGATGGGTGAAGACCGGCTTCCCGATCGCCGGGTCCAGCGTCGTCTCGTTGACCCATTGCCCGGGCGCCAGGGCATCCACGACGTGGTCGCGGGCCGCCGCCAATTCAGCAACGTCCTCGGGCAGTAGATCGTCGGGCGGGTTCTCGACCCAGTCGGTCAGCTGCGCCAGGTACCGGGTGAGCATCTCGCTCGGTGTATCGACGATACGGACCTGGGCCGTTGCTGTGGCAGCCCGGCTGCCAGGATTGTTGGTCTCTGACACCACTTCGTTGGCGATGAACCCGATTGGTGCATCCGTGTCGACCGTCACGTCGTACGACAGGACGATCGGTTCGAACGACGGTCCCGTCCAGTCGAAGCAGATCATGACGCCATCGCCGACAACGCTCGAGTCGATCGAGACGGCTGCAGAGCCGTCGGTGTTTTCTACGCCGACTCTCCCCGGCACGCTCTCGGCAACGTTGTCGTATGCCATCAGGATCTCCCAAGCTCCCGGCGAGTCGTCGACGGTGGGGCGCATCAGAATCTCCATGTCCATGACAGGGTCGCTGCCGCCGAAGAACTGGAGATCGTCGAATTCGACGACGAGCAGCCCGTCGTCGTCCAGGGAAGCCAGCGACACTCCGGCGTTGGTCGCCTCGTCGTGGAAGATCTCAAAGTCCTGCCACAAGATGGCGGCGAGGTTGTTGGGGGCCGCGGGGTCCGGAATTGCCTGCGGAATCCACGGCGCCCCGCCGTAGTTGCCGGCTACATCGAAGACGACGAATCCGTCATCCGTGAACCCGATGCCGCTGTGTGTGGCTCCGTAGAAAGCAATCTCGGTGGACTCGAAGGCGGTGAACGCCACCGTATCGCCCGTGATCCACGGATCGGTGACGATACCGTCCGCCTCGAGGTCGACGTAACCGCCACCCTGGAAAGGGGAGTCGCAACTGACATCGTTCAGATTGGTCGTTACTTCGTAGGATCCGGTGCTCTCGACCGGCGAGGCGACCGTGCCGGTCCAGGAAAAGGTGTCTTCGGTAACGGTGGCGCCATTGGTGGCGGAGCCGGCGACATAGGTCATCCCTCCTGGGATCGTGTCGGCGATCGAGTACTCGAGCTCGCGGCCCGTCACGTTCGGCTGGATTGTGATTTCGTAGGTGATTGTCTCGCCGACCATCACCAGGTCGGCTGAGGCGGTCTTGGAGACGTCATCGGCGCGACGGTCGATGACAACCATGACTCTTCCGAGGTTGCCGCGACGCTTGGAGTCTGTGCCCAGCGAGAAAGCGCCGTAAAGCCGATCGCCCTGTTCCATGGTTGGTTCGTCCCAACGGACGGTCAGGCCGAACGGTACGAGATGGCCTACCGCATCCGGGCCCTCGATGCGCATGTTTCCCGCGTCCGTCCCATCCAAGAGCGCAGTGGACAAAGTGAACGCGTCCTGCGCTCCCGGGCCCGAGCTGTGCCAGTTCTGGATGAGTACCCACCACTGGCCCGCGAGCGGTTCGCCGACTTCACACGACTCTAGGGCCGCGCTCGACGCGCTGACGCAGGCCAATTCGTTCTCTGCCGGTCTGCCGTCATTGTTGAGATCCTGACCCATGAAGAGGTCGAGGTCGGGCGATTCGGAAGTGAGGATCTCGGCGATGATGCCGGTGGCACCAGCAGGGACCTTGATGAGCTTGAGATACGTCCCATCGGATACGTCGTCGAAGACATCGCGGCCGTCGGTGTCCACGGCGACGGCAGCCTCATCGATGTGGCCCTTCACCAGGCCCTCGACTTCGACGGTCAGGTCGGTGATCTCGAGAGCGGTGAGACCGTCGATCTGCCATGACCCGGCATTCCGGCGTGTGGGAATCGCTGCCCGCGTCGGGATCTCACCATTCCTACCTTTTACTGCGATCGGCAGTGTTGCCGTCGGAAGGTTGGCGCCGGAGCCGCGTCTGGCGGGTTCGAGAACGAGGGAGCCGAATACGTGTTTGCCCGACGTGACCGCCGACACGTCGGCCGTGACTGCAATCGTCTGGGATTCACCCGCTGCGAGGGAGAAACTCGCGGGTGACACCGTCACGGCAAGGCCGTCGTCTCCGAAAGCCAGCGCCGTCCACGAAGAATCCTGGGTCGCCGTTACCGTGCGCGTCCAGGAACAAGTGATCATACAAGATGAGTCCGCCATGCTTGCGAGGTTGATGGCGCTGACGTCACCACCGGCCGCCGGGTTGGCCGCCAGGTAGTTGGCGACGGTCTCGCTCATGACGAGGCCGGTCCGAGCGGCAGCCTTCAGGTCGATCCGTCCCGAGCCCCGGTCAAAGGGGGTGGCGGGGGTGAGGTCTTCCGGGAGGACAACAGTCTGACTGGCGGTCAGCATCATCGCGGACTCGACTTCAGCCGGAGTCCAGTGCGGGTTCAGCGACATCAGCAACGCCGCCGAGCCGGCCACGTGGGCGCTTGCCATCGATGTCCCGCTGCGGAACCCCCAGCCGGTTTCACCGTCGGTGCCGTGCGCTGCCAGGATGTCGGCACCCGGTGCTGCAATGCTCGGGCTCACCAGATCGACTGCGTCGTTCGGACCGCGTGAGCTGAAGCCAACCAGGATGTCGGCGTTGCCGTCACCCACACTTTCGATGGCCCCGCTGACGGTGGCCATATGCCCGCTGCCGGAGGCCAGCCAGTCCTTCAGCAGTACACCGTCCTGTCGAGTGATGTGGACGCCGGGCAGGTCGTGAGAGTCGTTGACCAAACCTTCCCCGTCGTCGGCGAGCACGAACCCCCTCGCTCCGGCGGCGAGTACGTTGGTGCCCTTCTCGACCCGGCCGAAGATTCCCCGATCGCAAACAACGACCTCGTTGGTGAAGGTGCCTGGAGGCCAAGGTGACGTCGCGTCACCGAGCAGTCCCACACCACAGAGCTCAGGTGTGTCGGTCAGGTCGGATGGGTAGTCGCCGGCGTAGACGATCGGTGCCGGCCCGTATCCCGCGGTGAAACCCACTCCCTGGATGTCGTCGAGCGGCGAGCCGCCGCCGGCGAAATCGCCCACGGCGTTGGTGAACTTGCGATTGTGGGTTGTCGCCGCAACATGGGTCATCCAAGGTGCGTTCGGTGAACCGACTGTTCCCGCGCCCGGGCCCGCGTTTCCGGCCGAGTGGGCCACGAATATGCCGGCTTCTCGTGCCGCCAGCCAACTGAGCTGTTCAGTTTCGGCCCACGGGTTGCTGGGAGTCCCGCTACCGATGGAGTAGTTGATGACGTTGACGCCGTCGGCGATGGCCTGGTCTATCGCAGCGAGGATCGCCGAACCGCGGCAACCGGAGACGGTGCACACGTCGTACACGATGATGTTGGAGTGGGGGGCAACTCCCGAAAGCGTCGGTGAGATAGTCAGCGTCGGGGCAACAACGGTCGCCTCCACCACGTTTCCGGCGGCCGTGGCGGCGGTGTGCGAGCCATGACCCTCGTCATCGAGTGGCCCGGCGCTGTCCGTGAAGTTCCAGGCCCCGATCAGCTTGTCGTTGCATGAGAAGTTCTTCTGGAAGTCGGCCTCGACAGGGTTGCAGACGCCGACATAGCTACCGGAGCCGAGGGGGTTGGTGTGGTCGTAGCCGTCGCCGCCCACGTCGGCGAAGCTCGGGTTCTGCGGGTTGATTCCTGTGTCGAGCACTCCAATCACGACGCCTTCACCCTTGGTGCCAATGCCCGTGGCGCTTCCGTCCCAGATACTCGGCGCATTGATCCAGCCGGGACCTGAGTCGGTATCTATGTGGCGCACGGTATCGGGCAGCACTGAGCCCACGCCGGGCATCCGCGCTACTCGTGCCGCCTCTTGCGGCGTCAAGTGCACCGCGATCGCGTTCGCTGCGTTGAAATAGGTGTGCTTCGCGGCGACTGGGCGTCCCAGGTCGCGGTTCAAGCGGCTCACCAGCTGAGCCTGCCGGCTCTCCAGGTGCGATCGGTAGGCAACGGCGGCCGGTTCGGCCACGTCGAGCTGGAAATCGCCATGTGTGCTGGTTGGTTGCAGCCGGCCGATGCCGCCCTCGTAGAGCGCGATGGCGG
>Ga0316187_10003182_pt1 | contig 14295 bp, 13 predicted proteins | sample CroRivburrow1_MG_FD_204927 | JGI IMG/M metagenome (GOLD analysis project Ga0316187, IMG submission 204927) | Coastal sediment microbial communities from Maine, United States - Cross River worm burrow 1 | ecosystem: Environmental > Aquatic > Marine > Coastal > Sediment | place: USA: Maine... | reverse complement strand
GTTGATCAGCACCGACAGTGTCGGCCCACCCAGTGTCCGGCTCGAAATGGGTCGTGAAGAGAATGAACGCAGTGAAAATGAGGTAGTACGCCACATCCATCAACACGATGTAACTCTTGCCTGTTCTCGGATTGGCACGAAACACATCCGCTGCATAGCTGCGACCAAATCTCTTGATGAGAGGTCCAAGGGCCAGCAATGCGCCGATTAGCGCACCAACCGTTATCAGTTCGAGCACCCACCAGTCCATGTGGTCTCCTTCCCAGTCGGCATGATGCCACTCCCCATGGTGTATGGCCTCTCAGATGTCACGAAGCAACTGTCTGGCGTTCAAGCTTCTCCGCGGACTGGAACGCTGCCCAACTCGTAATGAGGGCGAGGATTCCCACCGCAACCGCCGGCGGGAACCAGAAAAAGGCGATCCCAACCGAGCCAGGAAGCACCCCGACCGCCACGAGCTTGCTGCCTCGAACCTGATTGCGGCGCACAAGAACCAGGCCGTACATGATCAGAGTTGCACCCGTTGCCATCACGGCCAGCAGGATCAGTTGACCGTAAAGCGGTCCGGTGTCGTCAGGGTCGACGAGATTACCGATACCGAGCATGAGCATCAGAGCACCGATCACGGCTGCGCTTGCGATCCACCAACGAGTCTTCATGTGAGTTCCTCCTCCGGGGCCGCTTGTCCGCCCACTCACATACACAGACGAACAAGAACTCCGATTGGGTGACACGGCTTCGGGACTCCTCAGTTCGCTGAGTCGAGCCCGGAGGTGGCGGTCCACGGCGTCATGACAACGCCCCCGTCTCATGAGCACTGTGACAGCAAGCCCTCCAGCAGGCCATCGGGCGGCGACCCTATCCACGAAGAGTGGTGCATACTGCGCGTCACCCGATCTCACTACTTGTTCGTCTCTGTAGTAGCAGCCTGTTAGGGCAGGTGACTACGCGGGAGGATCGACACAATGAAGAGGACAGTCATGGTGGCAAAGCACCCGACAACAAGACACTTGGCCACCGCCATGCCAGAGTCGAGGTCTACAAAGACACCCCGACCTCACCAGCGCCAAGCATCTGCTCCCAGACGCAATAAGCAGGCTGGCTCCTTAGTGACAGTGAAGGCTTCATGAGTGAGGAGGGACCAACTCTGCAACGGATGATTGCTGCTGCCCGTGAAGTGGCGGACCCGCCGTTTGACTCGCTGTTTGGATTAGCTCGTCACATCTCGGTGGCCGGGATCGCCGGTCTCATCACCGGGTTGCTGGTGGGTGGTGTGGGGGGAAGGCTGTTCATGCGGATCGCCGGGGCCGCCGCCCCCGACTTTGCCCAAGGAAGAAGCACCGAAGCAGGGTTCACCGTCGGGGAGGTCACTTTGGGCGGCACGATAGGTTTGGTGCTCTTCGTCGGTATCTTCGTGGGAGTGGTTGGGGCCGTCACGTACCTGGTGTTTCGCCCCTGGCTGGGATGGGCTGGGAATTGGCGAGGTGTGACATTCGGACTGCTGCTATTCGGCGTCGGCAGTGCTACCTCCGATGTGCTCAATCCTGACAACTTCGACTTCGCCATCCTGGGCAACAGTGGCCTGGTGGTTTCGCTGATTGTCGTCCTGTTCGTCGGTTTCGGTGCGTTCTTGGATTGGATGTTCGGAATACTGGATCGCCGGCTCCCACCCTCCAACGACGGTTCGGCCCGCTGGGCATATGCCTTCCTTGCAGTCATGGGTGCCGGTCTGGGCGGCCTGACCACCCCGTTCATACTGTTTTCCCGGCAAGCGTGTGACTGCGACCCACCGATCGTGTCATCGACGTTCGTGATAATGGCGGCCATTGGCACGTTGATGTGGTGGTGGCACACCCTCAAACCCAACCGGACCTCGAACCTAGCGAAGGTGTTGGGGTTCGTCGGCCTCACCGGTGCGATCGTGTTCGGCTTGATCCGTGCCCTCTCAGACGCAATCGACATCATCCGCTGAAACGAAATGGACCGACGTCTGAACGAGGCCATTTGACGCAATCGAGCAGTATTGTTCCGCCATGGCATTGCGGGTCGTCGTTGCGGAAGACAATCTCCTCATGCGCGAGGGCATCATTTCCGTGCTCGCACTGGATGACGACCTGGAACTCGTCGCCAGCTGCGCGGACTACGACGAGCTACTGACGGCCGTTGCGGAGCATCGACCTGACGTTGTCATCACCGACATCCGGATGCCGCCCACCCAGACGGACGAGGGGATTCGCGCCGCCAAGGTCATCCGGGAGGATCATCCAGAGGTGGGCGTGGTCGTTCTCAGCCAATACGTCGAACCACAGTATGCGGTGAATTTGCTAGAGGCCGGATCCAGCGGGAGGGCCTACCTGCTGAAGGAGAGAGTGGCAGACCGCGGAGAGCTGTCGGCAGCTATTCGGCGGGTGGCAAACGGTGGCTCGGTCATCGATCCGAGGGTGGTGGATGCTCTCCTTGCGGCCGATTCAAAAGGCAGGCCATCAATCATCGACCGGCTCACGGAGCGAGAGTTGGAGGTACTGGCCGAAATGGCAGGTGGTGGAAACAACGCGGCGATTGGCGATGCTCTCTTCATCTCGCCCCGGTCGGTCGAAAAGCACATCAGTTCGATCTTCTCGAAGCTTGAGTTGTCCCAGGTCGACGATATTCACAAAAGGGTTCGTGCCGTGCTTCTCTTTCTGGGAACCCGCTGACAATGACTCGTGCCAGCACTACCGCCGCTCTCGCGTGGTCCCGGTGGTGAAAAGCGTTCCTCACTGAAATGATGTCCGTATGACAGACGAAGTACAGGTGCTGATCGTCGATGATCAGCTGCCCTTCCGGGAAGCCTCGCGCCTGGTGGTGGAGTTGACGGACGGCTTCGACGTCGCCGGCGAGGCGACCAATGGTGATCAAGCTCTCGAATTGGCGGCACAGCTACAACCGGATCTCGTGCTCATGGATGTGCAGATGCCCGGCATGGACGGGATCGAGACGACCCGACGGATCCGTTCTCTCGCCGATCCGCCGGTCGTCCTCGTCATGTCGACTCACGAGTCGGGTGACTACGAGGCGGTCGCTCTAGAGGCCGGGGCGGTCGGGTTCGTTCCTAAGTCCCAGTTCGGAATGGAGACCCTGGCCGAGATATGGGATCTTGCCAACCGAGATTAGGCATTTGCCTTCTCATTCACAGGTACCGAGCCGCTGAGGATCGTTCCTGATCCCGGCTTGGACTCAATACGCCACAGACCGCCCACGGAATCCATCCGATCGTCAATGCCGTTCAGGCCCGCCCCCGCTTTTGCCGCATCGGGGTCAAATCCTCGTCCGTCATCACGAACCTCGAAGAGGACAGCACCGTTTTGGTCGGTGAGAGTTACCTCAGCCGACGACGCATCCGCATACTTGGCGGTGTTTTGAAGGGCCTCGAGGACCGTGAAATACACGGCAGCCTCGACCTCTCGAGGGTAGCGACCGATTTGATCGGCATGCACGAGGATGGGAAGGGCCGCCCGTCGAGTCTGTTGTCCGAGCGCCACTCCCAAACCCTCTGCCTCCAGCAGCGGCGGGTAGATCCCACCGGCGAAGTCCCGAATGGCCTGTATGGCCTCGCCAGCCTGAGCCTCGATATCGGCGAGGATTTTGGCCGTCTTCTCCGCACCGGCCTTCTCAGCCAGGACGCGGGTTGGCCCCAATTTCACTTTGACGGCTACCAGCTGTTGCTGAGGTCCGCTGTCGAGGTCATGCTCGAGTGATCGTCTCGCCTGATCGGCGGCGCTAACTATCCGATCGCGAGACCGCGTCAGATCCAGGACCTGCTGTCGGAGTCGGGCGGTTAGCTGGGTGTTGCGTAACGCCAAACCCATACCGCCCGCCAGGTTGGCCAACAGCTCTTCCTCCGTCGGAGCGATGGTCTCCCCTCGGGCTTTGACCAGTGAGATCCCCCCCAGTAGCTCTCCATCATGGAACACCGATACCGAGTAGTCGGCGTCGGGATCGGTGAACACGTCATGGCCCGGCAGGGTGCCAATAGCCTCGGTCTCCGGCCACGACGACGCAGTGCTGAACCCATCCTCGGAACGAACCCACAACGCTGCCCTCGATGCACCGGTCCCATCGACAATCAAGTGCGGAATACGAGCCAGGAGTTCATCATCGGGCACCTCGGCAGAGCGGCGAGAGAATTGGGCAAGCACCTCATATGGGGTGGCCCGCTCTCCGTACACGGCACGATTCGCCCATCGCTCCACCCGACCCCGCACCGGCTGAAACACCAACGCCACCACCGCAGTCGCTGCGATCGACAAACCAACATTCGAACCGTCGGACTGATCGAACATTGCTCCGACACCCACCACGATCCCCACATACACCCCACCAATAAACGCCGCCAACACACCAAACGTCAACGAACGACTGACCACCACATCGATATCGAACAGATTGTGACGGACGATCGCCACAGTGATAGCAATGGGCACCGCCGTCACTGCCCCGAGGAACGCCACGGTGTTCACCCAGCTGTCACTCATGAGCGTTCCCGTCAAGAGAAGCAGCGGAATGAAGGCCATGGCGACGAGCACGAGCTTGATCTGTAGTCGGACCACCCTTGGGGAGCGACGGTATCGAACGACCATGGCAATCGGGCCAGCCGCAGTCAGGGCAAGGAGGCAGACACCCAACACGAGACCAACGAGTCCATCGTCCGTGCCGCCGATGGTGTGGAACCCCAGAGGATTTGGAATCGTGGCCGTTTCCCCATCAAGTGCAACCTCGGAAGCGAATCCCTCGGCGAACACGACCGTGGCCGAAGCGATGGCTGCCACCCATCCCGCCCACGACCAGCGGGGCATCAGGAAATGGCCAGTTGGGAAGACGTACAAGAGGAGGATCAGGGGAATGATGAAGGCGATAAAGTAGCCGCCATTCGACCAAACGATGGCCAGCACACGCCATACCGACTCTGAGCTCGAGGGTTCGTAGAGCGTGACGGCGGAGGCGCCATTGAAGACGATGCCCGTCGACACAACGAGCAGTATCCACGCCACGCCGTTCCCCGGCTGTTGGGTCGCTATCACCAGACCGAGAACGGCATATCCCAGGGCGAACACGACTTGCAGAACAATTTGTGGATCGAGCAACCCCCGGTGTCCAGCGCTGAGCGTGACCGGCAACGCCGAGAGCAGGATCGACCCGGTCCAGACCCACGGAAGCGTTCGTCGGACTACTCCCCGATCAAGGACCGTCATGCGTGCTCCAGGGGCTTGGCTGGCGTGGCGAGCTCGCCGCGGATGGTGGTGCCGGTGGGTTCGCTGGTGACGGTGAGGTTGCCGCCGAGGGCGGCGATCCGGTCCTCGACGGCGACGACGTCGCCAACAGCACTGTCGGTGTCCACGGAGAACGTGAGGGTGTCAGCACTGCCGTGGAGCGTGATGGTCACGACGGTCGCCCCAGCATCGACAGCCTGCGAGAGGGTGCCCAGAACAGCGAAGTAGACGCTCTCCTCCACCGAACGCTCATGACGATCCAGGCCGGTGACGACGAGCTCGACCGGAACCGGAACCGTCCGCTTGACGGCAGCGAGTGCCGTTTCGAGCCCTTCGGTTTCCAGCAACGGCGGATAGATCCCGTGGGCGACCGCTCGCATCGCGTCGACGGCTTCCTGGGTGGTTGATGCCAGCCCTGAGACAATTTCCGCGACTTTGATTGCGCCTTCTCGTTCCGCAAGGGTCCGGGCAATGCCCAGCTTCACCTTGAGTGCCACCACCTGCTGCTGGGCGCCGTCGTGCAGGTCGCGCTCCAATCGGTGTCTCTCAGCGTCATGAGCGGCGACCAAACGGCGTCGGGACACACGTAGCTGCTCGGCGCGTTCGGCCAACTCGGCGTTGAGTCCGATGTTGCGGAGCAGCAGCCCCGAGCCGGCCGCCACATCAGCGAGCACTCGCTCATCTGCACTCGTGACCGACTGGCCGCGTGGCTTGGTGATACTCAACGCTCCCAATAGCTCATCACGATGCCGCACCGGCACCGACGCTTCCCCGGGGATATCAGGAAGCTGATGATCGACAACGGGAAACCCAGCCAGTTCCCCCAATGCTTCTGGGGGAGCGGCCGAATGCGGCTGCATGTGATCCCCAATCTTGAGCCAAAGGACAGCCTCGGCCGCTCCCGTCCCATCGACTACGAGTCGAGCAACCTGCGCCAGAGTCTCCTCGGGAGATCCGCTGTCGGCCAAACGGGTGGTGGTTTTCGACAGCACCTCATATGGTGTGGCTCTCTTTCCAAACACGAGGCGGTTGGCGCCACGCTGCACCCGGCTGCGCAGCGGTTCGAAGGCGATCGCCACAACGGCCACCGCCGCGATCGAAAGTGCCAGATTGGGCTCATCCCCACCACCAAGCAGTGACCCGATGCCCACTACCAGCAACGCGTACACACCGGTGATGAATCCGGCCAGGACCCCATAGGTGACTGTCTTGGAAATGACGACATCGATGTCGTAGAGGCGGTACTTCATGATGGCGATGCCGAAAGAAACCATAAGCAGAGAGAACGCCCCAATGCCCAATAATCCAGAGGCCAGGCTGGTGGGTCCGCCCTGATCGAATTGGGGACCCAGCATCAGGGCGGCGGCGAATGCGGCTCCGCCCGAAGCGATCCACCGAATCTGATTTCGGATGGCACCTGTACTGCGCCGATATCGAACGACGAGCGAGGCTACGGAAACAAGCGCACTCAGAGAAGCCAGGAGGAATGAAGTGTCGTTGAGTGCACCCAGTACGCCCGGGTATGTCCCGGAGTTGATCGGCAAGTTGCTCCGCGGATGTTGCGCGAAAGCCGAAGCGACGGAAGCGACCGTGATCGAGGAAACGCTCCACCAACCGACCCACTTCCACTTTGGAGTCAGTGGTCGCCCGTCCGGAAACAGGAGCAGACCCAATGTCAGGGGCAGCCAGAGTGCTGCGGGAACAGTCCAGAATCTGAAGTGCAAGGCAGTTGCCGCCGGAAGGGAGAAGTCCACAGGGCTAAGTGCTGCAAACGCTTCGACGCCAATTCCGGGGAACGAGTCACGGCTCAGGAGGACGGCGGCACCGAGTCCTGCCGCGAATAGTGATGCGAACAGCGCCGCCCAGGCCAACGCCCACACGGCTCCATTCCTGGCCTGTGACGGGATCATCACCCAGGTCAACACTCCGAATCCGAAGCCGAGCACACCGAAGTAGACGGCATCCGTTTCGAAGAGGAATGACCAGCCGCCAACGATGGCGAGCGTCGTCACACCAGCAAGAGAGAGGACTGCAGACAGAACGGCTGCAGCTCGTCCAATCTGGATCCGTCGTACATCCGAGAATCGAACACCGGCCAGAGTCATTGATTCCTCCTGGGGAACCGATATGCCGGCACCAGCGCCTCGCGGCCTTTTACGATCGACGCTTCGAGTTCGTCCGCGTCGGGGTGGTCTGTAAGGGCATTCCAGGTGGGACGGCTCAACACTGTTTCCCCCGGTTCGGCCCATTGCTGCAGGCGCTGGGCGAGATTGACCGTATCTCCGATCACCGTGTACTCGAGGCGCTCCTCCGAACCCAAGAGCACCGCTGCCACACTGCCTGTCGATAACCCGATGCCGAGACCGAACGGCTCCTTGCCTTCGGTTTCCCACACTGCGTTCAGTTCAACCTGTGCCGCGTGCATGGCCCGCGCGGCAACGACCGCCCGTTCGGCGTGATGGTCCTGAGGAAATGGCGCGCCGAACACGGCAATCACCGCGTCCCCAACAAACTGCATGATGGTGCCGTCGGCCTCGAGAATGGCGCGGTTCATGGCCGCCCGGTGTGTGTTCAGCTGACCGGCCAGGAGACTCGGATCGATCCGTTCGGCAATCGTCGTATAACCGCGAATGTCCCCCATTAGGACGGTTACGTCGAGTTCCTCCGTTTCGCCGATCCGCTGCCCGTCCCGCCGCAATTTCTCGGCGACTCCGCCCGGGAGCAGACGGCTCAGCGATTCACCCTGTTCCTTGCGGTCCACGATGGCCCTCTGCAGCATCTTCAGTCGTTTCAGGCTGTCGTTTCGTCCCGCCGTGAGCCCCTCTGCGAGCGTCTTGAATAGAGCTTCGATGGAGGCGTCGACATCGGCGGGGGTTGTCTTTCGTTGGGCGGCGATGGCATTGATTGTTCGACCCTCAGCCACCTGCTGAAGGAGGTCTTCTTCACTGGGTGACAGGGAAGCATCGGCCCGCACTGGGGTGGTCAACGCATCCACGATCTTGGGATCGAGCACTGAACCCCCGGCTGCAACTGAGCGCACCGCCCGGGCCAGCTGGTTTCCTTCACCTACCCGGTCCTTGAGAAGATAGGCATATCCGGCTGCGCCTTCGGACAGCAATGTGACGGCATAGTCGGGATCATCGAACTGCGAAAGGATCACCACACCGGTGCCCGGGTGGCGCTTCCGCACCTCCTTGGCGGCGTCGATGCCTTCCCGGGAGAAATTGGGGGGCATGCGAATGTCGGTAACGATCACCTGGGGATTCGTAGCCTCGGCTCCTGCGACGAGTCCATCCAAGTCGGCGGCCTCCCCAACTACCTCGAAGTCATCCTCAAGATCCAGCAACGCTTTCACACCCTCACGTACGATGAGGTTGTCGTCGGCGAGAAACACCGAGATCTTCATCCATTCACTCCCTCAACCGGCGATTGTGCATCCGGGCAAGTGTGGCGCTGAGGGTTCAGAGCAGCAATAGTGCCAGCTCGGTTTTCTGAGTGGGGCCCACACCTCTTCCTCGGTGTTGGCACTACCCGGTGGTCGGAGACCAGAGCAGCGCGTCGTACGGCTAGCTGGTGCCCTCAATGGCGCTAGGCATCTGCTGGTGGTCTCCAGAAGACGGCCAATTGTCCGAAACCGGCCACGATGCCGCCGAGGCCAATGATCAACCCGGTCCAACCCGATAGGTCAAGACCAATCACCCCATCGAGGGAGATCTCCCCGGCGCCGATTGTGGCAATAGTCACGCCGATGGCGGTGAGGGTCATCACGTACTCCCACCCTTCGGTCGGACGGTTGAAGACGAAGAACCCGGCCTTGCGATGATTCGAGACCCAGGCGACCACCATGATTGCCGCCAGACCTGCGGCGGCCGGTGTGGCGAGCAGACCGGAGATCAACCCGGCCCCGACTGCCAGTTCGGTCCCAGAGGACATCAAAGCCTGCATTGGAGCCTGGCGAAAGCCGAGCTTTTCGAACCAGGCGGCTGTGCTCTCCAGGTTGCGACCGTGATTGATCCCGTGGGCGATCATCACGGTCCCCGCTACGAGCCGCAATATGAGCAAACCGACGTCAAGTGGTTCCATAGGTCCTCCCTCTCCTAGGCGCAGCAGCTTAGGAGACCTGAAGGGTCAACGTCGGCTCAGTTCACCGCCGTTTCCCGATCGCCAAGGTCCGATGAAGGCAGCGGTTGGCCGAGGCGTTATCAAGGACGTACCGGGCCAACCGGTGGCATCACGATCGTCAGGATCTGTCTATGCGATTTGTCCACCGGGCCGATACGGGCTGCGTGTTGTCATCATTGGCCGGTTACCGTCTCGGTTGCTGCTAGCGGTACCCCGGCAGTCGTGGCCGTCGCAACACTTCCCTTTCCCCGCCGTCACTGAACATTCATGGCGTTTTCTGGCCCTCTAGCCCCCGCCGCGGTTAGAAGGACCGTCATGGGACGTCTCTCAGTTCGGTCAGGTTGGTGTGCTGGCCGACGGCGGTTGGTGCAATGCTATGCGTGGATGGCGCTCGGCATGGTTGACCAGCGGTCGGTAGGCTGTTTCTCTTATGGGGACCCCGACCGGCACTGTGACGTTTCTGTTTACTGATGTGGAGGGATCGACGCGGTTGTGGGAGGAGTCGCCGGACGCCATGAAGAGCGCCCTGGCGCGACACGATGCGATCATCCATCATGCTGTCGAATCTCACGATGGGCATGTCTTTGCGACGGGTGGCGACTCGTTTTCTGTGGCTTTTCAGTCGGTGAGTGATGGACTCGACGCGGCGTTGACGGCGCAGCGATTGCTTCAGGCCGAGCCGTGGCGGGATGTGGAGATTCGGGTTCGGATGGCACTTCATGTCGGTGGGGCTGAGGAGCGAGGTGGCGACTACTTCGGTCCGACTGTCAATCGGGTTGCCAGGGTCATGTCTACTGCGATTGGTCAAGAGATTCTCGTGTCGGAGGCGGTGGCAGCCGTCGCCCGAGACGCTCTCCCTTTCGGCGCAGAGTTGCAGGATATGGGGGAGCGAGCACTGAGGAACCTTGACCGCAACGAGCATGTGTTTCGAGTATCGGGTCCGGGTCTCGCGGAGACATCGCCGATTCCGATCGACTTACCTGCGGTGGTAACCCAAACGTCATTCTCGGGAAACGATCGACGACGGCGATCGATAGCTGTGCTTCCGTTCGATGTGATGGGAGGTGACGCCGACAGCAGAGCTCTGGCCGACGGTCTTGTTGAGGACATCATCACCGCTCTAGCTGGTTGGCGGCATTTCCCGGTAACTGCACGCAACTCTTCGTTCGTCTATCAGGGCACCGCAGTGGACATTCGAAAAGTCGCGGAGGAACTGGGTGTGAGGTTCGTGCTCGAAGGCAGCACCCGCAAAGTGGGGAGCAAACTGCGGGTGACGGCTCAGTTGATAGACGGAACCGATGGCACTCATGTGTGGGCGAACCGATACGACGGCCAACTTGACGATGTCTTCGAGTTCCAAGATCAGATCACGTCACAGGTAGCCGCCGCTATTGACCCGGCCATCGTGGCGTCGGAAGCAGGCCGCTTGGCTGTTAAACCACCGGCAAGTTTCGATGCCTGGGACTATTACGTTCGAGGTCGATCCCTTATCGAAACCCTCCACCGGGACGAGATCAGAGAAGGTATGACCCATCTGGCGAAAGCAATCGAGCAACTCCACTGCCGGCGCCGTGGAGATCCGAGTATTCGCCTGGGAGCGACTCGGCCATTCGTCCATCAAGACAACGATGGATACTTGCGGTCACCTTTCGACGGCCTCGACGCTACTGCTGCTGATGGGCTCGATGGCGCGTGTTCTCGTACTCATGTGGACGAAATGTGAACGAACGCTCCCGGCCAGGTCATTCCGCTTCAGTCCTGAATGGAAGAAGCCCCCGCTAAGGGGGTTCCTATGGAGCCGGGTATCGGAATCGAACCGATGACCACTTCTTTACAAGAGAAGAGCTCTACCGACTGAGCTAACCCGGCGTCGGACGACACATTAGCGCCAATCGTAGAGGTTACTCCTGCTGAAATCCCCCGCATTCATCGGACCTGCCGATACCCTCAACAACTGCAATGTCGATCTCCCAACGCGACCAGTCGGTCCTCGATTTCGAACGCTCGTGGTGGCTGATTCCCGGGCCAAAAGACCGCGCCATAAAGGAACACCTGTCGATGAGCGCAACGCAGTATTACCGCCTACTGCGCCGTCTGGCAGACGACCCGGAGGCAGAGGAGTACGATCCATTGACCGTCCGACGGCTCAGGCGATCAGCCAAGAGGAAAGCCGTCCGACTGATAACCGCAGAAGGAGAAGACCTCTAGTGGGCAAGCACGCAGCGCCTGGATACGGGCGCTTCACCCGAGAACTCAGCTCCTTCACTTTCAGGCTTCTGGTGGTGGCTGTTGTGTTCTTCGGCGCGATCTTTGTTTTGGTTACGTACGTTCCGGATTGGCTCGGCGGTGAGGATGAGACTGCGCAACCCACTGTTGAGCAGTCAACTTCAACGATGACCGGTTCAACTTCTTCCGTTCTCGGTTCGGCCATTTCTACTTCATCCACCACCCTGCCGCCTGCTCCAACGACCGCGACGCCTCCGCCGACGACCGCTACCACCGTTCCGGCAGAACGAGATCCTGCGGATATCCGGGTTGTGGTGCTCAACTCAACCGGTAGGAGCGGCCTCGCCGCTTCGGCCACCTCGGCTCTTGCCGGCCTCGGGTATCAGATGCTCGAACCGGACAACGCAACCCCGACTCTGGCTGGAACGCAGATCCAGTTCTCGCTGGGCTTCGCCCTCGAGGCGTACACGCTGGCGGCCGAGTTCCCCGATGGTGAGGTCCTGCAGAACTCCTCGGCCGATCCTCCGGCGGACATCGTGGTGATCCTCGGAACGAGCTACGTTCCGTGAGCGACGAACCGGGCAGACGATTTTCGAGCGTCTGGCCGATATGGGCCTGGATCATGGTCGCTTTCGCATTGGTGGTGACCGGAGTCGGAGTTCTCTCCGGAGTATTCGCAAGGTCGCTGGTGCTCGACCTCATCTCCTTCTGGCCGGGTTTGATCCTGGTGATCCTTGTCGCTGCCGCGCTGTATCCATTTCACCGCGGGCAGTGGAGCCGTCTGGCTGCCATCGTGCCGCTGCTCGTGCTGTCCTGGCTCGGATCGACAATCGCCTTGCATCTGGCCGAATGGCCTGTGCTCCCGTCGGCGGCGGCGGATTTCGAGGGACCATCGTCGGCGGGGATCGATGAGGCGAGTATGGCGGTGGTCATCGACGGAGAGCTGACGGTCGATCTGGCCGGCTCCGACTCGCTGTACCGGGTGGAGATGGTTCGCAAAGGAGGAGCAACTCCTGCTGCGCGAAGTTTTGAGAGAATCGACGGCAGCTCGGCTCAGGTCACTATCGATCAACGTTCATCGGATTTGTGGTTCGCTACCGAGGGGTGGCGTCTCACACTCAACTCCGGGGCACAGTGGAACCTGGATCTCGATGCCGGTCTCGTGAACGCCGACCTGCGCGGTGGCGCCCTGTCATCTCTACGATTGGCGGGAAGCGGCGATGTTCAACTGGCCGAAGCAGTAGGTGAGATCAACGTGACTATCGATGGTCGGTTTGAGCTGATCGTGCCGACAACGGTTGCGATGACGGTCAGCGGAGCAGACGTCTCAGTTCCGGCCGGTTGGACCGGTGGTGACGGTGAGTGGGCCTCAACCGGCACAGGTGAAGGGTATGTGGTGACGGTAGCCAGCGGAGCGTCATTGGTGGTCAGAGAACCATGACATTACCGACGCCGTATGAGCGGATTCGTCAGATCGGTGTGACGGTCTGGACGGCCCTGGGGGGATTGGCGGTTCTCGGTCTTCTCACCTGGGTGCTGGTACAGATGCATGTCATCTGGTCGCCGGTGGTGTTTGCCGTCGCCATCGTCTACGTGCTCAACCCGCTGGTGAACCGCCTCGAGAATCGCCACGTACATCGGTTGCTTGGCTCCTGCCTGTCATACCTGATCATGATTGCAGTGCTGACGGCTATCGGGTTCCTGGTGGTTCCGATCATTCGCACACAGGCAGTTGGTCTGGCCGAGGAAGTTCCGGTCATCGTCGATCAGATTTCCGAGTTCGCGCAGGATCTCGCCGACCAGTTCGACATAACCATCGAGATGCCCGGCTTCGACACCGTTAGCGACTGGTTTTCCCAAACTGAGAACCAGCAGCGCCTGACGGACGTGGCTTCCGGCGTATTCGATGTTGCAGCCACCGTGGTCGAGGCCATCCTGCTCTTCTTGCTGGCGCCGGTGCTCGCCTTCTACATGCTGGTCGACGCACCGAGCACCAGAAAGATTGCCCGCAGTTTGGTGCCTGAAGACCTCCGCGATGAAGCAGTCCACGTTGCCGGTCTTCTGAGCCGGGCGCTGGGAGGATTCGTTCGGGGCCAACTACTGGTGGCCTTGATCGTCGGCATCCTGACGAGTTTCGCCCTGTGGATCATCGGATTGCCCCTCTGGCTGATCATCGGGGCGATTACCGGGTTGCTCAACATGGTGCCCTTCGTCGGTCCGACTTCAGGCGGGATTCTCGCCGTTTCTGTGTCGCTGGTTCTCAGCGACTGGAAGATGGCCTTCTGGGCGGCGGTGGCGATGGTGATCGTTCAACAGATCGACAACCACCTGATCAGTCCCGTCATCCTCCGGGCAACGGTCAAACTGCACCCCGTGATAATCATCCTGGCGTTGCTCGTCGGAGGGTCGCTCGCCGGGTTGCTCGGCGTACTGGTAGCGGTGCCGATGGCCGCAGTGACGAAGATCATCCTCTCGCACATGTGGCGAACCAGGGTCCTCGGCCAGTCGTGGGATGAGGCCACCGAAGCTTTCTTACACGAGTATGAGCCCCCGTCTGCCGACAAGTTGCTTGGTCGCCTGCAGCGGATCCGTGACCTGCAGGTGTCGAAGGGCGATGTGTCGCATCAGTCACACGGCGTTCCGGACGAACTCGACCGGGACTGAGGTCGGCGGACAGTCCCCTGAAGGTGTTCTGTCG
>Ga0316187_10003181_pt1 | contig 14300 bp, 11 predicted proteins | sample CroRivburrow1_MG_FD_204927 | JGI IMG/M metagenome (GOLD analysis project Ga0316187, IMG submission 204927) | Coastal sediment microbial communities from Maine, United States - Cross River worm burrow 1 | ecosystem: Environmental > Aquatic > Marine > Coastal > Sediment | place: USA: Maine... | reverse complement strand
TGCCGGCAAGCTGATCGTAGTAGCCGAGGAGCTCCACGAGCCGGTCGTCGTGGATGAAATCCTCGAGCGGATTCAGCTGTCCCCGCCGGGTCCCCGTCCCGAGATGCAGATCGCTGAGCACGAGCCGAAGCAAAGTCATTGTTTGCTACCTCCGATCGAGGTTACGCAAAGCGGGGGGATGGGCCAGCTTCTTACAAGCCGCTCGACTTGAGGCTCTGGTTCTGCTCTTCGGTCAGGGGAAGATGCAGACCGCACTCCCGCGTTTTGCCCAGGATACGGCCGTCGCGCGGATCCATATCGGCAGTCGTGGGAATCGTAGAGTGATGGTCGCCAATCGAGCGGTACCCCTGCTCGAACATGGGATGGTAGGGGAGGTCGTGGCGTTCCATGTAGGAGGTCACCTGTTCGACGGTCCAGTGAAGAATCGGATGGATCTTGAGGCGGCCGTCTTGCCGATCGATGCGGCGCAGCCCCGCGCGATGCTCGGTCTGCTCAGAGCGCAACCCAGCCATCCAACCCTGTGCGTCGAGATCGCGAATCGCCCTTTGCATGGGTTCGACCTTGTTGATCTGGAGGTAGCGGTCGACGCCTTCCTCCCCCTGCTCCCAGAGCTTCCCGTACAGCGCTTCCTGACGAGCGGGAGACATCTGTGCCGAATAGAAACGAACGTCGAGCTCCAAGCGTTTGATCAGCTCTTCGGCGAACTGATACGTTTCAGCGAAGAGGTAGCCCGTATCGACGCAGACGATCGGCGTGCCGGGAGCCAGCCTGTGCACGAGGTGCAGCATCACTGCCGAGGTTGCGCCAAAACTCGTCGATGCGATCAGCTTGTCGCCGAACCGCTCCGAGGCCCATTCGATGAGCTCTTCGGGAGACGAGGCTCCGAGGGCTCGATTCTGTTGATCGAGCTCAGAATCCACTGAGGCGACGCGCACGGCTTCCATGGTGATCCAGAGTAACTTGACAAGTCTGGTGCGGGTTTGCAACGCGTCCAGTCTTGGATGGCTACTCTAGCCCCAAAGAGCGCTAAAATACAGCTGATTCACATCCTCGACCTAGCAGCTATTCTTGACTTAAATAATGTGGAATCATCGTAGCGTCACGAATTCCTCGGCTGAGGTTGGGTGAATCCCAATGGTCGCATCGAACTGGGCTTTGGTGGCTCCAGCTTTGATCGCCACCGCAAGCCCTTGGATGATCTCCGCGGCTCCGTGGCCGGCCATGTGGCAGCCGATCACTCGGTCGTTCGAGGCGTCCACCACCAACTTCACGATGCTGTGTTCTTTTCGTTCGCTGAGCGTGAGCTTCAAGGGGGTGAAAACCGACTTGTAGACGCGGACGTCCTGGCAACGGTGCCAGGCCTCGGCTTCGGTGAGACCCACCGTCGCGAGCTCCGGTTGGCAGAACACGGCGGTCGGGATGCTCATGTAGTCGATGCGGTGCTCGCCTTGGCCGTAGAAATGATGCGCGAAATGCATACCCTCGGCGAGGGCAACGGGCGTGAGCTGGATGTGATCGGTGACGTCGCCGACCGCGTGAATCGAGGGCACTGAGCTCGTGAAGTCGTCATCTACGACGATCCCTCCCCGGCGGCCAAGCTCGACACCGAGGTCTTCGAGTCCAAGTCCTTCGATGCGGGGCTCCCGTCCGATCGCAAAGACGGGAAAGTCGGTTTCGAGAACTTCGCCGTTGCTCAGCTGAGCTTCGAATCCCGACTTGGTTTGCCGAATCTCCTCCACGCGTGTTTCGAGCAGGATTCGCATGCCTTTGGCTTCGAGCTCGTCGTGGAGGTGGCATCGGAGGTCGCGGTCGAACCCGCGCAAGATCTCTTCGCCTCGATGAACGAGGGTGACATCGACTCCGAGGGCACAGAGGACCGAGCCCAGCTCGAGGGCGATGTATCCGGCACCGACCACCATCATGCGTTCCGGCAATTCTTCGAGTGAGAACACTGCATTGGAGGTCAGGGCGTGTTCGCGTCCGGGAACGTCCGGCACGATGGCCCTACCGCCAGTTGCGATCAGAATCCTCTCGGCCGAGTGCTGGGTTCCGCAGACCTCGACGGTATGTGGGTCCACCAGCCGCGCCGCGCCCTTCACGAGATCCGCCCCAGCGCCCTCGAGCAGGCCCTCGTAGATCTGGTTCAGGCGCGCGATCTCGCGGTCCTTGTTGGCGAGCAGCGTGGCCCAATCGAACGAGGATTCGGTCGACCATCCGTAACCCCGCGCGTCCTGGAGATCGTACGAGAAGTGGGATCCATAGACGAAGAGCTTCTTGGGAATGCACCCGACATTGACACAGGTTCCACCCATGCGATCCATCTCGGCGATCGCCACCCGCGCACCGAGCTCGCTCGCCACTCGCGCCGCCCTCACCCCGCCGGATCCGGCGCCAACGACGAAGAGGTCGTAGTCGTATTCAGCCATTCTTGCTCACCTCGAAATCTCGGCCACGGGTATGGCTGAGGGTCGCCGTCGTTACCAGCTGGCGAACTCGCGAAGCGCCGCGACTGCCGAAAGCTCGGTGCATCCGCCCTGCAGCAGCGTCATCGCGCCTTCCTCGGTCACGCCGACATAGAGCTCGCGTGAGTCGTCGGGTACGAGCGGAACGAGCCTCTCGCTTACTTCGGCCTTGGCCAGCAGAGCGTTGAGCGCGCGCACCAAAGCCCGTACGGCCACAGTTCCCGTCTCGGCATCTTCGTCGTCCTCGTCAGTGATGGCGCTGAAGTGCTCGCCCGCGCGCAAGACGAGCGGCCCGTCTTCGGTGCCGATTCGCTGAAGTTTCACAGGCGCGATCTCGGGATTGAGGTTTGCCAAGGAAGCGACGAGCTGATGCGCGTTCACGGAGAAGTAGACATTGTGCATGAAGAATCGGTCACTGCCGCGACGGCGGGCTGCGACTGAAGCGTCGTCGTTGCCGCGATAGTACAGTCCGAGGATGTCCATTCGGCGGGAGTCGACCCGCGACTCTTCGATGTTCGACGTGATCGCCGAGAGCTGTTTCGTGTCGAGCTCGCAAGCGAGACCTGCGGCGTTGAGGAGTCGTACGAAATCCTCATCGCGCTTGGAGTAGGTTACGCTCCCTTCCCGAGGATGCAGATCCTCGGCCGGCGGCTCGACCGACTCTTTCAGCGACGCTGTCATGACCCCCTGTGCAATTCAGTGTTCAACAAATGGGAAAAAAGGTCGACCCTCTGACACAAATCGGTGGCCCAGAGGGCGAAAGCTCTGTATTTCCGCTCTTCGGCGGTGCCGAGCCGCACAGCCGTTCACTCGAGATGCTCGCGATTGGTCACGGCACAGCACGAAGCAGGCTGACATCGGCTTGCCGCCCCTGGTAGCTCGCCGGACTGGCACCTACCGGATCCGGCGATGACCGTGGATGCCGACGAGCCTCGTTGTATCCACCCGCAACGACAGCAAGAGGGTGAACAGTCGCCGCGATGCCTCGAGGTCGAAACCCAGCTCACGGAGCTCTCGCTTGAGCACTCGCCCGGCGCGGTCGTGCGTGACCTTCTTCGCCATGTCCAGGGCCTCCATTTGATTGATGCTGTCCGCGTCCGCGATTTGGCGAACGATATCGATGTACTCGGTGATGTGCTCGGACAAAAGCTCGTGCGGGATGGCGATGGAGACGAGCTCCCGCCCGTCATCCGTTCGAAAGTCCAGCACGAATCGCTGCTCGGTGACGCTTACGTGGAGTGTGGCCGCGTCTTCGCCGCTGCTCTTGGCCTTCGAGAGGAGCTCGCGAATGTTCGCTTCCCACTCGACGTGCTGAGCTTCTGAGCCGCGCTGCAGCGTGCGCTCATCGATGACCACGGCGCTCAGGGGCATTCGCGAACCATATCAGCTTCGACTGGGTCTGCATCTCTGGCGCGTGGGCTGCTATGGTCTGTCGGTGGCACCGGATTTGAGCGAGCGTAGGGACCAGGTCGTCTATCGGTGGGACCTCGATAAGACGTACCTCCGGACCGAGTTCGACACCCTCCGCGACCTGGTGCGCACCGCCTTCGAGCCGGCATCCCGCAAGCGCGCATATCCGGGTGCAGGGGCACTACTGAGAGAGATCCGCGCGACCGACCCTGCGGCGATATTCATCTTGTCGGGGAGCCCCGAGCAGATGCGGAGTGTCCTCGAAGCCAAGCTCAGGCTGGACGGGATTCGCTGGGATGGCTTCACGCTCAAGCCCAGTTTGCGAAACTTGGTCCGCGGCAAGTTTCGGTTCCTGCGGGACCAGCTCAGCTACAAGCTGACCGCGTTGCTCCGCTCGCGGACCAACGTATCACCCGAGACCGATGAGATCCTCTTCGGCGACGATGCGGAGGGTGACGCGTTCATCTATTCGCTCTACGCCGACATCGCGGCAGGGCGCGTAAGTCAGGAACTTCTGATGAAAGTCGCAGAAGCTGCGGAGGTTTATCCCGAGGATATCCCGGAGATCGTCCGCATCGCCGCTCGGGTTCCTCGGTGCGACACCGTTCGGCGCATCTTCATCCACCTCGAGCGCGTTTCCTCGACGGCGGGGTTCAGCGACTTCGGGCGGCGCGTGTGCCCCTTCTACAACTATTTCCAGCCTGCGCTGGTCCTGCTGGAGGACGGCGCGCTCGATGCCCAGGCAGTTCTACGAGTTGGCGCCGATTTGGTCGTTGCCCACACCTTCAACCCGGAGGTGTTGGTGGCTAGCTTCGATGACCTGCGAAGGCGCGGCTATCTGAGCAAGAGCGTGGTTGACCGTATTTCTGAGGTTTCCGCGACGATCGAGCCGTCGAGGTTCGGGCAGGCGTCGAGCCCGCTCCAATCGCTCGTTCGCGCGATGGAAGCAGCCCGCGCCGAGCTCCCAGACGAGGTTGAGGTCGATTCGGTGAAGGAGGACTACCTCACTCTCTTCGCGGGAGATCGCGTCCGCGCAAAGGCGGCCAAACGGAGGGCCCTCTGGACCCGCGACAGCCCCTAGTCTTTGCTGCTCGGCCGCGCGCCTAGCATCTCGAGCGCATCCTCCGCGAGCTCCCCGAGGGTCGTCTTGGTTTCGTCCTCGAAGTCTTCGATAGTCACGATTCGCTCGTCGCCCACGAAGCGTTCGAGATCCGCGAGGGCCTCCGGGTCCTGCAATTGCGCCAGGGCTTCGATGGCGGCGGCCACCACGTCAGCGCTTGGGTGATCGAGAAATCGGCGAATCAATGGGAGGGCGCTCGGCTCGGCGATTTCTGCCAGTATCCATGGGAGCTCGGACATCGCGATCCCGTCGGCGTTTCGGTCCAGAGCTCGCTCGACGCCGCGCGCCACCTCGGCGTAGCGTTCGTACCCCAGGTCTCGCAGAGCTTCGCCGGCAGCAACTCGGACGCGCGGCTCGCCGTCGTCCAAGATGGCGATCAAGGCGTCGGTCATGCGCGGGCCAGGGACCTGCGCGCAGAGATCGGCGAGGCGTTCGAGGCGCATCGCGCCTTCCTTGCGATCTTCCATTTGAAGCGCGCCCTCGGTCTCCTGTTCGAGAAGAGTGATGAGCTCTTCGGAGCCCTTCTTGCGAAGCAGCGCGGACTCGGCTTTCAGCAATACGCGGTCCGCGTCAAAAATGCGGTGGAGCTCATCAGTGATTGACATCGTTCGAACCGTCCTTTTGGGGCTGCTCCCCTTTCGAGCGCAGCGGCTCGAGCTCTCGAAGCAGGGATCGTACACGATCCACCGCGTCGCCGGATTCCTCGTCTCGATAGCGCCGAGTCAGCTTCATGTCAGGGGAAAGACTCCATCCAGCGCCCGGCGTAGCAACGAGCGGCATCAGACTCGCGGGGTCGAGCGGAGTGTCTTCACGAAGGTGCAAGGTCACGCGTTGGAGCTCAGCTTCGCAACCGAGCGCACGAAGCTCGCGGAGCGGGGGTTTGAGCGACATCACGCGCACGAAATCGCGGGCTGGAGCCGGAGGCGCGCCGAAACGCTCTTCCATCTCCGTCGCGAGGTCATCCACTGCCTGTTCGTCCACAGCCGTAGCGAAGCGACGGTACAGTGAGAGCCGCAGCCCGATGTCATCGATGTATTCCTCGGGCAGATAGTGCTCGAGCTCGATCGAGAGCTCGGGGTCGACTTCCTGCTGGACGTGCTCGCCCTTGAGCTCCGAAACCGCCTCGTTGAGCATCTGGACGAACATGTCGAACCCGACGAGTGAAGCATTGCCGCTTTGCTCCGATCCGAGGAGGTTGCCGGCACCTCGAAGCTCCATGTCGAGCGTAGCAACGCGGAAGCCGGCCCCTAGGCCGGAGAAACGCTCGAGTGCTTCCATGCGGACCCGGGACTCCTCGGACATCTGGCTGGGTGGCGGCGTGATGAGGTAACAATACGCGCGCTGGTCCGAGCGCCCGACACGCCCCCGCAGCTGATAGAGCTGGGCCAGCCCCAAGGTGTCCGCGCGATCGACCAAAATCGTGTTGGCTCGCGGAATGTCGAGGCCGCTTTCGACGATCGCCGTCGAGCACAGCACGTCGTAGGCGCCCTCGACGAAGTCGGTCATCGTTTGGTCGAGAAGCGCCGGCTTCAACTGGCCGTGCGCGACCGCGATTCTCGCGTTCGGAAGAAGATCTTGTAGGCGTTGGGATCGCTCGTATAGCCCTTCAATGCGGTTATAGACGAAGAATACTTGCCCTCCGCGGCTGAGCTCGCGCTCAATCGCCTCTTTGATCAGATGCTCGTCCCAGCGGCACACGAACGTCCGCACGGCGCGCCGGTCCTGGGGCGCCGTCGTGATCAACGAAAGCTTCCGCATGCCTCCCACCGCGAGCTGCAGGGTGCGCGGAATCGGCGTCGCGCTGAGCGTCACCACATCGACATTGGTGCGGAGCTTCTTGATGCGTTCCTTGTGGGTGACCCCAAAGCGCTGCTCTTCGTCGACCACGAGGAGCCCGAGCTTCGCGAAGTGCACATCCTTCGAAAGAAGCCGATGCGTGCCGATGACTACATCGACTGTCCCATCTTTCAAAGCGTTCAGAACCTCGATTTGCTTGGTGCGAGGGACAAATCGGGACAGGACTTCGACGCGGAGCGGGTAGTCGCCCAAGCGTGAAGAGAACGTGCGGTAGTGCTGCTGCGCCAGCACCGTGGTTGGACACAAGACGCCGACCTGTCTTCCGCTCATCGCGACTCGGAAGGCAGCGCGAAGGGCGACTTCGGTCTTTCCGAATCCCACGTCTCCACATACCAGACGGTCGGTAGGCTGCGGTTCTTCGAGGTCTGCCATCACGTCGTCGATCGCTTTCTCCTGGTCGCGCGTTTCCTCGAACGGGAACGTTGCCTCGAACTCCGAATACGCAGATCCCGCGGCTTCGATTGGCTCGCGGCGAGCTGCCGTCCGCTCCGCGTAGAGCTTGAGAAGCTCCTCCGCCATCTGCTGAACCGCTTTTCGGACGCGCCCCTTCTTCGTTGCAAACGTGGAACCGCCGAGCCGGTCGAGCCTCGGTTGATGCCCCTCGCCGCCCTTGAACTTCTGGATGATCCCAAGGCGCGTCACCGGGAGGAACAGCTTGTCGCCGCCGGCGTACTCGATGACCATGACCTCGACGGTCTGGGCCGTACGGCCATGAAGCCGGTCCATCGCGGTGAGGCTCAGCGACTTGTGCCTCAAGCCGAGATACTTGCCCACGCCGTGGTCGACGTGGACGACGTAGTCACCGGGGCTCAGCTCGCGCAGGTCCTCGAGGAAGCGCTGCTGCTGCCGGCGCGTTTGGCGCTTGACGCGGCGTTGGCGAACGCGCGAGCCAAAGATCTCTTCCTCAGTGACGTACGCGATGCCTTCGCTCCACAAGACGAATCCGTCGCGGAGCTCGCCCAAACGGATGTCGTCCAAGACCCGCGTCGCTACCCCGTAGCTCCGGAGCAAGTCGACCAGACGATCCGCTTGATGCTGTGTCCTGCCGACCAGTGAGACTCGCATGCCTTGCTCCGTCCATTCGTTGAGCTGGTCGGCAAGCGGTTGCAGACCCCGGTCCCCGTGTGCTTTGTGCGCCCGAAGCTCGGAGATGAGCGCCTGCTGGTCGGACGCGCCCACGCGGAGCAGTTCGTCCTCGGGTGGTGCAAGCGCCGCAACGATGGAGCCCTCATCTTTGCCGGCCGCACCGTGAACCGCCAATCGATGCGCTACGAAGAGTGGATATGCTTGCAAACGTTCGGCGAGCTCGTCCTCGGCCATGTAATACGCCGACAGTTCGAAGGTGGGCCGATCCCGCCGTGCGGCGTGTTCGTCGGTGGCGTGGTGCTGCTCGTCGCGCACCGACTCGGCGATAGCCAGCGGGTCTGCCAACACCAGGCGCGCCTCTTGCGGGATGTAATCGAAAAGCGTGTCGAGCCCCTCGAAGTATGCGGGTAGCAGCGCGTTCGAAATCAATGCGCCGGAGCCGCGGTCGAGCTCGGAGATGAGCTCCCTTGCCTGCAAGGTCGGCATGTTCATCTCGTCGCAGAGCTCGCGCACGACGGTCTTCGCTCGGGCAATGGCTGTGGGCGTGTCGGGGACCTCGCGCGCGGATGCGAGCAGAACCGCGTCGGTTTCGTCAGCGGTCTTTTGATCATCCGGATTGAAGCGGCGGATCCTCGCGACCAGGTCATCGTCGAGCTCGATTCGGAAGGGCAGCGCCGCGTCGGGTCCGTACACATCGACCAACGACCCACGCGCCGAAAACGTTCCGCGATCCTCCACCAAAGGTACGCGGAGATAACCGAGCTCCATTAGCCGTCGCACCAAGTCGTCACGCTCGATTTGCTGTGCGATCTCGAGCGAAAGCAGCCCCGACCGAACATGTTCCACCGGAGGAACACGGCGAAGAAACGCGGACGCGGGCACGATGAGCGCGCGCCAGGGCTGCTGTTCCGCGAGCTGTGCCAGCACGGCCATGCGCTGCATCTCGGCCCGCCGGTCCGGCACCACGTCCAACAGGGGGCTCGTGTCGGCGGCGGTGAAGAGCAGAACGTCGCCGTTCTCGTCTCCGAGGAGAAAGCGAAGGTTCGACTCATGACGGTACGCCTCCTCCAGGCTCGCGGTGACGAGGATGAAGCGCTTTTCGGGTTGGGCCCGGGCAGCCTCTGCGACGGCCCAATCGAGCGCACCCGCCGGGAGCGATGCGACGTCGATGCGTTCGTCCGAGCCGAGCGATTCGACTAGGTCACGAATCGATGCGTTCGCGTTCTCGAGCGCGGCTTCAAGGGACATCGAGTTGCTTGCGCGTCACTTGCCGGATGCGCTGGGCCAGCCAAGGAGGCGTCACCACCGTGGTGGCCATCACCATGAGAACGATGGCGGCGTATACGCCGCCCCGGATGAGCGGCTTACCATCGATCTGAATTCCAGCGCCGACATTGGCGAAGATCAGGCCGACCTCGCCGCGCGGGATCATACCGATGCCTACCGTGAGCTTGTCCGCGGCTCCGCCTCGGACGCCCAGGCCCGCGACGAGCTTGCCCACGACAGCTACGACCGTCAGCGCGAGGGCGAGAAGTAGAGGCTCCGTCCCGATTCCACCAAGTTGAACCATCATGCCGGTGCGGACGAAGAAGATGGGTGCCATGACGGCGACGATCGGGCCGATGATTTCCGTGAGGTCGTGCGCCGACTTGCGGCCGAATGGCCTGACGTGAACCTCGTCGAGGATGAGGCCTGCGGCAAACGCGCCGACGATGGGCGCAAGCCCGGCAGCGCCCGAGACGCCGGCGAGGAGCAGGCACAGGCCGATGGCCACGGCAGCCAAGACGTCCGGCGTGCGGAGCTTCGACGCCACGCGGAAGACACCCGGCATGACGTACGCGCCGAGAAGGAGTGCTCCTACGAGGAAGCCTCCAGCAAGGCCGATGATGATGCTGAGGTCCATGGGCCCTGGAACGTCGCCGAACTCTGCGATGCTGGCGACCACGGCAAGCACGATCAGGCCCAGCACGTCGTCGATGACCGCGGCGCCCAGGATCACGCGGGTCTCGGGGCGCGCCATTGCGTCGAGGTCTTTCAAGACGCGGGCAGTAATGCCCACGCTCGTCGCGCACAGTGTTGCGCCAATGAACAGGTGAAGCGAAAAGGGCGCGTCGGGGATGAGCCAAAGGCCAACCCCGTATCCAAGCGCCATGGGCGCCACCACACCGATGATGGCGACGAGGCCGGAGGTGGGGGCGACCGCCCGCATCTCGGTGAGCGTCGATTCGAGCCCCACCTCGAAGAGTAGAAGCACCACACCAAGCTCCGCGAGGAACTCTACAGGCACGAGCTCGGCGGCCCCGTCGAAGGCGTGGATGCCAACGAGGTACAGATTGCCGAGGACGATGCCCGCGCACAGCTCACCGAGCACGGCCGGTTGATTCAGACGCACCGCGATCTCGCCGCCGAGTTTCGCGGCGAGGAGCATTCCCGCGAGAATGAGCCAGACGTCGTAGCTCAGTCCGTGGTCCTCCCCGCTTGCGAGAGCAGTGGCAGGAATCGCCGCGAACAAAGCCAGAAGCAGAGAAAAGCGTGCCGGTCGGCGGCGCATCGCGCGGGACCATAGATACGCCGGCACCGAGGGGCAAGCGCGCTGCGATGATCCGGGCTTGCCAGGGGCGATGGGCTCGGGTAAATGAATGACCATTCAGTCAGGGGAGACCAATGGAACGAAGCCTATTTTCCGAAGAACACGACATCTTTCGGGGCAACTTCCGACAGTTCGCGGAAACCCGGGTCATGCCCCAGCAGTCGAAATGGCGGGAGCAGGGAGTCGTCGACCGGGAGATCTGGCTGGAGGCCGGTGAGTCGGGTTTCCTCTGCCCCTGGATGGAGGAGGAGTACGGAGGCGCCGGCGGCGACTTCCTTCATTCGGTGATCGTCATGGAGGAGCTTTGCCGAGTCTACGAGTCCGGCTGGGCGGCGAGCCTGCACTCCGACATCATCGTTCCGTACATTCACTCGTTTGGTAATCCCGAGCAAAAGGCAAAGTTGCTGCCCGGTTGTGTGAGCGGCGAGACGATCACTGCGCTCGCAATGACCGAGCCGGGGACGGGTTCCGATTTGGCTGGCATCGCAACTACGGCAAAGCGCGACGGGGACGAGTATGTGATCAACGGTGCGAAGACGTTCATCTCCAACGGAATGTCCTGCGACCTGGCCGTTGTTGCCGCTCGGACGGAGAATTCCGACGATCCGCATCGCAGCTTGTCCTTGTTCGTCATCGAGGGGGACAGGCCAGGTTTCATCAGGAGCCGCAGGCTCGAGAAGATGGGCATGGAAAGCCAGGACACCGCGGAGCTCGCGTTCGACGATTGTCGGGTGCCCGCTGAGAACCTGCTGGGTCAGGAGGGTGGGGGCTTCATGATGCTGATGCAGAAGCTCCAACAAGAGCGGCTGTGCGTGGCGGTCATGTCGCAGGCGAGTGCGGAAAAGGTGCTCGAAGACGCCATCGCGTACACGCAGGAACGCAAGGCGTTTGGGCGATCGATCTCCAAGTTCCAGAACACGCAGTTCACGCTGGCGCAATGCGCCACCGAGATCGAGGTCGGCCGCGCGTTCCTCGACAATCTCATCGCACAGCACGTTGCAGGGAAGTACCTGGTCAAGGAGTGCTCGATGGCCAAGCTCTGGCAGACCGAGATGCAGGGCCGCGTCGTCGACGCGTGCTTGCAGCTCTACGGGGGGTATGGGTACATGCTCGAGTACCCGATCAGCCGTGCGTACATGGACGCCCGCGTTCAGCGGATCTACGCGGGAACCAACGAGATCATGAAGGTTATCATCGCGAAGCAGATGGGCCTTTAGCGGGACCTGGTGGCCACTGCGCGCCAGTACGTTGGGCATTTCGCGCTCGCCGCATTGGGATGGCTTGACCGGTTTGGGGCGGAACGGTTACTTACCGGTGGTGATGGTTGAGTCCGATCCCAAGGATGCCGGAGATCTGACCGGCGCGGATCTGACCGAGGTTGACGGTCCGACGTCAGATCTCGAATCGGACGCGGGGCCGCGCGTCAGCAGAATGCGTGTGGGGGACGAGGACATTCTCGTCTTGAGCGTTCCGCTGCCGCGCTTGCGGTATCCGGAAGGCACGACGTCGGCCGAGCACGCGATCATCGATGCGGTCCTGCAAGGTCTCACCGTCAAAGAAATCGCGGAGCAACGCGGAGCTTCCTTGCGAACCGTGACGACCCAGCTCGGGGCGATCTTTCGGAAGGCGGCAGTCAACTCGCAGGCAGAGCTGATCGCGATCATGACCGACGACGCTGACGACGCGTGACCTGCGTGTGCGCTGCTTCGCTCGTCAACTCTGGTCTGGAGATAAAAAAGCGACGCAGCCGGTCAGCCCGTTTCCGACCGGCCGCGTCGATGCTTAGCCCGAAAGCCAAGCATTTGGCTTAGCGCACGATTTACAAAAACTGGTGCTTTGCCTTGCCCCTGCGATTATTAGTACAGCGACTTGCTCCGGTGATCCATACGTAATTGTTCTCATTTCATACGTAATTGTTCACTAGTTCCCATGAGACGAGTCGCCCCAATGGCTGTGACGTTACGCTCGCGCCAACGCTGTAATGAATGCAGCCATGCCGGGCCAGGGCATTCCTGGGGGCAAGTTGATGATCGGTTGCTCCATGCCGAGCTCGCGTCGGCGCGCGATCTCTCTTCGGCAGTAGATCGGATCACCAGAGATCGTGAGGACTTCGATCATATCCTCGGTCACCGCATCGGGTGCCATCTTGCGCGTCGCCTTGTCGCCGTAGAGCCGTGCGATCTCATTGCACTCCTCTTCATACCCGAAACCGCTGAGGAGCTGTTTGTAGTAGTCGCCCATGCCCCCGATGTAGAACGAGATGACCTCGCGCGCTTTGGCCGACGCGCCCTTGCCGGGGACGGGAATGACCGTGATGAATGGCGCAGTCGCGATCTCGTCTGGGTTGCGACCGGCTTTGGCCGCGCCCTCCGCGATCCATTCGCGGCCGTCTCCAAAACGGTTGTAGGGCCAGAAGACCGGCATCCAGCCGTCCGCCATTTCGCCAATGCTGGTGATCGATTTTTGTTTGAGGGCGGCCACGTAGATCGGGATGCGTGAACGTGTCGGCTCGAAATCGAGCGTAAACGGCCGATACTGACGAAGTTTGGTGTCGGCTTCGTTGAGAGGGCGGCGATCGAGCATCGTTCGAACGACACGGATCACGTCTCGGGTTTGCGTGAGCGGCTTGTCGAAGTCACGTCCATGCAGCCCTTCGATCACGTTCTTGCCGCTGGTACCGATTCCAAGAATCAGGCGCCCGCCACTGATTTCGTCCAGCGTTGCGGCCTGCATTGCAATCAGCGCCGGCGAGCGACTGTATACATTGATGATGCCGGTCCCGATCTTGATCCGCTTGGTCTTGAGCGCAATCTCGGTCAGTAGCGAAAAAACCTCATAGCCCCAGACCTCGGGCAGCCAAAACGAGTCGTACCCGAGGCGGTCCGCTAGGACTGCCGCCTTGACGTAGGTCTTGCGATCGTAATCGCGCCAGAAGGCTAGAAGGCCAGTGGATTGCTTAGATAGCATGAGCGTGCTCCTCGGAGGATCTTCTACGGCAGGGGCGGTGCCAGTGCCAGTGCCAGTGCCAGTGCCAGTGCCAGTGCCAGTGTCAGTGCCAGTGCCAGTGTCAGTGCCAGTGCCAGTGCCAGTGCCAGCGCCAGCGTCAGCGTCAGCGTCAGCGTCAGCGCTGGCGTCACTCCCCGGTGAACCGAGGCTTCCTCTTCTCGAGAAAGGCCCTCACGCCTTCCTTGAAATCTTCGCTCTGGTAACAACGCTCGATCGATTCCTTGATTCGCGCCGTATCTCGCTCGGATTCGAGCTTGGCGAGTTCCTGCAGGCTGATCTTTGCGCTTCGGATTGTCAGCGGCGCGTTGTCGGCGATCATGTGGGCGAGTTGGTCGACGTTCTCGTCGAGGACGTCTTTGGCGAACACCTCGTTGACCAGTCCGATGTGACGGGCCTCATCGGCGGGGACGCGGCGCCCGGTGAACAGCAAGTCTGCTGTTTCGGAAAAACCGACCGTCCGGATCAGGGCCCGGATGCCGGCCGTGTGGTAGCCGAGGCCGAGACGGGCGGGCGGGACGGCGAAGCGAGCGTCGTCGGCGGCGTAGCGGAGGTCTGCAGTCAGAGCAATGGCGGCTCCGCCACCGATGCAAAAGCCGTGAATGGATGCAACAAGTGGCTTCTCGAGCCCTTGCAAGGCAGCGAATGCCCGTGTGGTCATTGCGTCGTACTCTCGCCCAGCATTCCCGGTCCGGGTTTGTTCGAACTCCGAGATGTCGGCGCCCGAGACGAACGCTTCAGATCCCGCGCCTCGCATGATGACGACGCGAAC
>Ga0316187_10003180_pt1 | contig 14303 bp, 10 predicted proteins | sample CroRivburrow1_MG_FD_204927 | JGI IMG/M metagenome (GOLD analysis project Ga0316187, IMG submission 204927) | Coastal sediment microbial communities from Maine, United States - Cross River worm burrow 1 | ecosystem: Environmental > Aquatic > Marine > Coastal > Sediment | place: USA: Maine... | reverse complement strand
AGTTTCAAGAAGAACTGGGGCTTTACGCCAGAGCCGCTGAACTACCAGTTTCAACTCGTGAAGGCCGATGAGGTACCTGAAATCAATCCGCTGAATCCGAAATTCCGCATGTTCGTCAATATGTGGCGACATCTACCGTTGCCCGTTGCCAACCGGCTCGGGCCGATGATTTCACGCAGTCTCGGGTAATGTGATGCCGCCACTGCTGTTCTTGTCACACAGAATTCCTTACCCCCCGAACAAGGGGGACAAGATTCGCTCGTTTCACCTGCTCAAGTATTTCTCGCAATATTACCGTGTGCATCTGGGCGCGTTCATCGATGATGCCAATGACTGGGAGTACGCACCGGATGTTCGGCACATGTGTGCATCGACCTATTTTTCTCAGCTCAACCCGGCAGCGGCGCGTCTGCGCAGTCTGGCGGGCTTGGCAAGCGGTACGGCGTTATCGCTTTCGTATTATCGTGACTCGGCCATGCAGGCATGGGTTGATCGCGTTATGCTCGACGAGGAGATTGAACGCATCTTTGTGTTTTCCTCGGCCATGGCCCAGTTCGTGGCTGGCCGGGAAAAGAGCCGTGCAAGGCGGGTCATCGATTTCGTCGATGTGGATTCGGACAAATGGGCGCAATATGCAGCCTCCAAGCCATGGCCGATGAGCTGGGTCTACCAGCGCGAGAGCAAGACCCTGCTCGACTATGATTCCGCGTTGGCTGCTGATTTTGATGCCAGCGTTTTCGTCAGCGCAAGAGAGGCTGAGCTGTTCAGGCAGTTGGCGCCTGGTGCGGCTGATCGAGTGTCGTACATCAATAATGGCGTCGATGTTGAGTATTTTTCTTCTGAACGGGAGTTTTCCAATCCATATGCAGCGTCCGAGAAGGCGATTGTGTTCACCGGTGCGATGGATTACTGGGCCAATGTCGATGCCGTATCCTGGTTCGCCCGTGAGGTGTTTCCTCAGCTTTATGGACAGGATTCGGATTGTCGTTTTTATATTGTCGGGGCGCGCCCAAGCACTCAGGTGCAACAGTTGAGCGCCATGGATGGCGTGATCGTAACCGGGGCGCTCCGGGATATCCGGCCATACATTCGCCATGCGGCGTTGTCGGTCGCCCCACTACGTATCGCCCGCGGTGTGCAGAACAAGGTACTGGAAGCGATGGCCATGGCCCGTCCGGTGGTGGCCAGTCCGCAAGCGCTGGACGGCCTGGATGTGGCCGTCGGCAGGGAGGTGCTGATCGCCGATGGAGCGGATGCCTTCACGCAGCGGATCTCGGACGTACTTGCCGGCGCCATTCGGGGCGAGGAAATTGGTAAGGCGGGTAGAGCGCGAGTGTTAGGCGATTACACTTGGGAAAACAAGCTGAAAAACCTGCACCATTTGTTCGACGATCATGAAAGCCAGCCGGGTTCGGCTGCTGCGGAAACGCAAGGCGCATGCCTTGCGGCGCATCAGTAAACGTGGCAGCGCATGAAAACATAGTGGGGCTGAAGCGCATGCAATTGCCAGCGCATTGGAAAAAGCCGGCTACACTGACCGTGCTCGTAGTTCTCATTACGCTTGCCATGTTCTGGAGCGTGGCCGCCTCCATGGTGGCGATCTGGTGGCGCTCGGAGACTTTTGCCCACTGTTTTCTTATTCTGCCGATCAGCCTGTATCTGATCTGGCGTCAACGTGGCCACCTCGCCGCCTTGATGCCTACCACCCAGCCAGCCGGCCTGGCCCTGCTGGCGGGAATCGGTTTCGTCTGGCTGTTGGCGCGCTTCACCGATGTGATGGTCGTGCAGCATCTGGCCCTCGTAGCGATGTTGCCTGTGATCGTTTTGACACTGCTAGGCTGGAAAGTCATGCGCTGCATCGCCTTCCCGCTTGGCTTTTTGTTTTTCTCCGTGCCAATGGGTGAAGCGCTCATTTCACCGATGATGGATTTCACTGCGGGCTTTACCGTAAAAATGCTCCAGTTAACCGGTATTCCAGTCTATGTAGAGGGCACTTTTTTTGAGATTCCCAGCGGCAGCTGGTCGGTGGTCGAGGGTTGCAGCGGGGTGCGTTACCTGATCGCGTCGATCACCTTGGGTTGCCTGTATGCCTATATGACCTATAGAAGTCAGCTGCGCCGATTATTGTTCGTGGCTGCTGCCGTCATTGTGCCTATCATTGCCAATGGCTTGCGTGCCTACATGATCGTTATGATCGCGCACCTAAGCGATATGCGCCTGGCCATGGGCGTCGATCATTTTATTTATGGTTGGGTATTTTTCGGCCTGGTTATGCTGCTGTTGTTCTGGATCGGCTCCTTCTGGCGCGAGGACGAACCGGAGGAACAGAATGTGCCAGATCTTGATCGCGCGCCGGTGCCGGCGGCGCATGGCAGCAGGTTGAATATGGTGGCAGCCATGGCCATGGCCATGATTGTTGCCTGGCCATCCTTTGCCTATGTGCGCGAAGCTCAACCCCTGTCAATCCATGATCTGAAGCTGGCCACGCCCAAGCCGGCAAACGGCTGGCGGCTTGCAGAAAAGCCGGTCACCGAATGGCAGCCGCGCTATCTCGGGGCGGACGCCGAGCTTGTGCAGACGTATGTTTCGGATACGGGCAGGGTCAGCCTGTATCTGCCTTACTACAGCTACCAGCGCCAGGATGCCGAGTTGGTCAATTCGCAGAACGTGATGGTGGTGCAGAAGCATCCGGTTTGGCGGCAAGTCAGTGACTCCACTTCCGAAGTGATAATAAAGGGCCAATCGCATCAGGTGAGAAAGGCCCGGATGCGCTCGATTCACGGCCAGAACCTGCTCGTACTCTACTGGGACTGGATAGGTGGGCGATTCTCCACCAATCCTTATCTGGCCAAAGCGCTGGAGGCCAAGCAAACGCTGCTTGGCCAACGTCGCGACGCGGCCGCTATTATCCTTTTCGCGGAATACGACGACAGCACGGATCAGCAGGAGGCTCTGATCCAGTCTTTCGTCGACGACATGCTGCCAGCTATCGAAACCAGTCTGCTGACAACGGGCGCGGATTGAGCCTGTGTCCGCAGTCGGTATTGCCATGAGCCAGCCTTCTGGCTACGTGCCAGCCACGCCGCTGATCGCTCATGTCATCCACCGCCTTGACGTAGGCGGGCTGGAAAACGGTCTGGTGAATCTGATCAATCGCATCCCCCCGTCGCGTTATCGTCATGCCATCATCTGCATGACCGGCCACACCGATTTCGCCAAGCGCATCCGGAATCCGAATGTTGAATTGCACGCTCTCGGCAAACGGGAAGGTCAGGACTGGGCTGTCTACCGTCGGCTCTGGCGCTTATTGCGCAGGATACAGCCGGATATCGTTCATACGCGCAATCTCGCCACGTTGGAGGGGCAAGTCGTGGCGGCGATGGCTGGCGTGCCGGTGCGTATTCATGGAGAGCATGGCCGCGATATCGCTGATATATCCGGCGCCAATAAGAAACACCTCATGCTGCGTCGCTTGCTGCGCCATTTCGTAACGCAATACATTGCCCTGTCAAACGACCTGGAAAGCTGGTTACAGAAACAGGTTTATGTGCCTGCCGCTAAAATAGTGCAAATCTATAACGGCGTGGATACTGAACGCTTCCGCCCCGTAGCAGGCAGACGCGGGCCGCTGCCACTGGAGGGCTTTGCCTCTGGTGAAGAACTGGTGATTGGCACGGTTGGCCAGATGCGCGGTGAAAAAGATCAGCTTACCTTGGCGAAGGCATTCATCGAGTTCCTCAGTTTAGATGCTAAATTAGCGAACAAGCTCCGCTTGGTAATGATCGGCGATGGGCCGCTGCGCGCCGAGGCAATGCAGTTGCTTCGGGAGGCCGGAGTTGATCATCTGGCGTGGTTGCCAGGCGTGCGCGATGATGCCGATGAAATCATGCGTGGGTTGGATATTTTTGTGTTGCCATCCTTAATCGAAGGCGTGTCCAACACCATCCTCGAGGCCATGGCCACGGGCCTTCCAGTCGTGGCTACCGACGTTGGCGGCAACACGGAGTTGGTGGTGGACGGTGAAACAGGGATGCTGGTTCCAAGTTCTAATCCTGCCGCCATGGCCGATGCTCTGAGTGCATACTTACAGGATCAGGCGTTGATGCGCCGCCATGGCCAGGCTGGGCGCAAGCGCGTTGAGCAAGAATTCAGCATGGACAATATGGTGACGCATTATCTGGCCGTCTATGACGGCCATCTCCAAAAGCAGGCCGCATCAATTCTCGCGCAGGGAACCAAAGAATGAAGCCAGGACTGGATGAGCATTTATGTGCGGCATCGTAGGCATACTGGATTTGAGGGGGGAGCGCGCCATCGATGAGGTGTTGCTCGCACGCATGAATGAAACGCAATTTCATCGTGGCCCGGATGAAGGCGGCCTCCATACGGAGCCCGGAGTAGGGCTTGGACACCGCCGGCTTTCCATCATCGATCTGGCCGGCGGCCATCAGCCATTTTTCAACGAAGATGGCTCTGTCGTGGTCGTGTACAACGGCGAGATCTACAATTTCCCGTCCCTGGCCAAGGAGCTCAAATTGCTCGGCCATACATTCCGCACCCATTGCGATACCGAAGTCATCGTGCATGCCTGGGAGGAATGGGGCGAGGATTGTCTCAGCCGGTTCCGTGGCATGTTCGCCTTTGCACTGTGGGACAGCAAGAAACGCACGCTGTTTTGCGCCCGCGACCGGCTCGGCATCAAGCCGTTCTATTATGCCGAGTTGGCCGACGGCCAGTTTATCTTTGCTTCCGAGCTCAAGGCATTGATGCGGTATCCAGAGCTTGACCGCCAAATCGATGCCGCCGCCGTCGAGGACTATTTCGCTTATGGCTATATTCCCGAGCCCAAGACCATATTCAGCCAGGCGCGAAAACTGTCGCCAGGGCACAGTCTGAAGCTCGTCCGTGGGCAAGCCATGCCACAGCCGATCGAGTACTGGGACGTGCCGTTCAAGCCTCATGCTCCAATCAGCGAAGAGGATGCCGGGGAGGAGTTGGTCGCCCGCCTGAGTGAAGCCGTGGACATTCGCTTGATCTCCGAGGTTCCCTTGGGCGCATTTCTTTCGGGCGGCGTGGATTCGAGCGCCGTGGTGGCGATGATGGCGCGGCTTTCGGATAAGCCGGTCAACACCTGCTCAATCTCCTTTGCCGATCCCAACTATAACGAGGCTGGCTTTGCCCAGCTTGTCGCCGACCGCTACCAGACCGATCACCATGTCGAAGAGGTAAATCCGGATGATCTCGATCTGATTGATTTGCTCTCTGGCCTGTATGACGAGCCCTACGCCGACAGCTCGGCCATGCCCACCTATCGCGTGTGCGAGTTGGCGAAAAAGCGCGTGACGGTGGCGCTATCCGGCGATGGCGGCGATGAAAACCTCGCGGGCTACCGGCGCTACCGCTGGCATTCCTATGAAGAGCGCATGCGCGGTATTATGCCGGGCTCGATACGGCGGCCGCTGTTTGGCGCTCTTGGCCAGCTTTATCCCAAGGCCGACTGGGCGCCCAAGATGTTCCGCGCCAAATCAACCTTTGAATCGCTGGCCCGCGATAGTGTCGAAGGCTATTTCCACAGCGTCTCCATTCTTGGCGATACGCTGCGCGAGCGTATGTTCAGCGATTCCTTCAAACAGGAGTTGCAGGGCTATCAGGCCATCGAGGTGTTGCGTGGCCATGCCGAACGCTCGCCGACGACAGATGCCCTGTCGTTCGTGCAGTACCTGGATATGAAGACCTATCTGGTCGGCGATATTCTTACCAAGGTCGATCGCGCCAGCATGGCCCATGCCCTGGAGGTGCGCGTGCCGATCCTGGATCATGAACTGGTGGAGTGGATGTCCGGCCTGGCGCCGAGCGTCAAGCTCAAGGGGCGCGAAGGGAAATATATTTTCAAGAAGGCGCTGGAACCGTATCTGCCGGAAGATGTGCTCTACCGTCCCAAGATGGGATTTGCCGTGCCGCTGGCGCGCTGGTTTAGGGGGCCCTTGGCTGAGCGGGTGAAACAGGCGGTGCTAGGCGACACCCTGGCCGAAACAGGCATCTTCAATCGCAAGTTCCTGGAGGAAGTCGTGTCCCAGCATCAGTCGGGCAGGCGTGATTATAGCGCTGCAATCTGGTCGCTGCTGATGTTCGAGGCCTTTCAACGCAGGATGGTGAGCTAGGTGATCGATCCGGTTTCACGCTGGTTGTGGCAAGGCGCGGGTGAACGCGGCCCCATCGTGCTGATGTATCACTCGATCACGCCGGGATCAGTCGTGCCCGAATGGCGCTGGGCGGTGGCTTTTGATCGTTTTGCCGCTCAACTTGATCTTCTGAGACAGGGTGGCTGGACCACGGTCTGTTTTAGGGATTTAGTGGGTGAGAAGCCGCTGCCGCCACGCACTGTGGCGATCACCTTTGATGATGGCTATGCGGATAATGAGCCTGCTTTCCGGACGCTTTCCGAACGCAATATGTGCGCCACCTGGTTCATCGTCAGTAAGGATGTCGGTAAGGGCTCAGGATGGACGGATTCCGATACACCGCGCCGCTCGATGCTGAGTCTAGACCAGTTGAAGGGCATGGCCGATGCCGGTATGGAGATTGGAGCTCATACGCGCTCACACAGTCGGCTGACCGAAGTGGATGATGGCCGATTGCGGGATGAGGTGGCCGGATCGAAGCTCGAGTTGTCAGAGATGGTGGGACGGGATGTAAAGACCTTCGCCTATCCCTATGGGTTGCATGATGACCGAGTGGTGCAAGCGGTGCGTGACGCGGGTTACGAGGCCGCCTGCGTGACACGTTCGGGCTGGGCGCGAAGCGATCCCGATCCCATGCGTATGCGCCGTCTGGCGGTATATAACACTGACGATCTCGCATGTTTTGCCCGCAAATTGGCCTTTGCCGACAATGAGGCAGGTTGGGGCAATGTGGGCAAGTATTGTCTGCGCCGCATGGCCGCAAGAGCAGGCGGCGCATAGTCGTGTCCCTTCATGGAGCAATGAGCTTGGTCGTGGGGAGATGCGTGCCATGGAGTCTGCGCAGGTCTTTTGCCAGCTGGCGCGAAAAAGCGCTGCCGACCAGATGTCCCGCGCTGTATCAATGGCTGTGCTTCGGCAGGGGGGCGTCCGCGCTCAAGCCCGTAACCCATGGTCCGCATCATCATTTTTTCGGCTACTATGAAAAATGCCCGTGGAATACGTCCGAATCCCTGCTGCTTGCCCATGAGGCTGAGTTCAATGACCGGCCGCCCACAGCTAAAGATAGTGTGCGCGTGGGCGTTGTTCACGTGCGTGAGGGTAACCGTTTTGAGACACTAGCCGAGACGCAGGCCTGGAATTGGCAACAGGGAGCCATGCTGCAATGGCATCCGGCGGACCCTGAGCGATGCTTCGTGCACAATGACCGGCGCGATGGGCGCTTCATCGCCGTGGTGCGGCGCATCGATGGGACTGAAGACCGCGTGTATGAAAGGCCCATCTATGCCATGCATCCGGGCGGACGGTTAGCGCTCGGACTTAATTATTCCCGCTTGCAGCGATGCCGGCCAGGCTATGGCTATGCCGGCGTCGAAGACCCCTGGTCAGGGGAGCCGTGCCCAGACGATGATGGCATTTACCAGATGGACCTGGATTCTGGAGCATCCCGCCTGATTATTTCGACGGCGCAGTTGGCACAGATTCATCCTTTGGGGTCGATGAACAATGCCTATCACTGGATTAACCATATCCAGATCAGCCCCGAGGGAAATCGCTTTGCTTTTTTTCACTTATGGGGAGAAGGGAAGGGTGAGACCGAGCGCGGGGGTAGATGCTATACGGCGGATATCGATGGTTCGAATCTCAACTGTATGATGGATGCGCCGGTCGTTTCCCACTATGACTGGATGGATGAAAACCGGATTTTGATGTGGGCGGAGCCTGCCGGAGAAAAGGGTAACTTTTTCCTATGCGATATCCGCGACGGCTCCCGTCAGGTTGTCGGCGAGGGCAAGCTGATGTGGGATGGCCATTGTAGTTTCGGCAGGGACAGGCAATGGATACTGAACGACACTTACCCGGATAAGAACGAGTTGCAAACGCTGATGCTTTATCACCTCGAAGATGGCAGAAGAGTCGATATAGACCGCCTGTATGCGCCCAAGTCGAAATGGTGGGGAGAAATCCGCTGCGATCTTCACCCGCGCTGGAGCAGGAGCCATAATATGGTCTGTATTGATTCCGTGCAGTCGGGCGAGCGCCAGATCTATGTAGCTGATTTGAGGGATTATATGCGCCGGGAGACAGACTGATGCCAAGTCGTCAGGTGATATCTGTGCTCGGAGCAACTGCGATTGCCAGGAGGTGTTGCCTTGCCGTCTAGGCCGCTGGTATCCGTGATCACGCCTTGTCACAACTGCGAGGACTTTGTCGCTGAGTCCATAGAGTCCGTGCTCCAGCAGACCTATCCACACATCGAAATGATCGTGGTTGATGACGCTTCGACGGACCGCTCGCCCGAGATATTGAAGAGCTACGAGCCAAAAATTTGCGTTATCACCACTGAAAAACAGAAGAATAGCGGCTGGCCGGCGGCGCGAAATATTGGTATCCGGGCATGTGCGGGCAGCCTGCTGGCGTTTCTCGACGCGGATGACTACTGGGATCCTCGATTCGTGGCGATGCTGGTCGAGGCGATTGAGGCCAGTGATGCCGGCATCGCCTATTGCGGTTGGCAGAATGTCGGGGTCAGCGGTGGAAGGGGCGAGCCGTTTATCCCGCATGATTTTGGCAGTGGGGTGGAAAAGCTTGAGAATCTGGTCAAGGGGCCTCGCTGGCCCATGCATGCCGTGTTGGTGCAGCGTGAACTGGTTGATGGCGTAGAGGGGTTTCAGGAAGAGTGGACGAGCTGTGCGGATTTCGCTATGTGGATCGAGATCGCTACTCGCACGCCCCTGGTCAGGGTGCCTGAGGTCATGGCGTTCTACCGGCATCATGGACGAGGGCAAATTACCAAGAATCGCAAGCGGCTGGCGGAGAACCATCTTATGGTTCAACAAAAGTTTTTCTCCAAACATCCCGAAATAGTGCAAGAAATTGGTCATGAAAGGACACATGCAATCATGCGGCGAGAGCTTCTGCAGCGCGCTTATGCATGCTATTGGGATCGAGACCTACCTTCAGCTCGTGCAATGTTTCGTTTGGCGCTCAAGCATGGCTACATCAAGGGGAAAGACTGGAAGTATGCCTTGCCCTGCTACCTTCCGATCGCAATGCAGCGGGCTGTCATTGACTTGCTCGGCACGGGAGGATTCCGCCAGTGACTGATAGCGGTCGCATGGCATATACAGTGGCCATATGCACGCACAATCAGGCGGAGCGCTTGCGTCGTACCCTCGAAGACTTGGCTACTGTCAAATCTCCATCCGCACCCTGGGAGTTGCTCATTGTCGATAACGCCAGCACGGACGGTACGCCGTCATTGCTACAGTCCAACCAATGGCGCAAGCCTGAGTGGCAAGTGCGTACGGTGGTCGAAGATCGCTTGGGGGTGGCGCATGCACGCAATAGCGCCATCCGACAGGCTCATGGTGAGTATATCGTTTTCCTGGATGACGATGAGACCCCAGAGTCGGACTGGCTTGTCGCCTATGAGCGAGTCATTGAGCAGTATCAGCCCGATGCGATGGGGGGACGCATTGAGGTGATGTTTGAAGATGGTAAGCGCCCAGCTTGGTTAACGGATGAACTCATGGGATTCCTTGGCAAGCTTGACTATGGAGATGAAAGGTTTCGCTTTGAAGATGCGGGCACCCCGATATTTACCGGCAATTGCGCATTCCGGCGACGCATCTTTGAGAAAGCTGCGATGTTTGATGGCAGTTTAGGGAGAAAGGGCCGAGTGAATACCGGCGGGGAAGACACGGCGATGTATCGTCATCTCCTGAGTTCGGGATTTCACATCCGCTGGGTGCCGGATGGCGTCGTCCATCACCGCATCCAGACGGAAAAATTAAGGCGCGCCTATTTCATTGAGCTGCATTATCACATGGGCTTTAGCCAAGGGGCGATTAAACGTGGCAGCGGCAGCCGCATTCCTCCTGCTTATCTTGCACCCCAGCTTTGGCGTGCGTGCGTGAGCGCTGTGAGGCAGCGGTTCAGGCATGGTGGCGATATGTCGTTGCGAAGAGAGATGAATGTCGGATATTTCATCGGTTATATCAATGGGTGGCTGCGAGGGCGTGTCAATGTCGACGCGGATCCTGTTGGCGGAATTTCGTGATCTCTGAAGTGCCAAGCTTGCTCGGGGCCAGTGCGTTGTCCGGCGCGCCATGCGTCTAACCGTTCTCATCTGCACGCACAATCGAAGAGAGTTGCTGGCTAAGACGCTGGCATCTCTAAACCGGTGTTGCTTGCCGGAAGGCGATGAAGTTACGTTGTTAGTGGCGGCCAACGCCTGTAGCGATGACACGCATTCATTTCTCGACGATTATTGCTTCAATCAGGATAAGAATGGTGATATTTCGCTGGAATGGGTGGAGGTGGCTACGCCCGGCAAGTCCCATGCGCTGAACCATGCCTTGCCTATGATTCGCTCGAGTCTTATTGCTTTTGTCGATGATGATCACAGGGTGGATGTGAATTACCTGGCGTCAATTCTTGAGGCGGCGAGGGGCTATCCTGAAGCCACCATCTTTTGTGGCCGCATTCTTCCGGACTGGGACGGCTGGGAGCCGGCCTGGGCGCATGAAGAAGGTTCGCTCGCCATTTATCCGCTGCCGGTGCCGCGATACGATCAAGGCCTTGAGCCACGGCCCGTCGGCATGGAAGGACCACTGCCGGGCGGCGGAAACATCTTCATGCGCCGTGAGGTGTTCGATCGCATCGGCACGTTTTCCACGGAGCTGGGCCCCCACGGGCATGATCTCGGTGGCGGAGAGGATAGCGATTACATGCATCGCGCCCTGCACCAAGGCGAGCGATTGCAATACGTGCCTTCCATGGTGCAGTACCATTTTGTTGAAACGGATCGTTTTAATCTTCGTTACTTGATCCTGAAAAGCTTTCAACGCTCACGCTCGGTGACCCGGGTTCGATACGCTGACGGGCGCAAGCTGCCAATGTATTTATGGCGAAAACTTGGAACGTATGCGTGGCAGCTTGCAACATCGTTACACTGGTCCGCAACGCGTTTTTACCTAGTTCGCATTGCAGCGACCATGGGTGAAATCAGCGCCTATCTGAGGGCCAAAAAAGCAAGATGACTATACCGTTGATGACGGGTCTGGCCTTGGGCCTGGCCGGTGCGATCCTGTTGCTGGTCAAATCAGCCTACGCATTTTCGCGGACGGGACCGCAGATTCGAGAAGATGTATGGCGTGACTTTCGCGGCCATTCGGCGATGGCGCTTTTGCGGCTGGTTTTATGGGCATGGCTGATCATCGCCTGGATGGCATGGATCGGATGCCTGCCCTATGTGTCGCTGCAGATCATGGGCGGTGAGGCGCCAGGCTGGAAAGGTGTCTTTGTTTCAGCGCTGGCTGGCATTGTTATGATCAGTGCATTGCAATTTTGCCACCAGCTATTGCATATACCCAGCAGTATCATGATGTCTTCGAACTACAAAATGAGCCGTTTCTACCCCTTGGCCTCCATGCTGACCGTCAGCCGTCTGCGCTGGCTGCGGATACTGCTGATCGCCATGGCCAGCCTGCCGGTGCTAGCTGCGCTACGCTTTACCTTCGGGCAGGGGGATGTCTCCGCATTTATGCAACTCCAACTGTTTTCTGGCTGCCTGCTCGCGCCTTATCTGTATGCCAGCTGGCCAGCGTTGGTGCGTCCCGTGCGAGCCGGCGCTCAACACAAGAGTCCTAATATCCTGATGATAGGTTGCGACACTCTGAGGGTGGATCGATTTGGCGCCTGTGGTTATGCGCGAAACCTCACACCCATGCTGGATGCGTTGATCAAAAGGGGAACGGCTTTCATGAGTTGCTATACGCCGTTGGCGCGTACCGCGCCTAGCTTGGCCTCGCTGTTGACCGGCACCTGGCCCAGGTCGCATGGTGTGACGACGAACTTCATCTCAGACGCGCAGGCAAGGTTGCCATCTCCCAGTCTGGCACAGTTATTGGCAGCGAAAGGTTACCAAACGGCTGCCATTAGCGACTGGTCGGGCAGTGATCTGGGCAAGATATCCTTTGGCTTTCAACATGTCGAAGCACCGCGGGATCAGTGGAACCTGAAATATCTCATCCGTCAGGGTCCAAAGGATATTCGTCTATTTCTTTCATTGTTCACCCATAATCGTTTCGGTCGCCGCTTTCTTCCCGAGCTCTATTATCTGGCTGGCGTGCCTCTGACGACAGATTTGGGCCGACAGGCAAAGCGCTGGATCAACCGTTTCGCGGCAGGCGATAAGCCATTTCTTCTCAACGCCTTCATGGCTACGTCGCATCCGCCATTTGGTAGCGAATATCCGTATTACCAGATGTATTCCGAGCCCGCCTATGGAGGGGAGTCAAGGTTTGCCATGGCCAGGCTGAGCGATCCTTTCGACGTTATACGCAGCCAGCGTGAACCACGCGAGGCTTTCGATCTGGACCAGATTAATGACCTCTACGACGCATGCGTGCGCCGATTCGATGACGAGGTGCGCAACATCATCCATCACCTGCGTGATTGTGGCTTGCTGGATAATACCATTATCGTTGTTTACAGCGATCATGGCATGGAAATGTTCGAGCATGATACATGGGGACAGGGCAACTCAGCGGTTGGAGAGGCTTCGCCGCGCGTTCCTTTGCTTATTGTTGACCCTAGACGCAAGGCGGGTGGGGGCGTTGATCCTCGAGTAGTGCGCACGGTGGACTTGTTGCCGACCTTACTGGACTTGTGCGGCATCGACATTCCCAAACACGTTGATGGTGAGTCGTTGTTGCCCTACATGGATAGTGCTGATGTCGATGATGAGCGGCCGGCCTTTTTTGAAACCGGCGTGTGGCTGGCCACGCCGCCAGGCCAGAATCCGGACCATCTGAGCTACCCGGAATTGTTCACATTGCTTGAGGCTGATCCGCGGACGGGCACCCTGGCCATTAAGGAAGAGTTTCGTCAGACCGTTGATGAGGCAAGGGATCGCATGGTGCGAAAAGGAAGATGGAAGCTGGTGCGCTTCCCGCTCAAACAGGGTGTTGTCTATCATTTGTTTGATCTTCGCGCCGATCCTGGCTGCAAATGCGATGTCTTGGAAGCCAACCCCGAAGTGGTCGAAGAGTTGCGGCAATTTTTTGCAGGCTGGGTAGCGTGAAGAATCGAGGTGAGTTCACGATTTGCCATGGTGATCGAAAAACGATGCTGATAGACTGGCAATCTATCTAGCGTCATGAATATGAAGTGAAATCCTCGAAAAGCCAGAGCATCATGCAGACAAATCCCGTTCAACTAAATCCGCCATGTGTATTTTGCGGCCAGGAGGAATCCACCCCGAGACTTACAGCCTTGGATTTCGACGAGGGTAGGGAGCGGTTTGACCTGCTTGAGTGCCAACATTGCGGCGTCGTGCGCACGGAGCCAGTGCTTAGCGGCGATGCGTTAGCCGCGTATTACCATGCGTCCTATTATGGCGGCGGCGAAAGGAAATTCTCACGGTTGGCAGAATGGATCGTTCATGCTGCTAGCCGCCTGCGGGCAGGCAATTTGCTAAAACATTGGATGAAAATGAACCCGGCTTCTTCGGGTACGTCTCCAGTGGTGCTAGATGTCGGATGCGGGCGGGGAAATTTATTGCGCGAACTTAGCCGCCTGGGCTGTTCATGCCATGGTGTTGAACGGGGCGACTTTCCCCTGGATGAGCATTTGAAAGATGTGCAATTTTACAAGCAGGATATGGAATCGATCGACTTTGCCGACAACAGCTTCGACATCGTCATCATCTGGCATGTGCTCGAGCATTTAAACGACCCGGCGCAAACCATCCGCACCATACAGCGGATACTGCGCCCGGGAGGTTTGTTTGTTATCGCGGTGCCTAACTTTGGCAGTTTCCAGGCCAAGGCATTCAAGCGCTACTGGTTCCACCTTGACCTGCCCAGGCATACCTACCATTTCAGCCATGAGACGCTGGCACCTTACTTGGACGCCCGGCATTTCAAAATCCGTGAACTAAGCACGCATTCGCTGGAACAGAATCTGTTTGGCTTTATCCAGAGCCTGTTCAATATGTTGATTCCTTTTAGCAGGCCAAACACTTTTTACAGACTGCTGAAAGGTGGCGGCAATCTGTTTGCCTATGCCAAACTTGCCGCCTGCTTGATCGTGGCCATGTGTGTTTTGCCTCTAGCC
>Ga0316187_10003179_pt1 | contig 14304 bp, 9 predicted proteins | sample CroRivburrow1_MG_FD_204927 | JGI IMG/M metagenome (GOLD analysis project Ga0316187, IMG submission 204927) | Coastal sediment microbial communities from Maine, United States - Cross River worm burrow 1 | ecosystem: Environmental > Aquatic > Marine > Coastal > Sediment | place: USA: Maine... | reverse complement strand
AACAGGTAAACCTGTTTACTCTATTGCACTTGCCTTTGCCTGTTGCTTGCTGGCATTTTTATCCAAGGGCACAACTATTATTCTTCCCGTTGTGCTGCTTCTGATCAGCTTTTTTCACAGACTGAATAACAGAGCCATCATCACACTGCTGCCTTTTCTGGGATTGTCTATCGGTATCTTTTTTCTTTTTGTAGCCATTGCACGTAGTACTGGCATCATATCCGATGGGCACCTCATCACATTTGGGGCTTATGATTTCTCATCTACTTTGGCCGTATCACTGCAGATCCCATTTTTTTATATCAGCAAACTCTTCTGGCCACTTGGATTCTCAGCAGACTATGACATCAACTTTATAAGGAACATTAATCACCCTGTTGCTTTTGCTGCAATCGCTGCAATTGGCTTAACTATTGCCATTGGCATTAAGCTGAAGAGAAAACACCCACTTATTCTATTTTGCATCGGTTGGTATTTTATTACCCTGTTACCCGTTTTAAATTTCTTTCTCACCAACCCTGTCGTTGCAGACCGGTATGCCTACCTCCCCTCTTATGCACCTCTGCTTTTTATTGCTTTTGCACTGTCAACGGGTTTACATGCAAAACCGGTCATAGCAACCACTGCTTTTATAATCACCTGCTGTGCCTTGCTTAGCTTTAACCAGAATGGAGTTTGGGCATCAAATAAAACACTTTGGTGTGCAACTACTGAAACTTCACCAAACTCATTGAAGGCACATCTAAATCTTGGACGAATCTATTTTGATGAAAAAGATTACAGCAATGCTTACAGCGCATTTGACCGTGCAGAAAGCATAGACCCATCATCTATAGCCCCCGCTTATTACAGAGCACTGCAGCAATACAATCTGAAAAACATTACAGCCACAATTAACATCCTTGAATCTGCCATCACCGTAAAACAGGATACCTATGACGCACGGCGTCTACTGGCTGATGCATACGCACTAGTGGGCAATAGTAAAAAGGCCGTACAGCACTATATAAAAGCTACTGGCGCACCGGATTTTGATATTACAGGCGACAAAGGATATGTTCAGCAGCAGATCCAACAGTTGCAATCCCAATTAGAATCCTCTGTGCAGCCGTTACGGGATGCCCTGAAAAACAGCCCGGATCATATCGGCACAAAACTGCGTCTTTCACTTGCTCTGGATAAGATCGGCAAATACAGAGAAGCCATTGCACTGTATGAAGAATTAGAAACTGTTGGCGTAAAAGAGTGGGCACTCTATTTCAATATTGCCAATGCTGCTTCAAAGATAAATGACTACCAGAAAGCCGAAAGCTATTTTCTAAAAGCCATTGCCGTTAAACAGTCAGACCCCAACAGCTATAACAACCTTGGCCTTATCTACAAGAAGCTTCGTCAGTATGAATCAGCTATCGACGCATTCAAGAACGCAATGGAGGCAGACAGCCGTTTTAGCTACGCCCCTTTTAATCTTGCTGTAACCTATTTTCACTTAGGAGAGATGGAGAGTGCCGCCTACTATTTTAATTTTACTAAAGAGCACTTTCCGGCCCTAAAAAATCATATCGACAAGTATATGAGGCAGATAACGGTCAACAGCAAGCCATTTGGATAGCTAACAAGCCAGAAGGTTTGTGTTGCTATCAGCGGTTGTCGAGCTTTTCATAATATAGATCATGAAAATGGTCTTTAAGAACACCTTCACTATCCAGCCTTAGATATATTCGTGCCAGCCCGGCACCATGCTCAGGGTCATTGCTGGGAAGCTTGATAATGCCAGTTGAGCCATAACCATTGGCACAAGACGTTATATCCCTCACCACAGCCATTTCACAGTTGCTGTATATCTGCAGATCATGGCCATACTTATCAAAGAATGCGATAGTCTCTTCTGCACTCCCCTCCAACTTAAGCTCTTGTAATATCGTTTCCAGATACTCTGCATCCTCATGGGCAACATCTTGTGAGCAACCGATGAGAGCCTGCACAACCAGTATCACTACAAATAACCTTGCCATTTATTGCTTATCCTATCTCTATTTTTCTAGAAAACCACATCATTTATTATCTATAACCAATTGAATCTACTGTAACATCTTAATCCTATATATTTTAGGATGCATGACTAAACACCTTCATCTAGGCGCCTAATGACCACTCTGATGAACTAAATTCCCAAGCCACCCCTTCATATTACTGTTTTTATTTTATGGATATTGTTACCATAGAAATTGCAAAAGAGAGGCTGCCCGATTTAATATAGTTGTGCTGGAGCCTCAATGACGGACTAACAACTAGGTGATCATGGCGACGAGATACTAAATATCTCAAGGATTCATGATCCATGGGAGGGGAGTTATTCATGAGCAAATTACACACATCTATCATCAGCCTTGTACTGTTGATTAGCACATCAGTAACAGCATGGGCGGCTGTCCCCCCACCACCAGTCAATCAGAACCTTGGTATCCCGGACTCCCAGTTTAACCTTTTTACAAAAGAGGTTTGCTGGAGATGCCACAAACCTGCCGCACTCGGTGAAGCCGCTCCACCCGCAGGCGTACCGGTCAAAACCACCTATCTTCCAGATCGCCACCACCAACACCTATATACTGATATTGCAGGCGGTCCAGAGCAACCCCCCTTTATGGACTCCAACAGTGATGGCGTTGAGGATACCGTCTATACCTGCCTCAACTGTCACGAACTGGTTGAAGGAGCCAGCGGCGCACTGGAATTGGCACAAACCTTCAGAGACTGCCTCTACTGCCACATTGTAGAAGGCGGCGAGCGTACTGTTCACCACGACACCCCGCTGGCTAAAGAGGCCCTATGCGGGAAGTGCCATGGCAGCTTGATCCGCAGTCTTGACACAGGCATGCCTCGACCAACCTATGACCCCAGCCTGATTACCCCATGGCGGAGTGGAAAGCCAAATGGTGATGACAGTATGACCAGCACAGCTGGCACTCACCCTGGCAACTGCAACTTCTGTCACAATACTGAAAATGGCCTGACCACTGGCACCCCGGATGTACCCAGCGGGTTTGGCCTGATCACAGTATTCACCAACAAACAGAATCATCATGGAACTGGTGTACCGACCATTACAGGTTCACCTAAAGGGTCACCCTGCACATGGTGTCACAACATTGATGAACCACTAGCGCAAGGTATTCGTGGCTGCCAGCGCTGCCATGATATTGAATCCCTGCATAATATTGAGTTTGACGCAGCTGGTGACGGCATCATACCTGGCGCTGAGACCCCCTACCAAGGCCATATTGGCAACACCGACAACTGCTGGGGCTGCCACGGCAACAACAGACAAGTCGGCTCCATGTCCCTGTCAATATCCGCCACAGCCACAGCCACAACTCCACAGCTGGAGAGCATAAACCTAGACACCTGGGAGGCAGGCACAGAGTTCGACTTGACGCTTACTGGCACCGGCTTCATCAACCAAGGTGGATTGGGGAATTCAGTCACCTACAGACCAAGCGTACGGCTGACTGATGCTGATGGCAGCGTAACGGTTCTGACGCCCATCACAGAAGCAGTCGATTCTGTCCAGGTACAAATCCCTGGATCGCTTTCTGCTGGCAACTACCTAGTGCAGATTCAAAAGAACGACACGGTACTAAGTAATCCAATTGGAGTTACCATCACACCGGCTATTTTCATACCCCAGGGTGCGGCCATTTGCTTATCAAAATACAAAGTGGTCTTAATGCGTGGCACTGGCTTTAGTATGTTTCAGCCAGGTCTAGATGTAACCAGCATCACCACCGGTGATGGAATCGAAGCTACCCGGATATTTGTCTGGAGGGATACTATGGTTGCCGCTAGATTTAATAGCGGTTGCCCCGAGACAGCTATCATAAACAATGTATTTGGGTCAAAGACTGTAGCGCCAGATACCTGGTAGCCTTTCTGATTACCGACGGGGCTCCTCCGTCGGTAATTGTTTAAGAGATCTCATAAACCACAAAGGGAGCCTATCGGCTCCCTTTTCCTTTCGCGGAACAATGGATGAGTAAATGACGTATAGAACTCCACATATTTCCTTACTATTTGTGCTTATATTATTTGGAGGCACATTGCCATCTGCCTCAATAGCAGGGGAACGGAGAGTCATTATTGGATTTCATCAGACACCAAGCAGCCACGAACAGAAACTCATTCGGCATCACAGAGGCAAACTCAGGCACAGATATAAGCGCATCAAGGCACTATCCGCAAAACTTACAGATCAAGCCATCGCCGAGCTACAGAACGATCCCTCCGTTGCTTATGTGGAAGAGGATCTCCGCGTAACCACTATTGAACCCGAATTTGGCAACAGTGAATATTCACAGGCCTGGGGGGTCTCCCGTATTGGCAGCAAACCAGTTCACACCCAACAGGTACAAGGTGCTGGCGCCAAGGTCGCAGTACTTGATACCGGCATCGATTACACTCACCCTGACCTCGATGATAACTACCGTGGCGGAATCAATATTATTGACCCGAACCACCCTGCCGGCCCCTTCGACGACAGCTGGAACAGCCATGGCACCCATGTAGCGGGGATCATTGCTGCAGAACTCGATGGTAACGGTGTCGTAGGTGTGGCCCCGAAGGCCTCACTATACGCCATCAAGTCACTGGATAGTGGTGGCTCTGGATATATCAGCGACATTATTGCTGGCATTGAATGGGCCATCGCAAATGATATAGACATTGTTAACATGAGTCTTGGCCTGCGGCACAACTCGCAGGCACTTGCTGAAGCCTGTGCCAAAGCTTACGACGCAGGCGTTCTACTGGTAGCCGCAGCTGGTAATACAGGTATCTACGGTTTCGGAGAGGTCCTCTATCCTGCCCGGCTCAGCACGGTCATTGCAGTCGGGGCAACCAATCCTGATGACTCAATCAACTACGCTTCAGCTACCGGTTCAGATATAGATCTGGTAGCCCCTGGTAGTAACGTCTATTCAAGCACTGTTTATAGTGGCTACAACTTTCTAACCGGCACTTCACAGGCCGCCCCTCACGTAGCAGGTGTAGCCGCACTCATTCTCTCAGCTGGACTTAAAGACCTTAACCGTGACAGAGCCATTAATAATCAAGATCTCAGAATCCTGCTGCAAAAAGCGGCTTTTGATCTGGGTGAGCCTGAAAAGGATGATATCTATGGATATGGTTTAGTCAATGCTGCTGCCGCAACAACAAGTAATCCAGCATGGCGATCACCAGCTCAAAAAGCACGCATGAGACTAGCGAGAGCCAAAACAATCACCCAAGCCAATTGTGATCGACAAAACACTCGAAGAGGTCGTGCAAGCCAGTGCAGCAATAACAGCAGATATTTTCGGCCCAACTTTCGCCCGGCCAGAAGAACATCCAACAGAAACTGATCTCCACCTTTGGGCCTGTTATCCAGAATGGAGCAAGGAGAAGACAGGCCTGTACCACGCTGCCCGTCAATATCTGGAGCAGACCAACAAGCCGAACCCCAGAAATGCTGATGGATTGTTTGGCCTGATTATTCCCCATCTGCACCTCGGCAAAACTGTTGAATCACGCTGGCTTGATGAGTTGAAATATCGGCTCAAACATATCCCCTACGATTCACAAAACATCACTCTCTTATTTAGTCAGGTGGCACCTGTCAGGCAGATCAAAGCTGCCCCCAAAGAAATATTAGGCATATTCAATGCCGTGTTGCACAATCAGGGACTGGATGATTATGCACGCGCGGCTATTCACGCATCCCTACAAACCTACTATCTTAGAGTATTAAGGGATACCAAAATGGCACTTAAACATGGAGTTACCAGGCCGGGTGGTACAGCTTTTACTAGAGATGGGTGAGATAGAGAAGGCGCAACAACAGCTAAATCAAGCTCAAGCAGCAAATATTAACCCGGTGAACAGAGAAGAGATCCAGGCTTTGCAACAGTTTATTCAACACCAATGACAGACAATAAAGCAGCCCCGGATAAAAAAATCAGGGGCAGACACTATGACAAAAAACACAAACCAAAAAATAAGCATCATTATCCCGACGAAAAATGAGGCCAGCTCACTGCGCAACCTCTTGCCCGATCTACGAGATCGTCATCCGGAAGCAGAGATCATCGTAGTCAATGATGGATCTACCGACGACACAGCACAGCTGGGCGATGAGATTCCTGGCGTCACAATGCTGAATTTGCCTTACAACATAGGCAATGGTGGTGCCGTAAAATCAGGAGCCCGTGCTGCCACGGGTGATATATTCATCTTTATGGACGCTGATGGTCAGCACCAACCAAAGGATGTTGCATTACTTCTACAGCGTTTTAATGCAGATAACCTGGATATGGTTATTGGCGCGCGCACCAAATGTTCACAAGCCAATATTGGACGCTCGGTTGCCAATAAACTATACAATCGATTAGCCAGTTGGATGTCAGGCCACTACATACCAGATCTTACCTCTGGCTTTCGTGTCGTCAGGGCAGAAAAGTTTAAATCTTTCCTACATCTACTACCCAACGGCTTCTCGTATCCAACGACAATTACGATGTCTTTTTTCCGTTCAGGTTATACCGTGGGCTACGAATCCATCAAGACCGGACCCCGCCAGGGCAGAGCTAGCCATATCAGCCCCATTAAAGATGGCATGCGTTTCCTTCTGATTATCTTTAAGATTGGCTCGCTCTATTCGCCCTTAAAGCTGTTTTTGCCGATCAGTATATTCACATTTATCTCAGGCATTGGCCTATACGCCTACAACTACCTGACTCAAGGGCGTTTTACTAACATGAGCGTCCTATTACTAAGCACCTCTCTGCTAGTATTTTTGATTGGCATGGTCTCTGAGCAGATCACCAATCTGATGTTCTCTCGGCGAGAACGGTAGGATAAATTGCGGGATGTAGATTCAACACTGCATCCCGCACACGATATATTAAGCTCGACCAACGCAATGGTATTGAAAACCGGCCTTTTGCATCTGCACCGGCTCATACACATTTCTTAGATCAATAAATATATTCCCTTTCATCAATGACTTAACCTCATCTAGATCCAATCCTCGATAGGCATTCCACTCTGTCATTAGCACAACAGCATCAGCATCCTGCAGGGCTTCATTAGGATTATTGCAATAGTTGATACCTTCAGGAAGCAACTCTTTTGCCTCCTTCATACCCTCTGGGTCATGGGCATTAATGGTCGCTCCCTTTTCAATCAATGCAGGCAGTATTGAAAGGGCTGGAGCATCACGCATGTCATCCGTCTCAGGTTTAAACGTCAGACCAAGCACGGCCAGAGTCTTACCCGCTTCACTACCCCCAAGAGCCTGCCGGATCTTAGCCACCATCCTAGCCTTCTGGGCTGCATTGACCTCAATAACAGACTCTACAATCCGGCTTGAGGTACCATGCTCCTGCGCTATCCGCACTAAAGCCAGTGTATCCTTGGGAAAGCAGGAACCACCGTATCCAGGCCCGGCATGCAGAAACTTCCGGCCTATTCTTCCATCAAGCCCCATGCCTTTAGCTACCGCATGAACATCTGCTCCCACCTTCTCACACAGCGTTGATATCTCATTGATAAATGAGATTTTTGTTGCCAAAAACGCATTGGATGCATATTTTACCAGCTCAGCACTCTCCAGATTGGTTACATGGATTGGGGCTTCAATCAGGTTAATTGGACGATAGAGCTCCCGCAACAGCGCCTCTGCCCGCTCACTCTCTACTCCAATCACAACCCGGTCCGGACGCATGAAATCGCCAATGGCCGCACCTTCCCGCAGAAACTCCGGGTTTGAGGCCACATCAAAATCAGCATCAGGGTTCTCCTCCTTGATTATCCTATGGACCTGCCGGGCCGTTCCAACCGGCACCGTAGACTTATCCACAATCACTGTGTAGCCATTCAGATGCTTTGCAATCTCTTTGGCCGCTGCATAAACATACTTCAGGTCAGCATGACCATCCCCACGCCTTGTAGGGGTGCCAACCCCTATGAATATCAGATCAGCCTTCCCTACTGAAGTAGAAAACTCAGTGGTAAATGAAAGTCGCCCGGCATCAACATTTTTCCTTACCAAATCATTCAAACCCGGCTCATAGATTGGGATTTTGCCATTATTTAAAGCTTCAATTTTTGACTCATCAACATCTAGACAGGTTACATTAGCGCCAAATTCTGCAAAACATGCACCAGATACTAAACCGACATAACCCGCACCGATCATTGTTATTTCCATCATTATTACCTTTAGATTACCAAGCTATAAAAAACACCGAGAAAACATACAACTATTGAAAGACCAGTGGGAGCTGCGCATCAACAAAAAACTAATAATTGGCCAATGCACCCATTCTAATTCAAGATCTCTGTATCCACTATGTCTACTAATAAACAGTCATAGAATCAAAAAGACACCCCTTAAATACTACTTGAAAACTATATTAAATTTCTCACCTGGTCAGCCAACCACCCCACAAATTTCACAGATATGGCAGCCCAAATCCTCCATAGGATTTTCTAAAGCCAGCTCTGACGTAGATGGCAGAGCAATACCGAAGCATTCACAAAGTACAATTCATTGATTTTAAGTTTTTTACTATAGATTAATATTAACCATAATTATTAGAGGTTATTTAGGTCTTGCCATATTGTCTTATACAAAGCACACTGCCTGATAGGCTCGTGGGCAAATAACCTCATTCATGAAACACAATCCATTTCGTTCTATATTAGTCAACTATCTAGCCATTATCGGTATTGCTACCCATATCACTGCAATCACCATTATTTTAATCGCCCCGGAGAAAACTTACTCCACTGTCATAAAAACCATTGATTACCTTCAACACCAATTTGCTGTTATTACTTTTCCTGGAACAGTAAGCCCTAATACAAGCAGCCCTGAAACATATAACAATATCCTGCCACCCTATAAGCCTGGCCCTATAGGAAAATCATCAGCAAATACAATTTTGATCAATGGCAAAGCATTTCATTCTCTAAAAAAAGCTGCAGCTGCACTTAAAGACGGGGATGAAATGCGTATAGGCCCTGGAACATATCATGAACCAATGATCCTAAAGGCTAACAACATAACAATAATTGGAGAAGGCCCTGTTGTTATTGAAAATGCCACCGCCCAAGGAAAGGCAGCACTAGTTATTCAAGGTAATTGGACACGCATATACAATATTGAATGTCGTCATATTAAAGTCCGTGACAAAAATGGTGCCTGCATACGCCAGGAAGGGAAAAATATACTGCTGGAGAATGTCTACTTTCACGATAGCCAACAAGGCATGTTAACAGGTAGTGCACCGGGGCTAGTCACCATCCGTAACAGCCGGTTTGAAAATCTTGGAGCTAATGTAGGCCAAGCGCATGGAATCTATATCGGTGGCGGTGAATTAGTTATCCAAGATAGTATCTTTATACGCGCCCGAAATGAAGGCCATGAAATTAAATCACGAGCTCGAAAGACCTACATATCAAAAACCATTATCGCCTCACTTGATGCACAGGATAGCCGCTTGTTAGATATATCTAACGGCGGCAATTTAACTATTACTGATTCAGTATTGGTTCAAGGCCCATACTCAGTAAATCGAGATGTTATTGGATATGGGCTCGAAGGTCTAAGGCATACATCTAACACGGTAGTCTTACGAGATAATATAATCATACTGGAACGTCCAGCAGGCAATATATTAATTCATCATAAAGAAGGTACCGTAACCCCTGATATACGCAATAATATAATCATTTCTCAATCACCTACTTCAATAGCCAAATGGAATAGTGTTTTTGCCAATAGAGAGGAAGCCGGAATCCCGCCTTTTCCTTTTCTCCCTAAACTTGAATAACAATCGCAATTGCATATCCACCGTAGCAAATACATGGCGCAAAATCCCCACTCATTTTTCCCTTACTAAAAAATTCACCTTTAGATTGCAGAATTTAAGATTGATTGCAAAATAGATTGAAGGGAGAATATGGAGCTCACTTTGAGGTTCAAAATAATGACCGAGTTAACCCATCAGCTAATAGAGCAACAGAGCAGTTGCACACCAGATGCTCTTGCACTGTTTCACAAGAAACAGTCTTTTACCTATTCAGAACTCTCTTCCCATACAAGTGCAGTTGCAGCTGGATTTGTGTCATTGGGACTGAAACCTTCAGAGCGGATTGCTATCTACCTTCCGAAGCTACCAGAAACTGTTTTTAGTCTTTTTGGAGCAGCTAAATCAGGTGGTGTTTTCGTGCCCATCAACCCACTGCTAAAACCAAATCAGGTACGTTACATTCTTCAAGACTGCAACGTTCGTATCCTGGTCACCTCATCAGACCGACTTAAACTACTGAGAGATATCCTCACTGACTGTCATGACCTCCGGACAGTGGTTCTGGTCGATAACAAGAAAGATACCATTGAAGACCTACATTCCATAGAGATCCTCAACTGGGATCAATTAATTAGTAACTCATCTGACCACACGACTCATCGTCGCATCGATAGTGACATGGCGGCAATTCTATATACTTCTGGCAGCACCGGCCATCCAAAAGGTGTTGTACTCTCACACAGAAACCTGATCGCTGGTGCAAAGAGTGTTGCTCAATATCTTCAAAACAGACCTGAAGACAAGTTACTGGCCGTTCTCCCATTTAGTTTTGACTATGGCCTCAGCCAACTCACAACCGCCTTCTCAGTTGGTGCTTCAGTTGTTCTGATGGACTACCTGCTGCCACGTGACGTCATTCGTGCCATCACACGCCATCAGATTACCGGTCTGGCAGCCGTACCGCCACTCTGGAATCAACTGGCACAGCTCGAATGGCCACCAGAAACATTAGAGTCACTCCGCTACATGACTAATTCTGGTGGCGCCATGCCCAAGGCAACACTACACAGTTTGCGCACATCCCTGCCAAACAGCCAGTTCTATCTAATGTATGGCCTTACCGAAGCATTCCGCTCAACATACCTACCACCAGAAGAGATAGACAACCGCCCAGACTCCATGGGCAAAGCAATTCCGAATGCTGAGGTTATGGTTGTCAGGGAGGACGGCACCCCCTGCTCACCAGGAGAGCCAGGTGAACTGGTACACAGAGGAGCTCTGGTAGCAATGGGTTATTGGAATGATCCAGCAAAAACTGCTGAACGATTTAAACCGACACCTGGACAGGATAGTGCACTCACAATGCCTGAAGTGTCCGTTTGGTCCGGTGACACAGTAAAAATAGATGAAGATGGATTCCTCTATTTTGTTGGCCGCAAAGACGACATGATTAAGAGTTCTGGCTATCGTGTCAGCCCTACCGAAGTAGAAGAAGCAATCTACTCAAGCAAACTAGTCAGCGAGGTCGTGGCGCTAGGCATCCCCCACCCCACACTGGGCCAGGGTATTCTGGTCATTGTCACCACTAACACAGATTTGGATCACAATGCCGTCATCAATCATTGCAAAAAAGAATTGCCTAACTTCATGGTGCCACACATAGTTGAAAAAATTGACAGCCTGCCCAGAAACCCTAACGGTAAAATAGACCGCAAGCAATTAAGTTCACAATATCAAGACATATTTAGCCAATCCTAAAATCCCCAACGGAGTTACGAGTGAAAAAAAAGCCAATACACGCCCCTATGGATCAATTCCCTGTCATTAATGGAGAACTACATATTGGCGGTATTTCCCTCACACGGCTGGCAGAACGTGTAGGCCAAACTCCCTTTTACGCCTACGACAGAAAACTGATTACCGAGCGTGTACAGCACCTTCGGAACTCACTTCCCGAAGAGATTCATATTCACTATGCCATCAAGGCCAACCCAATGCCTGCCGTTGTACAACACATGGCCGGGCTGGTCGATGGGTTTGACCTAGCCTCAGCAGGCGAGATGAAAACCGCCTTGGACTCCACCATGCCCGCTGCCAAAATCAGCATGGCAGGGCCAGGGAAAACAGATAAAGAGTTGCGCCAAGCCGTAGCTGCTGGCATCACCATCAACCTCGAATCAGAGGGTGAAATGCGGCGAGCCACACAGATTGGTGAAGCATTAGGCATCACCCCTCGCGTAGCTGTACGGGTAAACCCCGACTATGATCTCAAATCCTCCGGCATGAAAATGGGCGGTGGCCCAAAACAGTTTGGCGTAGATGCTGAGCGCGTCCCTGCGATGCTAAAAGAGCTGGATACACTGGGTCTGAAATTTTTTGGTTTCCATATATTCTGGGGCTCACAAAACCTCAACCCAGAAGCCATCATGGAGGCACATGAAAAGACCTTTAACTTGGCTGTTCGGCTGAGTGAACAGGCCCCAAGTACAGTACAGTCACTCAACATTGGCGGTGGCCTCGGTATCCCCTATTTTCCTGGCGAAAAACGGCTTGATTTGACACCCATCAGCGATAACCTGAGCAACCTGCAGCCTGAGCTTAAAGCAGCACTCCCTGAAGCCGAAATTGTTACTGAACTAGGACGATACCTGGTAGGAGAAGCGGGGATCTATGTCTGCAAAATCATTGATATCAAAGAGTCGCGCGGAGAAAAATTCCTAATTACAGATGGCGGACTACACCACCACCTAGCCGCATCAGGAAACTTTGGGCAGATAATACGTAAAAACTACCCCGTCGCAATAGCCAACAAAATGGACTCAGAGGTATTAGAAACAGTGAACATTGTCGGTCCACTTTGCACGCCACTAGATATACTGGCAAACAAGATGGAACTGCCCCAGGCCGAACCTGGAGACCTAGTAGCCATCTACCAATCAGGTGCCTATGGTTATACCGCCAGCCCGGAACGTTTCTTAAGTCATCCACACACTGTTGAAATACTCGTGTAAGCCTATTAAACCACTACCACTCAAGCTGCTCTTTCCTTTATTGGCCATCTGCTCAACACCAATGAGCTGCAGCAGCCATAAATTAATATTCTCACTATGCCTCACCCATACAATAGGCAGCAATCATCACATCCAACAACACTCGGTCAATTACAATTTATGCTACAGGTACCAGCTAACAATAATTACAACAACTTGAAGTTACAACAGGATCAGATCTAAGATACAGCATATTCAAGATACTCTATAAACTCAAAATCAGGTCCTCGCTAAAAGCAATAATTGCAAATAAGGAGAAAACAAAATAATGAAAGGCATCATTCTCGCTGGAGGCCGGGGCACCCGATTAGATCCTCTCACTGAAATAACCAACAAACATCTGCTTCCTGTCGGCAGAGAGCCCATGATCTGGCACTCAGTGAAGCAGCTCATAAGCGCAAGAATTCAGGAGATTATGGTTATCACATCCACCCACCACATGGGAGATGTGGTCAATTCATTGGGGTCAGGAAAACGCTTTGGTTGCGAATTTACCTATCGTGTACAAGAAGAAGCCGGGGGTATTGCTCATGCATTGATGCTGGCAAAACAGTTTTCCCAGGGAGATAACATCACAGTATTGCTGGGAGATAATATTTTTGAATACTCAATTGCCCCCTATGTAGATGAATTTCGTGTGCAAGAGGATGGCGCAAGAGTTCTGCTTAAGGAGGTTGGTGACCCTGAGCGCTATGGAGTCGCTGCACTGGATGAAAAGTTGATCTTAGAGATAGAGGAAAAGCCAAACACCCCAAAGAGCAACTATGCAGTTGTGGGATGTTACATGTATGATCAGCAGGTCTTTGACCTTATAGAGAAAATAAAACCTTCAGAACGGGGAGAGCTAGAGATTACTTCTGTCAACAATGATTATATTGAGCGAGAACAGTTACAATATAGCTTCGTGCGCGGTGGATGGACAGATGCAGGTACATTTGACTCTCTGACCGAAGCCAACGCCCTTTTACTCGCTAATGACAATCGGATATTGGGGCTCTAAGAAACAGAAAAACACAAAAAAACATTGTTGCCCATTAATATTATTTAGTAACTAATATACATATATACAGTATCAATCCAGCTAAATATTAATAGATTATAAATCACAAATACCATCAAGGAGAAAAAATATTCTTGTTTTACACATCTCTCATTAAATCATAAATAGGCGCCTCTCTGGCGACCTCTATGAGGGTAGATGCGCTATGAGAGCCAATAAAGCTCAGCTATGGTAATGCATAACCACGTGCAAAGTATAAACCTATGAGCAATACCTCCATATTTCAACAGTTCAACACAAATACGCAAACGTGACAAAAGGCATATCAATCTATTTGGACGCAGCGAGGTTTCTCGCAGCTACAACGGTTCTAATCTACCATTTTTTCACAATGGAACTAATTGAT
>Ga0316187_10003178_pt1 | contig 14304 bp, 9 predicted proteins | sample CroRivburrow1_MG_FD_204927 | JGI IMG/M metagenome (GOLD analysis project Ga0316187, IMG submission 204927) | Coastal sediment microbial communities from Maine, United States - Cross River worm burrow 1 | ecosystem: Environmental > Aquatic > Marine > Coastal > Sediment | place: USA: Maine... | reverse complement strand
AGGCGACGCATCAGGCGACGGGCGCTCAGGCTGGGGTAACAAGTACGACACCCTCGAGGAGGCGTTCGGCAGCGGGGGCGATACATCAGGCGACGACACATCGGGCGGCGACACATCGGGCGGCGACACCTCCAGCGGAGACGACACCGACGACGAAAACGACCTGACAGTGTCGAGCGGCGACACGATGCCCGACCCTACTGGCGACAGCGGAGCTACCGGAGCTGCCACCGAAGCCTTCCGTGACTTCACCGATAGTCAGCGGATGACGAGCGCGCCACGCATCCTGGGTGCCGAGTCGCTTCAGCAGCCTCCCGACGGTGCGACGTCGGCGACTCCGCACGAGCGACCTCCTCGACAGGTAGACCCCGATGTGATGCGAGGACAACTCGACCCGTACATCCAGTACGCAGACGACCACGTCGACATTCCCAGAATGGCCCCGGAGGACATGCAGTTCGAGAACACCCTCGTGGATCCGGATCCAGATATCGGAATCGGAGGCCTCGGCGGGCTGAAGGAGCCTCCAGGCGGCTCGGGTTTCGGTCCCGAGGACGACGAGATAGGCGAGATCGACTTCGACGGCTGATGGCGGCGTAGCCGCGCGAAATCCTGGCTTAGGGGGAGTGCCCGGAACAGGACTTGAACGTGGCAACCTGTAACCGCGAGTCGGGTAACCGGCGCCCTATGGCGACCGTTCGGCATTTCCGGTTGCGGGATGTAACCGCGCTTTCGACAACGCAGGCTCTGGAGTTGCGGAGCAACTCCCAAGGAGCGCCTCCGGCGTTCCCGTGCCCGGAACAGGAATTGAACCTGTCAAGGTCACTCGCGGGCCGGGTAACCGGCGCCCTATGGCGACCGTTCGGCATTTCCGGTTGCGGGGTGTTACCGCGCGATCGGTGACGCTCGGCTCTTGTGCCCGGAACAGGACTTGAACCTGTCAAGCTGTAACCGCGGGCCGGGTAGCCGGCGCCCTGCGGCGCTAGTGGCGCGTTTCCGGTTGCGGGGTGTAACCGCGCGATCGGTGACGCTCAGCCTTTGTGCCCGGAACAGGACTTGAACCTGTACGCCCCGAAGGGCAGCGGATTTTAAGTCCGCCGCGTCTGCCAATTCCGCCATCCGGGCAGGTTGTCAGGCTACATAGTGGAGCCTGCCTAGCCCAGCGGTAAGGCCAGTTCGAAGATGCTCGTATCGCTGTCACGCCGATAGCTGAGCTCGCCGCCCATCATCCGGGCCAGCTGGCGCGAAATGCTGAGCCCGAGGCCGATTGACTCCTGGAGGGGAGCCGACCCCCGGGCAAAGTCTGTGAACAACACTTGTTCGAGTCCCGCTTCGACTCCGGGGCCGTTATCGACGACCTGCACCATCCCCATCGTGTCGCCTGTCGCCAGACGGATCGAAATGGTCTCGCCCCCGTAGCGGAGGGCGTTGGTGATGAGATTGCGCAGTACCTGGCGAACCCGCACCGGATCAGCGACGACGGTGGGATCGCAGCCGCTGACGGCAATCGTGTCGACGGCGGATTCGCCGAGGGAGTCAACGGCCGATTGGGCCTGCACCGCCAGGTCTATGGGCTGGCGGAGCAGAGGCAACTGGTTGAGGTCGGCCAGCGCCGAAACCAGCAGGTCTTCAACGATCTGGCTGGCATCGGTCGACTCCTGAGCGATCAGCTCAACGAGCTTCCGGCGCTCGGTCGGGTCCATGTCATCCCAGTTCTCGGACAATTCGCTTGCCAGCCCGGAGGCGTTGCCGAGGGGCGTCCTGAGCTCGTGGGCAACCGACGCGACCAACCGGTCGCGGGCAGTTGTCTGCCCCTCAATTACGCCGACCGATCTGGCGTTCTGCAGCGCAAACGAAGCGTGGGCTGCCATCAGTTCGACTATTTCGAGATCCGCCTGGGCGAAGACCTTGTTGCCGTCGGTCAAGCCGGCCGCCAGCGTTCCGCGAGTGCGCCCATCGACGGTGAGAGGGGCGATCGCCACCGAACCGGTGTTAGATCCCAACGCCGCCGCCAACGCCGCTCCGGTGTTTCGAGGGTCTGCATTGATGTCCGCGGTGATTGTTGGAGAGCCGCTACGCAGGACCCAGCCGGCGATCCCATCATGAATCTCCCCCGGATCGGGTGTGACATCGTCGCGGCCGACCACAACTCGTTCCGTCACCGCCTCGAGCGATTCATCCAGCACCAGTATCTCTACCCAGTCCGCCTCCAGGACCCGACCCACTCCTTCTGTGATCGTCCGAAGGATCTCGCTCGTGGCAAGGTTGGAAGAGATGCCGCGATTGATGTCGTGCAGCAATGTCAGCTGGTCGGCTTGCCGCTGCAGTTGCACTTCGAGGCCGTGACGTCCGGCAACGTCGGCAATTGATATCACGACGTGGGCGAAGTCGGGGCCGTCGGGGGTCTCGACGACGGACCAGTGGAGGGCACATTCTGTGGGACCGGCGTTGGCGGGATCCCGAGTGAATTCGTAGCGCATCTCGGTGCGCCCGTCCCAGACCGCCGCCACCTGCTGGAGAAATGACCGCCTGGACCCCTCGCTCGAGAATGGGATGCGGCCGTGGTGGTCGGCGGGGTCGTAGGCAAACGTCTCGATGGCCGCCCGATTGGCGGTTCGCACCCTTACCGCTGAGGTCAACTCGGCCAGGTCGGCCGGGTTCTGATCCAAATGCGCGACGATGTCAACCACGCCGGCGCTGCGTTGTTTTGCCAGGAGAGCGGCTACTCCCGTGTAGTCCTGCTCATACGTGGGGATTGGTGAATTGTCGAAGGTTGTTCGGAAGTGAGATTCAGCCACATTGCCTCGGGCACGCTGGAGGAGGGCACTGCCTTGTGCCAGATCATCGGCACGTATTGTCGTGACCTCAATACTATTGCCGTCCCCGGTAACTGTTCTGTTCCCTTGCCGCCGCAACGTGAAGGCTTGCGCGCTCTGAGTGGTCGAGTCGAACACCACGCCACCTGACATATAGCTCCAGTAGTGCGATCGGCTATTTCTCGATGGGACGCTCAAGAGTTGGTGCCCATATGCCGTTATCACTTTACGTGGTCGTTTGGGGACACCGTCGGCCGCAAAGGTAACGCAATTAGGGGTGATCCATGAGTCCTGATCGCGTGCTTGAAGGCCCGACCCCGATGGTCGGGTCCGATATGCGCTCGGCTGACGTTGTCCCCAAGCGACCATTTGGCCGCTCGGTCCCGTATCGTCCTCTAGGTCGTTATGTTGTCGCCTTGGGCGCCATTGGGCTGCTGGCCATCGCTTCAACTTTCATTACCTCCACGGCGTTGAGCCGCCAGGAGAAGGATGCGGGGGTCATCAGCACCGCAGCCAACCAGATCTTGTTGAGCCAGCAGATGACCGAGGCGGCTCGTGAGCTCGAGGTGGGCAATCCGGCAGCCGGTGCGTTGCAGGACTCACTGAATCAGCTCACCCGAGCCCATGTCGACCTCCTGTTCGGCGACGATCAAGTAGGAATCCCGGGTGGGCTGTCACCGGAACTCGGTGAGCTGTACAGCTCGCTCGAACCCCACTATGCCGCGGTTGTGAGCCGGGCGAGTGGCATTCTTGTCCTCACCGAGTCGGGTCTTCCGGTTGGCCACGAGCAGGTGGAATCGCTGGCAGCCGATGCCGAGCTCTTTGAGACGGCAATGAGCACGATCGGTTTCCGATACCAGACCGAAGCTGAGGCCCGGGTCGCCAACCTGAGGGTGCTCGAGTATGCCCTGCTTTCGTTGACGATGATCGTGCTGATCATCGAGGGGCTCTTTCTGTTCCGCCCGGCGGCCACAGCCACCCGGCGACGTTGGGAAGAACAGCTGGCATCGCATCTCTCTGAACGCGAGGACGATCAGCGCCGAGTGAGCTACCTGGCTCGATTCGATCCGCTCACCGGTTTGATCAACCGCTTCATGTTCAGCGATCGCCTGCAGAACGCCATTGCGCGGGCGCGCCGCGACGGCGGGCTGGTGTCGCTGATGTTCCTCGATCTCGACGAATTCAAGGCAGTCAACGACCGCTTTGGCCATGCCACCGGTGACGAACTCCTCAAGCAGGTTGCCGCCCGCCTGGAATCGTCCGTCCGCGAAAGTGACACAGTTGCCCGCATCGGGGGCGACGAATTCACCGTGGTCCTAGAAGGTAACCAGCGTGTCGAGGATGCCGGACACGTCGCGACGAAGATCCTGCGGGCACTCGAGGTGCCCTACGACGTTGCCGGAAACCAGCTCCACATCACGGCGAGCATCGGCATCGCGTTGTATCCGATTGACGGGGAGGACGCTGATGGGTTGCTGCGTGATGCCGACATTGCCATGTACTCCGCCAAGTCGGCCGGTCGGAACACCTACCAGTATTTCACCCCCGAACTGCGGGAGCAGACCTCAGAGCGGCTGTTCCTCATCGACGGGTTGCGCAGCGCCCTGGAAACCGGTGGCGAACTGGATCTGGTCTACCAGCCCTATGTGGACATGGCTACGGGACAAGTCCTCGGGCTGGAGGCGCTTGCCCGGTGGAACCACCCAGTTCTGGGCCTTGTGTACCCGAACCGTTTTGTGCCGGTGGCCGAAGAGACCGACCTCATCATCCCCATGGGCGAGTGGGCCTTGCACGAGGCGTGCCGCCAGCTCAAGCAGTGGCACAACGAAGGCATGGCAGACATAACGGTGTCTGTGAATGTCTCGAGCCGCCAGCTGCGACGTGGCGACCTTGTCGAGTCGGTGGCATCCGCTTTGCGGGCGGCCGATCTCGACGCGGTATACCTCGAAATCGAACTGACGGAGGGCACGCTCGGCGATGACACCGAACTGGCCCGGCGCACGCTCGAGCGGCTGCGCAGTCTCGGAGTTCGGGTGTCAATCGACGACTTCGGCACGGGGTACTCCTCACTCAGCTATCTCCAGCACTTCCCGATCGACAAGCTCAAGATCGACAGGAGCTTCGTCAACGATGTTGGGAACGACACCGCGTCGGCGTTGCCGGCGGCCATCATCGGTCTTGCCTCCAGTCTCAGCCTCGACGTGATCGCCGAGGGCGTCGAGACGGTCGAGCAGATGCGTCTTCTCGCCGGGCTTGGTTGCTACAAGATGCAGGGGTTCCTGTTCAGTCGTCCCCTTCGGCCGGCTGATGTGGGTCCGTTCATCCAGGGAGCCTTCAAGCCATTGCCGTCGGCGATTGTCGTGGACGCCGGCGAACCTGTCGCCTGAGGCAATCTCCCGGTGGGGGGCGCCGACGCTCTGCCGTGACTCGTATAGGCTCGAGACATGAGAGCTCGCCGCAATGTCGTGTTGGTCGCCATCCTGACTGGCATCACAATGCTCGCACCGGTGAGCGCGGTTGAGGCTGCCCCGCAGCTGACGGATGGAGTCGCTCTGGAAGTTGTCGCTTCTGGGCTCTCGCTGGCCGTCGACCTGACGGCGCCACCGGGCGATGACCGGTTGTTCGTGGTCGAGAAGGTTGGTCGGATCCGGATCATCGAGAACGGCGTCGTGCTGTCACAACCTTTCCTCGACATAACCGGGCCCGTGCTGAGTACGGCGAACGAGCAAGGGCTGCTTGGCCTGGCGTTTCCGCCCGACTACGCGTCCACCGGACTGTTCTATGTCTACTACACGTCGGATATCGGCAACGGTGACACTGCAGTCGCCGAGTACTCAGTGGGTGCCAGCCGCAACATCGCCGACGCCGGAAGCGGGCGGATCCTCCTCACGACGGACCAGCCTTTCACGAACCACAACGGGGGTGCCCTTCAGATCGGGCCGGATGGCTATCTGTACGTCGCGCTCGGCGACGGCGGTGGCGGAGGCGACCCGCGCGGAAACGGTCAGACCAAATCGACGTTGCTTGGCAGCATCCTTCGTCTCGACCCGGCTACGGGAGCCGCCGCGCCCGGGAATCCGTTCATAGGCCAGACCGGAGCCGACAAGATCTGGGCGTGGGGACTGCGCAACCCGTGGCGCTTTTCGTTTGACCCCGCCACCGGCGACATGTTCATCGCCGACGTTGGTCAGGGCGAGATCGAGGAGGTCGACGTGCTCCCCGCCGGCACCGGTGGTGCCAACCTTGGCTGGAACACCTTCGAGGGCCGCCATTGCCACAGGCGTCCCTGTGTCGAGAGCGGGCTCACCTTTCCCGTTCACGAATACCCGCACCGATCCGGCGGGATCTGCGGGGGTTCGATAACGGGCGGCTATGTATATCGCGGCAACGATCTGCCTTGGCTGCGCGGCCATTACTTCTATGCCGATTGGTGTCACAGCGACGACCTCAGGAGCTTTCGAATGAAGGGCGGCCGCGCCGTCGACCACATCGATTGGGGAGCGACGCTGGCAGTGCCCGGGTTCATCACCTCATTCGGTACCGACGGTTTCGGCGAGCTCTACTTCCTGGCTCAGGGCAAGGTATACAAGTTCGTCTCGGAGCGGGCTCCCGAATGTGACTTCAACGGTGACGGCGCCGCCGACATCGCCGTCGGCGTGCCGGGCGAAACCCACTCGACGGCAGCCGGTGCTGGCTTTGTGCAGGTATTTCGTGGCGGAAGCGGAGTGTTCGACCCGGCCGATGACCGAACCTGGCGCCAGGGACGCGACGGATTGGGCGACTCACCTGAAGCCGGCGACGTCTTCGGTTCGGCTCTGGCTTGTGGCGATTTCAACGGCGACGGCTTCTGGGATCTGGCTGTCGGGGCGCCGGGAGACGGCGCCGGGGTCGTGCAGACCCTGTATGGATCTGCGGCGGGCCTCAGTGCCGCCAACTCGAATCGGCTGACGCAGTGGTCCCTGGGGGTCGGGGCGGCCGTGGCCGGTGATCGGTTCGGCGCGGCGCTCGCCGGCGGCGACCTCAATCGGGATGGCTTTGATGATCTAGTTGTTGGGGCTCCGGAGGATGCCGAGGCCGGCGCGTTCGCATCGGGCTCGGTGACGGCCGTCTTCGGCGGGCCGAATGGGCTGAACAAAGCCGGCGCCGTGCTGCTGCATCAGGATTCCCCGTCCATCCGGGGTGAGGCCGCCGCAGGCGATCAGCTGGGGTATTCGGTTGCGGTGGGTGACATTGATGGGGATGGGTTCTTCGATATTGTCGCCGGGGCGCCGGGCGATACGGTGGCTGACAAGGCCGGGGCCGGCAGCGTTGCCGTGATCTTTGGCAGGGCTCTCGGTGTGGGAACTCGTGACCGGCTGCTCACGCGTGATTCGCCCGGCATCCAGAGCCGAACCGCGGTGGGCGCCCGGTGGGGCGTGGCGGTGGTGACCGGGTCATTCAATGGTGACGGGTTCGACGATCTCGCGATCGGGCTCGAAGGTTCAAATCAGGCCGGTGCGGTTCAGCTGGTCTACGGTGGCGCGGCCGGCCCGACCCGTCGTGACGGGATCTATCGGCAGGGCGTTGCCGGGACGCCCGGTACCGGTGAGGCAGGAGATCGTTTTGGCGCAGCCCTCGCGGCCGGAGATGCGGATGGAGACGGCTACGACGAGCTGGCGGTGGGTGTGCCCGGTGAGTCGCATGGTCCGGAACTCCGCGCCGGCCTGGTGATGGTCTTCGCGGGCAGTCGGAGCGGCCCGGAGCGTGCCGGAGCCCTGCGATTCCATCAGAACACCACCGGCATCAGGGGCGTGGCCGCGGCGGACGACCAATTCGGTGCCGCAGTCCGCTTCCTGGACACGCGTGGCGACGGCCGGGCCGACCTCATGGTGGGCGTGCCCGGCGACAATGTCGGCGGGCAGATGGCTCTGATCCCCGGGAAGGTGGGAGGCCTCTCGGCGGCCGGTGACAAACTCTGGTCCCAGGACACGCCAGGAGTCGGTGGGATCGCGGAGACAGGGGATCGGTTCGGCGGCGCGCTGTAGCGATGTAGACCGAGGAGGTTGTGGAGTGTCCATGCCATTCGACGAAATCGGCGAGGGGGTCTACCGCCGCCGCTATGAGGCTCTTGACCAGAACATCGGAATTGTCCTGGGCCGGGCCGGGGTCCTCGTAATCGATACTCGATCGGTTCCGTCCCATGGCGAGGAAATCGTCACCGACCTGGCCGGGCTCACTTCGCTCCCGGTGCGTTGGGTGATCAACACACACTGGCATTGGGACCACGTGCTCGGTAATTCTGTCTTTGCCGAGGCTGAGATTTGGGGCCACCGGAGGTGCCACGAGGTGATGGAAGAGGATCCAGAGGCGATCAAGGCCGCCGCCCAACACTGGCTAGAGGGGAGCCTTGCCGCCGAGCTGGGGCAGACGGTCGTGGTGCCCCCGACAACAATCTTCGAGAGCAACGCGGCGATGGATCTGGGCGATCGGGTCGTCCGACTCCTGTACCGAGGCAAGGGTCACACCGACGCCGACATCACCGTTCGGGTCGGTGACGTGGTGTTTGCCGGCGACCTGCTCGAGGAGGGTGCGCCGCCCGTGTTCGGCGACGGATATCCGCTGCAATGGCCTGACACCATCACGGCCCACTTGGCCAACCCACCGCGTCTCACCGTTCCGGGCCACGGCGACGTCATGGATGGGGACGCAGTGAACGGCCAGATCGAGGAGCTGCGCGACGTGGCTCGCCGCTGCGAGGCCGCCACCACGGCCGATGAGCTGGACCTGACGGGCGCACCGTATCCCGACGAAGTGATGCGCTCGGCGATGGATCGTTCACTGATGGAACGCGGTCTGTGATCGACTCGACGAGGCTCACCAGCGGCATCACCGTGGGCACCCAACCGCCGCTGCGGCGGATCAACCTGCTCACCAGGATTGCCGGCCGCACGGGGTTCGACGTGGCCTGGGTCACGGACCACTTCCTCGGCTTCTTCCCGCGCGCGATCTGGGATCGCGACTTCAGCTGGGCGGCGTCGCCCGACTCCAGCCCACACCTGTACTACGACTATCAGGCGTTGATGGGCTATCTCGCTCACCGCAACATCCACATCGGCGTCGGAGTCACCGAGTCGATAAGGCGCCACCCCGTGCTGCTGGCGCAGTTTGCGTTGACCATGTCTCATCTCGCCAAGCGAGCCCCGATCCTCGGGATTGGCTCCGGCGAGCGCGAGAATGTCGAACCCTACGGCTTGCCCTTCGAGCGCCCGGTGAGCCGCCTGGAGGAGGCGCTTCAAGTGATCCGCCTCTGTCTCGACTCGGATGGGCCCATCGACTTCAAAGGAGAGTTCTTCACGCTCGATCGGGCCGTGATGGACCTGCTCCCGAAGCCGGACAGGATTCCGCAGGTGTGGATTGCCGCCCACGGACCTCGCATGTTGCGACTCACTGGAGAGTACGGGGACGGCTGGTATCCGACGTTCCCGATGACGCCCGGAGAATTCGAGGGCGCGTTGGCCACGATCCGCGGCCATGCCCGGCGCGTGGGCCGCGATCCGGCTGCGATCGTACCGGGGTGGCAGCTCTTTGCCGTCATCGGGAAGTCGACGGTGCACGCTCGCGAGCTGCTCGACTCGCCGGTGGTGCGTTTCACCAGCCTGCTGGCGCCCGGTTACCTCTGGGAAAAGGCCGGCCTCGAGCACCCCTTTGGTCCCGAGTTCCGCGGGATGATCGACTTCGTGCCCCAGGACTATGGCAAGGCGCAGATGCAACACGCCATGAGCCAGGTTGATCTCGACGTACTGAGTCAGATGGTCGTCTGGGGCACTCCGGACTCGATAACGGAACAGTTGCAGACCTATGTCGACCTCGGGCTACGCCACCTCGTGCTGCAGCCGGCGTCGGCCCTCGTTTCTCGTCGCGACGCATTGTTCTCTTTGCGGGCGTCGGTTTCGATCCAGCGCAAGCTGCGGCGGGGGTGAACGTGCTGAACCGCAGCACGACCGTAGCGAACGCAATAGGGATCGTTTTGTTGGCGCTGCTGATCGTGTGGGCCGTGGGTTATCAGGATCATCCCTGGCGCGATTCGGCCCGAGCTTTCGTGGCCGCCGGCGTGCTGATTGCCGCGGGCGCCGCGGTTCACGTTGCGGGTTCGCCGGAGGATCCTCCGGTGTCCCGGATACTCACTATCTCCGCTGTTGTCGTCACCGGTGGCTCCTGTTGTGCGCTTTGGTCTGGGCTTGGTTCGCCTAGTCGACGAAGCACGCGTTCCCGGCCACATAGCGGCGCCACTCGGATTCGGGTCCGAGTTTGGCGAGGATGATTGTGGGCTCCGCCGCGCCGTGCGCGACGGCTCGGCCGCCGGCGAAGTCGATGATCGATGCACCCGGGGGCGGTTCATCGAGTACGTCTGCGCCGTACTCAACACCCCAGATGGAACGACAGTGGGGTATTACCGCGAAACCGGCCGTGAGGGCCGTCCGGGCGGTTACCGTTGTAGCTCACTCCGAGGACCTCTAGATGATCATTGCGCGCGAACTTGCTATCGAGGCCGGCATCCGCCGGTTGATTTCGCATGCCTCGTTTACGGTGAATGCGACTGACAAGATCGGCCTCGTTGGGGCCAACGGAGCCGGCAAAACGACGCTGCTGCGGACACTCGCCGGCGAACTCGAGCCGGCCGAGGGCACGATCGTTCGCAGCAATGTCGTCGGCTACTTGTCCCAGGAGGCCGCCCTCGTCGAATTGGCCGACGAACGGGTAACCGCTCTCGAACGCATCCTGAAGGCCCGAGCGATTGGTGACCTCGAGCGCCAGATGGAAGACGTCCGACTCGACATGGAGGCGGCATCCGGTGATGAGCGGGATAAGATGATCCGACGTTTCTCGCGTCTCGAAGACGAGTTCACCGCGCGCGGCGGCTATGTCGCCAAGGCTGAGGCGAAACGCTTCGCCTCATCGCTTGGAATCGCCAGCGACGAACTCGACCAGCTCGTCGTGACGATGTCGGGCGGGCAGCGGCGTCGTGTCGAGCTGGCGCGGATTCTGTTTGCCGAGACGGACATCCTGCTGCTGGATGAACCGACCAACCATCTCGATCTCGACGCCAAGGCCTGGTTGATGGACTTCCTGAGCAAGTACTCCGGTGGATTGCTGGTGATTTCCCACGACTTGCCGCTGCTGGACCAGTCGATCACTTCTGTGCTCGCCGTCGAGAATGGCAAGCTCGAACCTTTCCGCGGCAACTACTCGCACTACTTGACTGAACGCGAACGGCGCCGCGAGCAGCGACTCCGGGAGCGTCGCCACCAGGACGAGAAGATCGCCCGCCTCGAGGAAGGTATCCGCCGGTTCAAAGGTACGACCGAGAAGATGGCCAAACGGGCCCGCTCGTGGGAAACGCGGGTGAGTAAATTGAAGGACCAACGCGTCGAGATCGCCAAGCGCGGCAAGTCGGTCACGCTGCGCTTTCCGCCGGGGCCGGCGCTGGGCCACACTCCGGTCAAGGCCAACGGCCTTGCCAAAGCGTTCGGCCACAATGTGGTGTTCGTCGACGTGGACGTCGACCTCGATCGCGGTGAACGTCTCATCATCATGGGCCTCAACGGGGCCGGCAAGACCACGCTGCTGCGCATCCTGGCCGGCGTCGAGGAGGCCGATCTCGGTGAGCTCGACATCGACTACCGCACGTCTACCGGCTACTACGCCCAGGAGCACGAGGCGATCAAGCGAGGAGTGACGGTTCTCGATCACATGAAGGAGGTCTCAGGCGCCCCCGAACTGACGCTGCGCAATGTCCTGGGGCACTTCCTCCTTGCTGACAAGATCGAACAGGACGCCGGAACCCTGTCCGGCGGGGAGAAGACCAAGCTGGCGCTCGCCCGTCTCGTCATCGGCGCTCATAATCTCCTGCTACTGGACGAGCCGACCAATAACCTCGACCCACAGGCCCGGGGTGCGCTCCTCGAGGCGCTGGAGCAGTACACCGGGTCCCTGGTGCTGGTGAGCCACGATTCGGACTTCGTCGAGCAACTGGCCCCCGATCGAGTGATCCTCATGCCCGAGGGCGACACCACCTACTTCGATGACTCAATGCTCGAACTGGTGGCGCTGGCCTAGACGTTTGCGCCAGCCATCGCGACGTACGCGGCGGGAGCGGACGGTCCTCAATCGGGGATGGTGGCGGGCGACTGGGCCTCAGAACCGAGGCCGCCGGAGGCAAGGGGGCCACTCAGGCCCAGCACGCCCACCCTCACTTCGTAAGGCAGCGCCGCTGCTTCGTGCGCCTTTGCGGGTCGCGGAAGCCGGTCCGAGAACTGGTCCTCCTGGTGTGCGGGTTCACAAACGAGACGCATCTCGTGAGCGACTCCGCAGCAACCCAACTCCGGTGACGAGCAGAAACCCTCTGCCTCATTGCTTCCATTGTGCTCCCGCGATCCTTTTGGAGCTGTGAAAGACTTGATAAGGAATTGATAAGGCGATGTTGAGATTCGCGCCAGGTGCCCTACGCTGTGTGGCGATGGCTTCTGTCGTAATCATTGAGGATGAGCTGAGGATCCGCGAGCTGGTCGCTCGAGTGCTGGCCGATCGCGGGCACGATGTCGAGGCGAGCTCGACCGCGATGGATGGTCTGCAGACCGTCGTGCGCGCCAATCCCGATCTCGTGATACTCGACATGGGTCTACCCGATCTCGACGGCAGTGAACTGTTGAAGATGATCCGAGCCGTAAGTGATGTCCCCATAATCGTGGCTACCGCCCGAAATGAGGATCGCGATGTCGTGCGCACTCTTGATGCCGGTGCCGACGACTACCTCGTCAAACCATTCTCCGTCGAGCAGCTCGAGGCTCGGGTGCGTGCCGTACTGCGCCGGGTGGGCGCCGATGGCAGGCCCGGCCCCATCGTTGTTGGCAACCTGTCCGTGGACGCGGCGGCTCGCGAGGCTCGGCTGGACGGCGAACGCCTCGATCTGTCGCCCAAAGAGTTCGACCTCCTGCGGTTCCTGGCAGAGCGCACGGGCGAGGTCGTCTCGAAGCGGGAACTGCTCGCCGAAGTCTGGCGCCAGCCATACGGCGGCAGCGAGAAGACTGTTGACGTACACATTTCCTGGCTGCGAAAGAAGCTGGGGGAGTCGGCTGCCTCCAGCCGCTACCTGCAAACGGTGTTTGGCGTGGGCGTCAAGCTGGTTACTCCCGAAGACGCCTGATATCGGGCGGTCCGCCTTATGAGAAGACAACTCGCATTCGTGTCGGTCACAGTGGCGACGCTGATCGTGCTTGCCGCCCTCCTCCCTCTGGCCACCATCGTGAAGAATCAAGCGCGCGAGGCGGCGATTTCTGCGGCAGAAACTGATGCGCAGGCCATCGCCGCCGCTCTGGCGGTTGCCGCCTCAATAGAGCCCGACATCGGCCTGACTGAGGAATTCGCCACGGAGCTGGTCGATGGTTATCGGGACCGCAAAGAGCTCTCTATTGGGGAAGCCGAAATGCAATCGCTGGTGATGGCGCTGGTGGCGGCGGCATCGATAGAGCCCGGCGGGGGCGTGACGATCGAGCTTGCCGAATCCGTTATCGAGGCGTTCCGGGGTCGTGAAGGAGTATCGATCATCTTTCCCGATGGCACCGCGCGCGGCGCGCCTTACGCCGAGAGGGCCAACGTCGATCGAGCACGCGAAGGCGATTCGTTCACGGCCAGCACCCCGGAGGGTGCGGAAGTCCTGGTTCCGGTTCTGGTTGCCGACGCCCTCACCGAGGAGGCGACAGTGGTGGTTCGGGCCCCCGTATCCGGCGCCGATCTGAACCGGGGAGTGATTCGTGCCTGGCTGCTGCTGGCCGGTTTGGGCGTGATCCTGGTGGCAGTGGCGGCGCTGGCGACCGATCGTATGGGCCGGTCGCTGGTGCGTCCGGTTACAGCCCTGTCGGATGCGGCCCGCACTCTGGCCGAAGGCGATCTCGATTCGCGCGTGGTGCCGGCGGGCCCATCAGAGGTAGCCGAGGTGGGCGAAGCATTCAACCTCCTGGCCAGCCGACTCGAGACGCTCCTCCGTGAGGAGCGCGAAAGCGTCGCCGACCTGTCCCACCGACTGCGAACTCCGTTGACCGCTTTGCGGCTCCAAGCAGAGACACTCAGCGACAGTGAGGCCGCAACCGGGTTGCTCGCCGATATCGATCGTGTTGAAGGGACAGTCGACCGGATGATTCGAGACCTTCGCCGCCCGTCATCCGACGGCACCGCGGAGCCTCAGGTCGCCGATCTCGGAGCCGTGGTGCGCCATCGATCGACCTTCTGGAAGGTACTAGCAGATGAACAGGATCGGCCCGTCGAGGTCGTCACCCTGGGGGGTGTGCTGCAGGTCCCCCTCAGCCCGGATGAATTGGGCACGGTGATTGATACCTTGGTGGAGAATGTCTTTGCTCATACGGAACCTGGAGTCGGTTACCGGATTGGGGCCCGCCAGGGATCCGGCCAAACCGCGGTGCTGACAATCGAAGACTCCGGGCCCGGTTTCAAC
>Ga0316187_10003175_pt1 | contig 14315 bp, 15 predicted proteins | sample CroRivburrow1_MG_FD_204927 | JGI IMG/M metagenome (GOLD analysis project Ga0316187, IMG submission 204927) | Coastal sediment microbial communities from Maine, United States - Cross River worm burrow 1 | ecosystem: Environmental > Aquatic > Marine > Coastal > Sediment | place: USA: Maine... | reverse complement strand
AAGAACAATCCGGTTATTTCTGCCTGGAATGAAGTGGGAAAGATTAATCAAATTAATCAAAATCTGGCGGATTTTATCAAGGTACCTATTAATGGTTGTTTTATTGATTTCCGCACAAAAGAGATTCTCAATTATGATAAGACCTCAAGGAAATTTTGGGATATTATAGATGGTAAAAGCTGGATTTGTTCCAAATGGCAATCGAAGTTGAACATTTTCACGGATAAACTTTTAACAGCGAGAAAATTGGAAAGGGGAAGGATAGATTACAATAACTTTTCTAATAATTATGAGTTTGATTCCTGGTGGATTTTGTATGAAAATCGTAGTGAAGGAAGGATTGTTCTCTATAACAAAACAAAAAAATTAGGAGAAGTATGGCTGGAATATATTATGATGAAAAACCAATTGAATCAATCTTTTATTTTTCGACCATTGGGAGTGAGTGGAAGGATGTACTGGTATCTGAAATATCCTTTACACAAACTTATTTTGAAAGGATTCATAAATCAATTATCAGGATAAATGAAAATTTCAATATTTTGGTTTCGCAGGGATCTCAGGATTGAAGATAATACGGCTTTGAATGCGGCATTAAATGCAGGCTTACCGGTGCTTCCTATCTTTATTTTTGATGTGAACATTCTGGAGGAATTAACCAAAGACGATCCCCGGGTGAACTTCATCTACGAAACATTATCATCAATTAATAATCATTTTTACAAAAAAGGGAGTTCATTAAGAATTCTTTATGGAAAGCCAGTTTCAGTGTTCAGAAAACTCATAATTGAATATAAGATTGCCCAAGTTTTTTTTAACAAAGACTATGAACCTTATTCTATAATTAGGGATAAGGATGTGAAAACCTTTTTAGCAGATAATGGGATTAAATATAATGAATACAAGGATCAGGTAATTTTCGAAGAAGATGACATCTTAAAAAATGATAATAAACCCTATACGGTATACACTCCTTACAAACGAAAATGGTTGGAGAAATTCGGGAAACTGACTTTCAGCGCGTTGCCGAAATCCAATTCAGGTATATTCGTTCAAAAGATTTCCCCTTTTCCTGAATTAAATGATCTTGGATTCAGACCATCATCCATAAAGGTTAAAGATTATAATTTAAGCCATTTAAATAATTATTCATTGTATCGTGATATTCCAGGAAAGGACTGTACCAGTTATTTGGGGCCTCATTTGCGTTTGGGAACTGTAAGCATACGTCAGGTTATTCTGAAATTAGGTGTAGAAGATTCTCTGTTCTTAAGTGAGTTAATATGGAGAGAGTTTTTTATGCAGATTCTATTTCATTATCCGAAAGTTGTGAAAGAGAATTTCCATTCCAAATACAATAATATAGAATGGCTTAATGATGAAAAAGATTTTGAATCATGGTGTAACGGAAATACCGGATACCCACTGGTAGATGCTGGCATTAGGCAATTGAACCAAACAGGGTATATGCATAACCGGGTTCGAATGGTTACAGCCAGTTTCCTATGTAAACATTTGCTTGTAGACTGGCGTTGGGGGGAGGCTTATTTTGCCCGAAAACTTCTGGACTATGAATTGGCTTCTAATAATGGAAATTGGCAATGGGCTGCAGGAACAGGATGTGATGCCGCTCCTTATTTTAGGGTATTTAATCCCACATTACAAATGAGGAAATTCGACAAAGAACTAAAGTACGTAGATAAGTGGGTGCCGGAATATGTATCTGATAACTATAAAGCCAGAATAGTTGATCATGAATTCGCCAGAAATAGAGCAATTGAAACCTATAAAAAGGGATTGCAATCTAAATTTTAAATGGTAATGTTCACTAATTAATAGATTTATAGCTTTCACTCAAGCATGTATTCGACCAAAACAATACTCAATTATTTATTCCGCTATCATTAAATCTTTTAGAAATTAAAAAATGAATAGCTACGACCACATTACGACAAAACACTACGCAGCATACAGGCCCCCTTTACATGAGCTGATCCTGGAAAAATGTATCACAAAAAATGATGGATTTGTATCTGGCTTGGATATTGGGTGTGGCACCGGACAATCATCCATCTCTTTGTCAAAATATTGTAAAAAAGTCATAGGAATCGAACCAAGTCCAGATATGTTGAAGGGTTCAATTCCACATCCTGAGGTTGAATATCAGGATTATGACGGTAGGATTCTTAACTTTCCCGACCAGCTTTTTGATATAATCACTTTAGCCGGTTCATTGTATTATGGTAAATCACAAAAATTGCTTGATGAAATCGTTCGTGTTGGTAAGGATTCATCAATCATTTTGGTATATGATTTTGAAATATTATTGCATAATATTTATAAAGAACTTCAAATAGACAGGTTTTTAAAAAACAACACCTACAACCATGTTGAGGATTTCTCTGGACTGGATCAAAGGAAGATAAAATTACTTAGTCGATTCCAGGATCAATTGGTAATAAAGATAGATCCGCCAGATCTGGCACATTTGCTATTGTCAATGGAAGAAATTCATATGATAATTGTTAAGGAGCATGGTCTTTCAGATCCTTTTTGGAAGCTTTGTGAGATACTAGATAAACTTTCAGGAGGAAACCTATTTGAATTAGTAGCTAAACTTTATTATACCAAGTATCTGAGCATTGGATAAACAGGGGCTCATAAAAATCCGTTCAGTTCATACTGGATTTGATAAATGAAAATCAATACCGAATAGGGTATTGCCCTCTACGAGCATGGAATTTATTCCGTTTTAATCTATAGTTTTTAAGACGAAAAACCCCCCTCTGAGAGGGGGTGAGATGGCTTGGTGAATTAACGAGGGTGTGTTTCTATATAATTCTCAATGTAACATCCTGCCTTGTCCCGAAATAGGTTTATACTAATCCTTCCCTAAATCATAACAATGCCAAAATTTGTAATTACATTTGATGTTTGTCTCAATATTAAATTGACGAAAAGGATTTAATACAAAAGATCACTGATTCTAATAAATGACAGGCTAGCCTGTTCCGAATGATAAGTATTCCAACATTCATAAAAATATTGTATTTCGTTATCCTTGTTAGCTTACTTTCATTTGCTTCTTGTGGACAAACTCAGGAAAAAAAAGAAGAAGACCTTATGAAACATAGTTATACCAATCAACTTATTCATGAATCAAGCCCTTATCTTTTGCAACATGCCCATAATCCGGTGAATTGGTATCCATGGGGAAAAGAAGCACTAGAGAAAGCTCAAAAAGAAAACAAGCTCATAATTGTAAGTATTGGTTACTCAGCATGTCATTGGTGTCATGTCATGGAACATGAAAGTTTCGAAGATGAACAAGTTGCAAAATTCATGAACGATAATTTCATTGCAATTAAAGTTGACCGGGAAGAAAGACCTGACATAGACCAGATATATATGAATGCAGTTCAGCTGATATCCGGTCGAGGTGGCTGGCCTTTAAACTGTATTGCTTTGCCTGATGGACGACCCATATATGGGGGCACTTATTTTCCAAAAGAACAGTGGTTAGATATGCTAATCCAGGTTTCTGATTTTGTAAAACAAAATCCCGAGAAAACAGAAGAGCAAGCAGCTATGTTGACTAAAGGTATACAATCCAGCGAAATGATTTTTCGCAATATGGAAGCAGCAGCATATGAAATAAATAGCCTGGATAATATCTTCACGAATTTGGAAAAAAATATAGATTATGCTAATGGTGGATTTAACCGGGCCCCGAAATTTCCCATGCCTGTCGGATATCAATTCCTTCTATATTATCACTACCTGACACAGAATGAAAAAGCACTAATAGCTGTTACAACAACTTTAAACAAAATGGCTGATGGCGGGATATATGATCATGTGGGAGGTGGTTTTGCGAGATATTCTACTGATGCATTTTGGAAAGTACCTCATTTTGAAAAGATGCTTTATGACAATGCGCAACTGGTCAGTTTGTATTCAGCTGCTTATCAGCTGACTAAAAAACCTTATTACAGAGTTATAGTTAAAGAGACATTGAATTTCATTCAACGAGAATTAACCTCAAGGGATGGCGGGTTTTATTCTTCATTGGATGCAGATAGCGAAGGGGAGGAAGGGAAATATTATGTCTGGGAGAAAAGTGAATTACAGAAAACTCTAGGCAATAAATCTGATTTAATAGTTGACTATTTTTCAGTAACAGAAAGAGGAAATTGGGAAAATGGACAAAATATTTTATTCAAATCTACTTCGGACGGTGAAATTGCTGATAAATATCAAATCGCAAAAGATGAGTTAGATAAAAGGGTGTTGGAAGCAAAAAGTTTATTGTTGTCAGAAAGAAACCACCGACCTAGGCCTGGTCTTGATGATAAGATCCTCACTTCATGGAATTCTTTGATGCTTAAAGGGTATATCGATGCCTATAAAGCATTTTATGATCAGCAATATTTAGAAATAGCTTTAAAGAATGCTGATTTCATCAGGAGAGAAATAATGTCTTCCGAAGGTAGATTATTCAGGAATTTTAAGGATGATAAGGCTACCATTAATGGATTTTTAGATGATTATTCTTTTACTATTGATGCATTTATCTCATTATATCAAGCCACTTTCAATGAGAAATGGCTATATGATGCACAGCTTTTAACTACATACACTATGAATCATTTTTATGATTCAAATAGCGGGATGTTTTTCTATTCATCTGATTTGGATCCGGAATTAATCGCCCGTAAAATGGAAATTTCTGATAATGTAATTCCTTCTGCCAATTCACAAATGGCAAAAAACTTGTTTGTTCTGGGGAAATACTTTTATAGCAATGACTATATTCAGATTTCAAAACAGATGCTTGATAATGTTAGGGAGAATGCTCTAGAAGGAGGGGTGTATTATTCAAACTGGGATGTTTTGATGGGTTGGTTTACTAAGGAACCCATTGAAGTGGCTATTGTTGGAAGCAAATACGAAAATATTCAAAAACAATTAAATTCATACTTTTTACCTGACGTACTATTATCTGGAGGGAAAAGCGAAGGGACCTTATCGCTGTTAGAAAATAAATTGGTAGAAGGACAAACAACCATTTATGTTTGTCAAAACAGGGTATGCAAACTACCTGTAACTCGTATTGATGAAGCTTTAAAGCAAATTTATAGTGATTAGGAGTCTTTATTCTTGTATATAAAATTTCTATAAAATGATAATACCATGAATCAACCTACAAAATTTTTATTCCTTATATACTTTGCGTCTATTTCCTGCAATAGTGAGAAAGCATCCATTGAAAAATGGAAAGCTGAAATTATTGAAACTGAAAAGAATTTTTCAGAGATGGCATCGAAGGAAGGTATACCCAAAGCTTTTCTGAATTTTGCTGCTGCTGACGCAGTTTTAGAAAGGAATAACGATTTGATTATAGGTAAGGAATCGATCAGGAATTTTTTTGATATTAAGATGCCTGATAATGAGGATATCAACCTTACCTGGGAACCTGATTATGTGGATGTGTCATCATCTGGGGACCTGGGATATACCTATGGGCAATATGTATATTCATTTATCGATTCAACGGGTACTAAAAATGAATCAAAGGGAATCTTCCATACAGTGTGGAAACGGCAACAGGACGGTAACTGGAAATTTGTTTGGGATTAAGTCTTAAATGGTCTAACACCAGGCTACCCATACAGGTTAAATTAAAGATAATTAACACAACAACAAGTATAGGATGCGAAAGCTTATAATATCACTTTTCTTACTTGGAACACTAAATGTTTCAAACGCCCAGATCGAGATCATGAAAGATTTTGATCTGGGGAATTACAGTGTAGGATTTAAGTTCGAACAAATTACTGATTATTCAAGATCCTTTGGAGATGATTTTAGGCCTATTCAAATGTTTATCTGGTATCCTATTGATGGAAACCAAAGATCACCTATGAAATATATTGATTATTGTTTTCTGTCTGATCTCAAAGACCAGCAAAGGGATACTATCCAGGAGATACATTATGGATTGCTTGACTCTATGCTTTCTGCTGAGATTAAAGACCTGAAAATTACCGGAAATAATGAAGACATTTTAGCCAGATATAAAAACTTAATAACGATTTCACAGAAAGAGGCTCAAATATCAGGTAATTCTTTTCCATTGATCTTGTTTGCTCCAGGTGGTAATACATCCGCATATATGCATTCTGTAATTTGTGAATTTCTAGCCAGTTATGGATATATAGTGGTAAGTATTCCTTCTCTTGGCAATTCTGAAGGGAAAAGATGGCCATTTGATAATATCGGCTTAAATATTCAAATTGATGATATGTCTTTTGCTATTAATCATCTGGCCAATACAATGAAGGAATTCAACACTGAAAAAATTTGCTTGATCTCCTGGAGTGTGGGAGGTGTATCACAAGGGATATATTGCATGAAGAATTCCTTAATCGACATGTTTATAAGCTTGGATTCTGGCTTAGGAAGGGAATATGGAGTAGAAATGATAAAGGTATCTCCTTATTTTGATTATAGTAAAATTAAAATACCATTCTTACATATTACAGGTGCTCACCCTGAACAATATGATGTGCCCAGAACCAGCGAGTTTTATGATTCAATTGCGTCAACCAGAAAATATTCCTTGATATTAGAGCCGTTTGCTCATCAACATTTCGCTTCGCAAATAGGATATATTCCATCGGTTGTTTCAGAGAAAAGGAATCAATTAATTGAGGAATCGTATATTAATTTGTGCAATATAACTTTAATATTTATAGACGCTTTCCTTACAGAAAAATCAAAATCAGAAGAGGAATGGATGGAATTAATATCAATTTACAAATGATCAATTTGATTATTGATACCATAAACATGTCAGGAATAATAATTTTTTCGACTAAGAATGCAAAGAATTGAATATTAGGAATCATCGAAATATTATGAACGATTATGCAATAACTGATCAACAACTCCATTGGCTTAGCCAAATTATTGCTAAGGCAAACAGGACTTTTATGCCATCAAAGAAGGATGACATCCTTACTAATTTATATTTTGATTATGTGAAAGACCGAATTCTTGGCAGATGGATTGAAACTGATTCCGGAAAATATATTTTGACATTTAATCTATCAAACTTTCACTTCGAATGGTTAAACGCCTCAGAGGAAGTTATTCAGTCAGTGTCTTCTATAGGCTATCAAATTGCACATATAGAAAAAGAAATATCTAAGGGATTGCCAGATTTAGGTCTTGACCCGGAAAGTTTCTCAGATAAATTACATTTTGATATTCCAAAATACTTGTTTTCGGAAGAGGTAGTTAAAAAACCAAATCAAGATGGGCTTGAAAAATGGAGGAAATATCGAAATATTGCCAATCAGGCTTGTGATTTCGCATTAAAATATCTGCATATCGACGCAGAAATTAGAATCTGGCCACATCATTTTGATACAGGTATTTACGTCGAACCTAATGATAAAACAGGGATCGGATTTGGCCTTGCCATGCAGGATGAAATGGTGGGATATCCATATTTCTATCTGTCCGGGTATTCTTTGCACGATGAGATTGATTATAGCCGATTGCCAGAGCTGGAAAATGGAAGATGGGAGATCGGTGAGTATTGGAAGGGGGCCGTTTTGTCTCTAACTCTTCTTGAAAATCTTGATAATAAGACATCAAACAAAGTATTAAATGATTTTCAAGAAGCTGCTATTTCTTGGTTTATTAAGAGTTAGGCAGTCATAAAAATTCATTTCACTGTACTCATATTTACAGCGAATTTACAAAATTGAGTTTCTAACAAAATTGAGATATAAATGGAATGGTACGGACCATTAACAATTTTACCGGCAATCGGGTTATTAATATTGTCGACTTCAAGATTTATTATTTCATTGAATGAAGAAGTATCTAAATTAGAGGGAGACAAAATAAAGGACTTTGAAATAAATTTAAACTGGCGCAATTAAAAAAGCTTGGGATAGCCATGCATTTTTATATGCCAGCACCCTATTATTTCTTTTAGCAGGTATTATGAATGCGATATTAGAACTTGACTCTTTATTCTATTCTTTGATGTTGTTGGGAGTTTTCTCTACTGCAATAGCTATTGCATTTTTACTTATTCATTCTTTAAAATCAGTTTACATCAGACAAAAACATTTACAATTATGAGCGATACTACTAACTGGTATAAGGTACTGGACGATAAAGATGAATTACCTGAAGGACGTGTAATGACCGTGACGGCAGGTCATACTGATATCTGTTTAACCCATTTTGAAGGGAAGTTTACTGCTTTGGATAATAAATGTCCTCACCAGGGAGGTCCATTAGGAGAGGGTAGTATAGAAAATGGCATGCTCCGATGCCCTTGGCATGGTTGGGACTATCACCCCTGTACTGGTAAATCTCCTGGAGGATATGATGATGGAATTCCTAATTATAAAATAAAGCTTGAAAATAATGCTGTTTATGTTGGTCTCGTAAAAGAAAAGCCACATCAAACCACCATTTCAGATATTATGGCAGAAACCATGGTTAATTGGGGAGTGAATCGCGTATTTGGAATGGTAGGACACTCAAATTTAGGTCTTGCGGATGCAATAAGAAGGCAGGAAGCTAAGGGGAATCTTAAGTATATTGGAATCCGCCATGAAGGGGCAGCATCATTTGCAGCATCGGCATATGGAAAATTAACAGGTAAGCCAGCTGCTTGTTTTGCTATAGCAGGCCCGGGCTCTACAAATATGTTTACAGGACTGTGGGATGCTAAAGTAGATAGAGCCCCAATATTAGCTCTTACTGGTCAGGTTGCTACCCAGGTAGTAGGAACAGGTAATTTTCAGGAAGTAGATCTGGTAAGGGCTTTTAATACGGTAGCCGAATTTAATCACCGTGTGGAATACAAAAGCAAACACGGTGAATTGATGAGTCTTGCTATCAAACATGCGATTTTAAATAGAGATGTATCTCATCTGACTTTTCCTGATGAAATTCAGACGATTCCAATTTCTGACAATGAAGAAGCCCAGGATAGTGAAGGCAGAATAACACCGATGCAGATCTTGCCACCCCGGAATGCATTTGAAAAAGCTTTAAATATGCTTATCGATTCGAAAAGACCTGCTATTATAGTTGGCCATGGAGCCAGGTTTCATATGGATAAAATCATAGCTTTAGCAGAACAAATCAATTGCCCGGTAATGACGACCTTTAAAGCCAAGGGACAAATATCAGATTCACATCCCCTTGGATGTGGTGTGCTGGGTAGAAGTGGAACGCCAATTGCTTCATGGTTTATGAACGAAGCCGATTTACTTTTAGTGATCGGAGCCTCTTTCTCAAACCATACTGGAATTACCTCATATAAGCCAACTATTCAAATAGACATTGACCCTTTGGCATTAGGTAAATTCCATAAAATCGATGCGCCTGTCTGGGGTGAAATTTCTGTTACGGTTGATTTATTGAAGGAGCAAATGCCTTCTATTGATAATAAATTGGATCAGCGTGAAGAAATCAAAAACAGATGGAGAATTTGGTCAACCGAAAAACAAAAACGATTAAGAGAAACACACGGGCAAGGTCTTAGCTCTGTGGCAGTATTTGATGCCATGAGCAAATTGGCACCCGATAATGCTGTAATTTGTGTAGATGTCGGTAATAATGCCTACTCTTTAGGGAGGTATTTCGAAACTAAAAAACAAACTTTTTTAATGTCCGGGTATCTGGGATCTATTGGTTTTGCTTTCCCAGCTGCAATGGGAGCCTGGGCAGCAGTTGGAGATGATCGACCTGTTATTGCAGTAGCAGGAGATGGCGGTTTTTGTCAATATTTGGCTGAAATGACTACCGCTGTAAAGTATAATATGCCTATCAAAACCATTATTTTGAATAATAATGAATTGGGTAAAATTTCCAAGGAACAAAGGGCTGGTGAATTTGATGTATGGGCTACTGACCTGGTTAATCCTGATTTTGCAGCTTATGCTAATAGTTGTGGTGCCCTGGGGATTAAAGTAACTGATGAAACTGAATTAAATCCAGCATTAATTAAATTGTTCAGTCATGATGGCCCGGGATTAATCGAAATTAAGACCGATGTTAAATTGATATAAGCCTATAAAATAAATTGCTTCAAATAGAGTCCTTTTACAATTCAATGATATTACAATATTTTTAGATCTTTGATTGTCTTTATCGTATCCAAACCTTAAATTGAAATATTTACGGCACTTAAATGCTCGGTATATCTTTAGATTGGAATTTATTTGAGCATTAAATCATTGTCTTCTTTGATTTTGAAATGGGGAACAAACAGTCAATAACCAACCATAAAAATATTCAGGAATGGGTATCACTATACGCTGATGACCTATTCAGATGGGCTTTGCATAAAACTGGTGATAAAGAATTAGCCAAGGACCTCGTTCAAGAAACTTTTCTTGCCGCGTTTAAATCCATCGATAAGTTTCAAGGTAAAAGTAAACCAAAGACCTGGCTTCTCTCAATCATGAATAATAAGATTATTGATTTCTATCGAAAAAACTTTAGAGAAGCTACGATAAATCAATCTCAATTGAATAAAGGATCTGATGATTCGAATGTATTTGAGAACTTTTTTGACAGCGAAGGAACCTGGAGGCCAGATGCCAAACCTACCAATTGGCAGGAAATAGATGGACACTTATTGGATGATATGGAATTCAGGCAAGTTCTTCAAGACTGCCTGAAAGATTTACCGGCCAACTGGTCTTCGGCAATTCATTTTAAATACCTGGAAAATAAAGATGCAAAAGAAATATGTAAGGATTTAGGAATTTCAACGTCTAATTATTGGCAGATCCTTCACAGAGCTAAATTGCAGTTAAGGCTGTGTATTAATAAGAACTGGACTTAATAGAATGTGATGAAAAGAATAATGAATATTTTGATGCTTTCATGTCAAAAGGCTTCCGGCCTTATTGAAAAAAAATTACACTTTTCACTCGGACCAATTGAAAAGGTTCAATTATTTATGCATACAAGTATGTGTGAAGCTTGCAGGAGTTATCAAAAACAGAGCAAAGACATGGATTCCCTCTTAAATGATCATATTCATTCTAATACGGATACCCCTGATTCAAATCATGAAGCACTATCAGGTGATTTTAAAGATCAGATTATCAAGAAGTTAGAAAAAAAATAAGTAATTTTCTTTAACAATCTGTCAGGATTCTTTCCTTCTTCCGACTATTTTATAAAATCGGAAACAATCAATTTTTAAATACCATAATTATGAACTCAAAAATGAGAAAGTCGTTTATATCAGGCATTGCCGGAACAATAGTAATGACAGCATTTATGTTTATTGGACCATTTATTGGAATGCCAAAAATGAATCCCGCAGAAATGCTTGCAGATATGATGGGAATCCCAATACTTGCTGGATGGGTATTACACTTTTTAACAGGGATAATCTTTTCTGCTTCTTATGTTTATTTATTTAATCCAAAGGTCAGAATAGGTAACGAGACATTGAAAGGAGCGGTATTTGGTTTGTCAGTATTTGTTTTTGCACAGATAGCAATGGGTATTATGGGAAGTATCATGGGTGGAATGCCTGAACCTGAAGGTTCTATAGTATTATTGATGATAGGTAGTATAATAGGCCATATTGTATTTGGGATCGTTGTAGCATTATTTGTAAAAGGAAAAGAATAATTTCTGATGAATCTTATCATTTATAATATAAAAAAGCTGGAGGAAATTAAAAATCTTCTTGGACAATTAACTTCAGACCTTTACACGCATAAAAAGGATATAATCGGTGGAGCCACTATCGGACAACATATCAGGCATATTCTGGAATTCTATATCATTTTGGGCACAGGATCTGAGTCCGGAACTATTTGTTACGATGATAGGGATCGCAACCTGATTTTAGAAGAGGATCTGGATTCAGCAATTGGTAGCATTGAAGATATAATTCATTTTCTAGCCTCTATTAAAGCTGACAGGCAACTAAAAATGTTGGCGAACTATTCAATTACGACCGACGATCAAACAATTATTCAAACGTCCCTTTACCGTGAATTGGCTTACGCTCTCGACCACACGGTACATCACCTCGCGATTGTAAAAATAGCATTGTCAAATGATAAGGATAGAATAATATTAGATAACAATTTTGGCGTAGCTCCTTCAACGATAAGATACCGCAAGGAATATGTTTATGGAAAATAACTGGATGTTAGATACTGTAAATACTAGTTAGTAAATGATATGAAAGGAAGTGAAATTCATAATGGTTTTGCTATTGCACTTGCTTGGCCAGAGACATTTTGTAAACAAGCCGGTTCCTGGTATGATATCCTGATGTACTATCTTGGAATTAACAGGGCAGGATATTATAAGGTGGGTCACGCTGCAATTGTGCTGGTAGATGATGAAACCCGATCTTGTCAATATTTTGACTTTGGAAGATATCATGCTCCAAACGGTTTTGGCAGGGTAAGAAGTGCAGAAACAGATCATGATTTAAGAATTGAAACAAAATCCCTTATTATAAATAGAAAATTAGGCATAAGCAACCTGAAAAATATTTTGTCAGAATTACATAGCAATTCAGGTACTCATGGAACGGGAACCATTTATGCCAAAACAACAAGAATCAATGTTGATAGCTCAATCTCTTTTATTAAGCGGTTACAGGAAAAGGAATTTATTCAATACGGGCCATTCAATCCTAAAGGAACAAATTGCTCACGTTTTGTAAGGAGAGCTATATTGGTTGGTAAACCACAATTTATGGAGAAATTAAAATTGCTATTTCCACTTACAATAAGTCCAACGCCTATGTGGAATCTTTCCTCAGTAGGAGGGGAATTGTATAGTTATGATAAACAAAAATGGGAGCCTTCAAAAATATTGATTTATAAAGACCTGGAATTGGTTTCATGAATATGGTTAAATTACCTTTAGTATTACCTGAACCCAATCGACCTACACATCTGCCAATTAACGCAAAATGGCTGTCCGGAGAAGGAGCAGGCTCCTGGTTTGTAATTAAGGAAGAAAAAAACAGCCAGCTTTATATAATCACCAGGTATTCACCTGACGGAAATATGGAATGCAAGGGAATTTTTAAAACTGACAATAAAGTTGATCTGGGAAAAAACTTTAGTATCACATATCCATCTCATTGTTTGAAAGTCACTATTCTGCAGGGTAATGATAAATATTTATTTGTCTCCATAAATAGCTAAAAACTGCCTTTACAAACAGCTATTTATATACCACACTACAATAATTTGATAACAGGAAAGGTATAAAGTCCAGTCAGCTAGAATTGTCTTAGTTATTAAATAATTGATTTGAATACCTCCTATTAATCAATCAAATTCATCAGTATAATAATCTTCTATACTATTGCAACTGTTTTGCTAAGTTGATAAATTGAATAAACTTATAATTATTTAGGGTGATGTAAACTCTAATCTATTATAAGTCAAATGTTTACAAAGAATTAAACAATTTCATTCATTATGAAAAAATCATTTTTTTACCTGGTAGGTCTAATTTTTTTTAGTATTACAGTTCTAAACCATTGCACATCTAAAAATTCAGAAGATAATACAGAAGAAAAATTATCTCAGTCTGGTCAATCTACTGAATGGAGACAACTGTTTAACGGTAAGGATTTAACAGGATGGAAACATGTTGGGAATGGATACATGACAGTTGAAGATGGCATTATCCAAACGCATGAAGGTATGGGGCTTTTATATTGGGCTGGAGAAAAATTTGGCAATTGCACGATACGGATAGTATATAGAATGCGAGATGAAAACAGCAATTCTGGTTTTTTCATTAGGATACCCATAGAACCTAAAGAAGAATGGATGCCAGTTTTTTATGCCTATGAAGTTCAGATAGATAACCATCCGGAGTTGTCTGACGAAGATGAGTATCACTCTACCGGAATGTTGTATGCATTTACTAAACCGCTTGCTATTGCCTGGAAACCTGGTCCTGAATGGAATACCTTTGAAATCACTCTGGATGGTGATCGTACAATAGTAATGTTAAATGGTGTAAAGGTTACTGACTATAGAGAAGGAGACCCGGTTCCTCCACGAAAATTTGATTTTGAACCTTATCCCGGAAAAAGACCCGAATTTGGTTATATAGGTATGCAAAACCATGGTGAGCACGATGTTGTGTTTTTTAAAGAAATTGCAGTTAAACCTCTTAAGAAATAATCAAAAGGATTTTGTAATTCATAAAATTCTGATCGGCATTAAAAGTATTTTCAAATAATTTTTTCAATAATGAAAGGAAACAAA
>Ga0316187_10003174_pt1 | contig 14316 bp, 16 predicted proteins | sample CroRivburrow1_MG_FD_204927 | JGI IMG/M metagenome (GOLD analysis project Ga0316187, IMG submission 204927) | Coastal sediment microbial communities from Maine, United States - Cross River worm burrow 1 | ecosystem: Environmental > Aquatic > Marine > Coastal > Sediment | place: USA: Maine... | reverse complement strand
TGATTATGGCGACACACCAGCCTTTAAAGGTGTCTATGAGGCAGCGGCTACCGTGGTGGGTTGTGGTCTGGCAGCCGTCGAGGTGGTCATGCACGGGGAGAAGCCCCGCTGCTTTATTCCCATTGCAGGACTGCATCATGCTCGGCGTGACATGGCAGCCGGATTCTGTGTCTTCAATGATGCTGGTGTATTGATCGAGGTGCTCAGGCATCTCTACGGTGTGCAGCGGATCGCTTATGCAGATATTGATGCTCATCATGGTGATGGTGTCTTCTACGCCTTTGAGTCCGATCCCGATCTATGGATTGTCGATATCCATGAGGATGGGCGCTATCTCTATCCCGGCACAGGCTCTGCAGATGAGACAGGGAAGGGGGAGGCTGCGGGAACCAAGCTGAATCTTCCACTATTGCCGGGTGCTGATGATGCTGAGTTTCATCGCGTCTGGCCGGAGGCAGAGGCGCATATCCGGGCATCAAAGCCAGAGATTATCATCTTCCAGTGCGGGGCTGATTCGATTGCAAATGATCCGATCACCCACATGCGTTTTACCCCTGCGGCGCATGCGCATGCCGCAGCATCACTGCGCAATATCGCCGATGAATTTTGTCAGGGACGGCTTATTGCGCTGGGTGGGGGAGGCTATAGTCGGAGCAATCTGGCTGCCGGGTGGAGCGGTGTGGTTGAAGCTCTGATCTGAGTCGTTTTTGCCATGTCATAATCTTGTCTCTTGATTGATCTACTGTTTTGACCATGATGCACCGCCGATATAATAAGAGGGGATATTCCACATCATGAGCAGAGTTACAAAAACAGCACTGCTAGCGACAGCCAAAGACATGGGTCTTAAAGGTCTGAGCAAAATGAAAAAGCCTGAAGTCATCCACGCTATTCAGGTAGCTGAAGGAAACAGTGCATGTTTCCAGAAGATTCCGAATTGCGGTATTGGCGAATGTCGTTACCGGCGTGAGTGCATCTAACAACGAACTAAAAAGGGGCTGATTCAGCCCTTTTTTATATCCTGTATTGACCGGTTGATGTGCCTGCCAAAAGCGGGCATTCAGCTGGAGTGATTTCAGGCTAAACTCCCCGTGCTCTGCGGCTAGGAAGCTTGCTTTATATTTCTTTCTTCAAAGCTTTTTTAAGCCAGAAGTATCCGCAAAGGGCTGAGAGCGTGGATGCCACAATAATGCCCAGACGTTCATCGAAGAGGAGGTTGCCTCCACTGTTTTCGAAAGCCAGCGAGCCGATAAAGAGACTCATCGTAAAGCCAATACCGCAGAGCAGTGACACGCCGTAAATCAGTGACCAGTTGACGTTGCTGGGCAGTTTGGCAAGGCCCATTTTTACCGCCAGCCAGGCAAAGGTGAATACGCCAAGCTGTTTACCGACAAACAGACCGAGAATGATGCCGATGGTGACCGGGTGCATGATATCCTCAACACCCATGGCTGTTACATTCAGCCCAGAATTGGCAAAGGCGAAAATGGGAAGGATGATAAAGGCGACCATGGCATGTAGATCATGCTCCAGTGCCTTAAGCGGAGAGCGGCCAGTCTCCGGATCACGAGCCAGAGGAATAAACATCGCCAGAACCACACCGGCAAGCGTGGCATGGACACCCGATTTCAGCACGGCTATCCACATAATCAGAGCAAAAAACATGTAGGGGGTGAGCCGGTAGATATTTGCCCTGTTGAGCAGTGCCAGAACTGTGATGCAGACAGCTGCTATTATCAGGCTGACCGTGCTGATGTTGCTGGTGTAGAAGAGGGCGATAATAATGATCGCACCGACATCATCGAAGATCGCCAGTGATACCAGAAATGTTTTTAGAGCCAGAGGGACGCGATCACCCAGCAGGGTCAGGATGGCAAGGGCAAAAGCGATATCGGTAGCTGTCGGGATCGCCCATCCTTCCAAAGCAACTGGATCACCCCCATTAAACAGAACATAGACTGATGCAGGTACAATCATGCCGCCAAGCGCAGCAAAGGCTGGCAACGCAATCGCCTGTGCACTGCCAAGCTCACCTTCGAGTATCTCCCGTTTCAACTCCAAGCCTATAATGAAAAAGAAGACGGCCATCAGCCCGTCATTGATCCAGAGAAGTAGTGGCTTGGCGATCTCCAATGCCCCGACACGAATCTCGACCCGTGTATCAAGAAGCAGATCGTAGTAGCCTGAAAGCGGGGAGTTCGCCAGCACTACTGCAAGCAGGGCAGCCATAATCAGCAGAATACCGCTGGCTGACTCGAGCTTTAAAAATTCTTTGATTGCTGCAACCATTGATCCTCCAAAGGCATGAGACATTAATGCTGTGCTGTATATGGTTAAAGGAAAGTTAAATGGCTGGGGAGATCTGTTTGAATGCCCGCTTTTGGCCGAAAGAAGTCATTCAGAATTAGCAGATTCGTGGCATCTGATCCCCGGTCAGAACAGAGACAACTCGACTTCCGCCGAAGGTAGAGCGAAGAATCAACGGAATCTCCGGCCTGTCGGTCACCTCACCAATGATGGTGGCACCTTTCCCTTTCGGGTGACTACGCATAGAGGCCAGCAGCTTTTCGGCATCCGAGACTGGGCAGATCGCAACAAGCCTTCCCTCACAGGCGAAGTAGAGCGGATCAAGGCCGAGCAGTTCGCTGACTGCCCACACCCCCTCCTTCACCGGAATCGCGCCCTCATCAATCTCAATACCAACAGCTGATGTGGTCGCAATCTCATTTAAGGAAGTCGCCAGGCCACCACGGGTCGGGTCACGCATCACGCGAACATCGACACCGCTTGCAAGCATGGCAGCCACCAGGTCATTAACCGACTGGCTGTCGGACTTGAGATCAGATGTCAGACCCAGCTCTTCGCGGCTGGCCAGAACAGCAGCCCCATGATCGCCGATGGAGCCAGAAATGATCACTCTATCACCCGGGCGGGCGCGATCGGCACCAACACACACGCCTTCAGGCACTACGCCAAAACAGGTCGAGGTGATATAGAGCTGGTCGGCCTCTCCTTTTTTTACCACCTTGGTATCGGCGGCAACAATCGTCACGCCGGCATCGCGGGCAGCAGCACCCATGGAGACCGCAATTCGCTTCAGCACTGAGAATGGAACGCCCTCCTCAATGATAAAGCCGACACTCATATGCAGCGGTTTTGCCCCCATCATAGCCACATCGTTTACACTGCCGTGAATGGCAAGGCTTCCAATATCACCACCAGGGAAAAAGATGGGGGAGATCACATGCGAATCGGTGGAGACGACCAGACGTCCGGCTGGCATGTCGATAACGGCGCCATCCTCCATACGATCAAGAATCGGATTGGAGAATTCAGGTGCGAAGATTTCTCGGGTCAACTGGGCGGAAGCAACACCCCCGGCGCCGAAACTGAGATCAACAAAACCCTTCTCCATATCAAGCTTTCGACTCATTACCCTGCTCTCCCGTTCACTGGCGAACCACGCTGCCGTAGCTGTAGGCTGCAGCACACGCACCTTCGGAGGATACCATGCATGCACCTAGAGGGTTCTCCGGTGTGCAGGCCTTGGCGAACACACTGCACTGCTCCGGCTGCAATTGACCACGTAGTACTTCGGCACAGCGGCACGCCTTGTGGTCATGCGCTTGATCGTACTCGATCTGAAACCTGATCTCTGCATCAAAGTCGGCGTACTTTTCCGCAAGCTTCTGGGCACTGTCTGGCAAATGGCCAAAGCCACGCCACTCAAAACTTCCACGAAGTTCAAAGACCTCTTGCATCAGAGTAATCGCCTGCGGATTGCCTTTAGCCCTGACAACACGGGTATAGCGGTTCTCTATCTCGGCGCGCCCATCATTAATCTGGCGCACCAGCATCAAAATAGATTCGAGCAGATCGACCGGCTCAAACCCGGATATCACCAAAGGAATCTGACTCTCTTCTGCCACGAATCGGTAAGCCGAACTCCCTATGATGGCACTGACATGCCCCGGACCGATGATGCCATCGACAGTTTTTCGGCCCTGTTTGCCATCATCCAGAATCGCCCGCATGGCAGGTGGTGTAAGTACATGGTTACAGAAGATAGAGAAGTTATTGAGCTCCAGTTCAGCTGCCTGTTTAAGCGCCAGTGCGGTCGCAGGCGCAGTGGTTTCGAAACCAACGGCAAAGAAGATGACCTGATGTTCGGGGTTCCGGGTGGCCAGCTTCACCGCATCCAGCGGCGAATAGATCATGCGAACATCCGCTCCCTCCGCTTTTGCCCTGATCAGGCTTCGCCCATCCGTGCCGGGCACACGTAACATGTCCCCATAACTACAGAAGATGACGCCCTCTTTCGCCGCCAGCCTCACTGCTGCATCAATGCGGCTGATCGGCAGCACACAGACCGGACAACCGGGACCATGCACCATCGTCACCTTTTCCGGCAACAGTGACAGCAGCCCGTAGCGGTAGAAGGCGTGAGTATGGCCGCCACAGAACTCCATCAGCCTGTAGCCCTCCGGACGGGTTGCCTCCTGAGCAATCTCTGCCAGCAGGGATTTGATAAGAGCGCTGTCGCGGTACTCGTCGATGAACTTCATGACGGGTTCTCATCCTCGCCACTGGAAATTTCATTCAGCTCTGCAAAGAGAGAAAGAGTCCGTTTCGCCTCCTCCTCATCGAGCCTGGAGATGGCGATACCGACATGCACAATCACATAGTCGCCAACATCCGCATCGACCAGTGCCAGAGAGACTTCCCGTTCGACACCGCCGAGGTCGACTACTCCCATATTCTCGCCACTTAAAGCCGTCACACGCGCAGGAATTGCCAGACACATCAGATACTACCCCGTTTCATTTTTTGGGCCGCCACCCAGGCCTGGCCCAGTGCTATGGCACCATCACCCTGCGGTATTTTCTCGGATAGAAGAACCTTCAACCCCGCATCTTCCAGATGCCTTTTTACCCTGGTTTTCAACAACGTATTCAGAAAGCAGCCGCCAGCCAATGCCACCATTTGCACTCCGGCTGCACTTGCCACCCGCACAGCCATCTCGGCCATGCCTGCTGCCAGCATCCGGTGAAATCCGGCCGCCAATTCAGGCTTGGGAACACCCGCTTCAACCCCGTCCACTAACTGCTCCAGCGCTTGTCGACAGTCGAGGTGAAAGACACCATCAACCTCATTCAATGCGAAGGAAAGCTTTTTGAAACTCTTTGCTTCTGCCGCAGCCCTCTCCAGTGCAATAGCTGCTTCCCCTTCGAAGGAGACCTCATGGCTGCCAAGCACAATAGCGCTGGCTGCATCAAAAAGGCGCCCGGCACTGCTGGTGATCGGCGTATTAGTCGAACGGCAGAGCCTCTGCATCGCTTCCACCGGCAATCCGTCAAAGAGTCCCGGCAGAGCATCATATTCGCCCAGCCACGAAACTGCCATGCGCCACGGCTGACGGCTTGCTGCATCTGCTCCAGGCATCGCTACAGGCTTGATGTGCCCGGCCCTTCTACAATCACTGCCATCAACATGAAGACACTCTCCACCCCATGCCGATCCGTCACTTCCATAACCGTAACCATCCATTGCCAGCCCTACGACCGGCCCCTCAATCTCATGCTCAGCAATAACGGCTGCAATATGGGCGTGATGGTGTTGCACACGAATGAGCGGGAGACAAAGACGCTCGGCAAGCTGCTCGCCCAGACGGGTTGATTGCAGGTCCGGATGCAGATCGCAGGCAACCGCATCGATATTGCCAATCAGATTCAAGGCATCCGCCACCTGCAGATAGATGGCCGGATCATTGATGTCACCAGTAACGGGTGAAACATAAGCCAAACCATTCTCTGCCAGACAGAGGCTGTTTTTCAGATCAACACCTGTGGCCATCACCGAGCCATGCCCTGCATGGAGTGGAATCCTCAGGTCATCTTCATCCTTAAGATCTCTCGTCTGGCTCAACCCTGAGCGACCACTGTTTCCTGACCGGATTGAAGCTGATGCTCATCCCTCAGCCAGCTCATCCACGCATCCATACCGTCACCTTTGGTTGCCGACAGCTGCAACACCTTGATATCCGGATTAACACGCCGGGCATAACCGATGCAGAGATCAACATCGAAATCGAGATAGGGAAGCAGATCGGTCTTGTTTAGCAGCATCAGGTCGGCGGCATGAAACATGTCAGGATATTTGAGAGGCTTATCCTCACCCTCGGTGACCGATAGAATAACCACTTTGTGTGCCTCACCGAGATCAAAGGCTGCCGGACAAACCAGATTGCCGACATTCTCGATAAAGAGCATGGAATCTTCTTCAGGTGCCAGTGTTTGAACCGCATGCCCGACCATATGGGCATCAAGATGACAACCCTTGCCGGTGTTGATCTGAACCGCCTTGACTCCGGTTGCACGAATGCGCTCGGCATCTTGGCTGGTCTGCTGATCCCCCTCGATGACCGAGAGCGGGAACTCATCCTTAAGTGCAGACAACGTACTTGTTAGCAGTGTTGTTTTACCGGAACCGGGACTGGAGACAAGGTTCAACGTCAGGATGCTGTTATCGACAAAATAGCTGCGATTGGATTCAGCGTAACGGTCATTGATGGCAAGGATATCCTGCTCAACCTGAACCATGCGGCCACTTGCATGATCGTGCGTATGGCCATGAGTATGGTGATGGTGATCACGGGCGTGATCATGCATATGCCCCTCGATCAGCGTCTCGCCGTTTCCACACCCACACGTTGTACACATCACACTACCTCCAGCTCTTTGACACGCAGCTGATCACCGCCTGAAATCTCCAGCCTGCTGTTGCCGCAAGCCGAGCAGAGGTCACCATACTGCTGAACTTCGACATTTTGAAGACATGCGAGACATTTTGCCTCACCGGGTACCCGCAGAAGTTCAAGTTTTGCTCCGTCAGCCAGTGTCCCTTTCATCACAGCATCAAAGCTGAAACGCATCGCTTCAGGCTCAACACAGGAGAGCATGCCGATTTCAAGCCAAACCCGCTTAACACTGGAAAATTCCTGCTTGTGAGCACTCTCCTCCAGTATCTGCAACACGCTTTCACACAATGACATCTCATGCATCGTCGCTCACACCTCGAAGGCCAACAGCCAGTAGTGAGATTCTACATCAAAATAGAATGTTAGTCCGTACAGATGTTTGAATGCATTGATCCTGATGCCCGAAAGACAATCTCCATCCTGATTCAATAAAAAGGGCCCTGTTTCCAGGGCCCTTAGATTAATTGAACAGCACACTTCCTAGTAAGAGAAGTCCTTGTAGCTAATAAAGAAGAATGCCGCACAGTAGATGGCGATAAAAAGTAGCGGAAAAAGCTTGATAGCCATCGGTATTTTGGATGCCTTATCCTTAAACTTGCGCAACATTGGAACCAGCTCGCGACGCATATTCAAAAGCAATTTCGCCTCATGGTTCACAATGGCGTTCATGATATTGAATGCCAGACCCTGATGGTGTTTCATCAACGAAATCATGTCCTCTTTTCTCAGCTTATAGATCACGCAATCCTCTTCAGCCTTCACGTCAGCCGAGGCGCGGCGATCGTTAAGAAAAGAGAGCTCGCCAATCAGGTCGCCCTCTTTCAACGTGGCAAACGCAAGACGCCCCTCATAACGGTTGTTGTCCTGCACGCTGACTTCGCCGGATTTGATAAAGTAAAGCGCGCCGCCATCGTCACCCATCGACAGAATGGATTCGCCCTTCTTAAAAATCATCTCTTGCAGAGGTGACAATGCCTTTTTATCACTCGCTGAGAGTCTGGTATGTAGTGCATTGGTTTCTAACCAGGTCATATCAATAGCCATTGGTCATCCCTCCATACATGCAATTAGTCTCTACCCATATCTTCGATATCGGTGGTGGAACTGTAAGAACACGCCACCCACAGGTATGTGAGTGATGTCACTATTTTATGTGAAGTTATTTATCGAACAGAAACGACCCCTCTGACAGGTGAATCAGAGATCAATGTAATCATGGCGCGCGGTACAGGAGTCGAACCTGTGACCTTTGGCTTCGGAGGCCAACGCTCTATCCAGCTGAGCTAACCGCGCATATTGATTCGGGTTCGGCATCATAGGCTGACGCTAGATGCGGTCAAGTAACTATCGAATCCGGCAACTGCGGTTCCAAAGCTTGCACTTGACCAAATAGATGCACATCCTTACGGATAATAAGTGATCTTATTTAGCGAGGGAAATCATGCGTATTTTAACCGGGGCTTTTCTAATCGGGCTTGCACTCTCCATCTCCGCATGCGGCCTGGTGCCAAAACCTGAGGCAGGACAGCCGAAAAAACCGATGGCCACCAAGTCCGGTGAAACTGTTACTCAGGCAACGCCTGTAACCATGATTGCAGAATTTGATGATGTCCCGGTTCCAGTTGAGCTGTCACGTAAAGATGCTGAGAGTTCGGTCTACGAAGCTCCCGGCTTTGCTGTTGGGGTGATCGTCTTTGAGGGCTACTACAAGTCAGCGAGTATCTCGAAGTTTTTCCGCGCTGAGATGCCTAAGTATGAGTGGCAGTTCATCAATGCCTTCAGCGAAGGAAGTCGCTATTCACTCACCTTCCTGAAAGCCAACCGCTCCTGCTCTATCTCTGTTGAAGAAGGCTCACTATCCACCAGAGTCGTAGTGCGGGTTGGGCCTACCGGAGTCGGTAACTAAAGCGTCTTCGCTTCCAGATGATCGAGTAGTCGATCTGCGTTTTCACATAGCATTCTATAGGCGTTTTCGAAGCCATCAGGTCCCCCATAGTAAGGATCAGGAACATCAGGAGCGGATTCAAAGCCGGGCTCGAACTGCCGCATTAGCAACAGCCGATCTTCCGGCACACCCATTCTTATCAGATCTGCGCGATTGTTTTCATCCATCGCCACAAACCACTCCCAGCGGTCAACCTTTCCAGACGTGATCTGCTGGGCGGTATGGCGACTCAGGTCTAAACCATGTTTTTTAGCCGTCTCTGCCGAGCGATGATCCGCACCGTTTCCTATATGCCAACTTCCGGTACCAGCAGATGCAAACTTGAATAGACCATCTCGTCCGCGTTTGGCCGCCCGATCACGCACAACCACTTCCGCAAGAGGGGATCGGCAAATATTGCCCAAGCAGACAAACAGAACCGATATCTGATCCATTATGCTCGCTCCTTCGCCTGCTGATTCTTCTCCGCTTGGGATATCTGAAGATAGGCCAGCTGCGGATAAATGGGCAACTTCTCCGGCTGAACATCAACCAGCCCCGCTCTAACAACAACCAACAGCGCCTCACCTCTACTTAAACGCAACTCGAGACGCTGCCATCCTTCAAGCTCTACGGGTGCCTCTGATTCGGATACATAACACGAAGGCTCGATTTCATTCGCAGCACTCCAACTTTCACAAGCATCCTTTTGCAATGCCTTGCCTTGGTGGTAGCACCCAACAAACACCTCTCCAGCCCGCGCGTCTTCAAGCACCCATGTTGCATCATTGTAGTCTGCGCGTGCAGCTGTTACGGCCAATGATGAGACAGGAAGAACAGGCAACTGTAGTGAAGCATTCGTGCCAGCAAGGGCGGCTGCCGCGATACGCAAACCGGTAAATGAGCCCGGGCCGACTCCAAGAGCCAGCATGTTCAGATCCTTCCATGTGACTCCAGCCTGCTGCAGCAAACCTTCCAGCATCGGCATCAAGCTCTGTGAGTGTCCTCTGCTCCCTTCACTCTCGGCAAAAAGAGCCTCCTCATCCGACAGCAGCAGACAAGCAAAGCTCTGACCGGATGCCGCATCCAGCGCCAACAGTGGGTAGTTCAAAGATTTTTCTTAATGATAGCGCGCAGCGCTTCACCGTGTTCCGGATGTTCAAGACCGAGCAGGGCGTTGGCGACAAGAAAGCCCAAGGGATTACCGGCATCGAAACGCTTTCCCTCAATGAGCACACCGTAGACAGGCTCTTCATGGGCTAGACGCGCAATGGCATCGGTAAGCTGAATCTCTCCACCGGCACCGGCCTTTGTCTCAGCCAGCAGATCAAACAGACGGGGTGTAAAGATATAACGCCCTATCATGGCCATATCTGAAGGTGACTCGCCAATGGCGGGCTTCTCCACCATATCGGTCAGACGCAGGAGGCCATTCTCATCTACAGGATTAACCATGCCGTAGCGATTCACAGCATCGGCAGGAACGCGTGCCAGACCAATCACCGAATAACCTGTCTGCTCATGAACCCGACGTAACTGCTGCATCGCCGACTCTTCTCCGACGATCAGCTCATCTGCCAGTGAAACACCGAAACACTCATCGCCTACCCAGGGAGCGGCACAGAGTACAGCATGGCCGAGTCCCAATGCATGCTTCTGGCGAATATAGGAGACATCAACCATGTTCGACACGGCGGAAACCTTTTCATAAAGGTCGCGCTTACCCTTTTCGCTGAGGTTTGCCTCAAGCTCGGCAGAGACGTCGAAGTGATCTTCAATGGCTCGCTTGCCGCGACCGGTTACGATAATCACCTCATCCATTCCTGCAGCCAACGCCTCTTCGACGCCGTACTGGATCAACGGCTTGTCGACAATCGTCAACATCTCTTTGGGTGTCGCCTTGGTAGCCGGGAGGAATCGAGTGCCCATACCTGCCGCAGGAAAAACTATCTTACGCAGTGCTCGTCTCATTACCCCTCCTTTATTCCAAGGTGATTACGCCAGCCGACCGTATGAGTGGAGACCGGAAAGGTACATGTTAACACCGACAAAGCAGAAAAGCGTGACAAGAAATCCAACCACGGCCCACACTGCCAGTGTTTTTCCGCTCCAGCCGTGAGAGATACGGACATGCAGATAGGCACCGTAAAAAAGCCAGACAATCAGTGCCCAGGTCTCTTTCGGGTCCCAGGACCAATAGCCGCCCCATGCCTCGGCAGCCCAAGCTGCACCCAGAATGGTTGCCAGCGTGAATGCAGGAAATCCAACGGCAACAGCTTTGTATGCCAGCTGATCAAGCTGATCCAGCGATGGGAAAATCTTCAGCATAGGAGAGCTCCCCTTGCGCTCAAGGCGAGCACGGAAAAGCCAGGCCATACCTGCGGCACAGGCAACAGCAAAAGCACCGTAGCCAACGAAGTTCAATGGTACATGAATCTTCATCCAGTAGGATTGCAGGGCCGGAACCAGCGGCTTGATATCAGCCTGCCCGATTGAGTCGAGCCAGATGCCAAAAAATACGCCCGCCGATACAATCACCATGACAAAGGCACCCATCGCCTTGGCCTGATAACGACGTTCAAACGTCAGATAGATGCTTGAGGTAATACAGAAGAAAAGAATGAATACCTCATAGAGGTTAGAGACCGGTGCATGCCCGATATCGCCGTCAAGAAACAGGTAGGACTCATACCAACGTAGTAGCAGTGATGAGCCACCTGCATAGACACCGCCCCAGGCAGCCATGGTCGCCATCTTTCCGATGAAAGATTCCGGTGCAAACAGGTACATGATGTAACAGACGGCTGAGAACAGAAACAGCAGGTTCATCGCCATCACGATTTTGCCTGAAAACAGATTGGACTGATCTTCATAAGATACCAGTGCCGGATGTGGCTCCATCAAGGTAAAGAGGGCCATCAGAAGCAGCATGACAATCAGCCCATCAAACCATGGAACTGTACCGGTCAGAGCGGAGGAGGATCTCCCTGTTTGCCTTGACCCCAGCAGGAACGAAGCGGCCACTCCCAGAATGGCACCCGCGCCCCCCCAGATCAGCCCCTGCATGCTCAATAGGCGCTGCAAATAAGAGTCTTCGTCATATCCACTGCCTCCAAAGAAGGCGAGCGCCAGAGTGCCTGCCATCAAACCCACATAGAGCCAGAAACGTGCATGAACGATGCGTCCCTGATAAATCCCACTGATTAATGATGGTGCAACTGCTGCCGTCATACTGACTCTCCTTGTTTTGAAAGGCCCAGAGTATCATCCAGCTCTCTTAACAAATCATTAAACTCTCGTTCGAAGGTCATCACATTCCGGTTTGTCAGGCCAGCAACACGAATACGCAAACCCTTGTCCTGTGGCTCAAACACCAGCCAGACTTTACGGTGTGATACATAAAGCATGATGCAGAGGCCAAAGGTGAGAAGCGCGCTGCCAATCCAGACCACGTTCATACCCGGATCACGGGCAAGCTGAAGGCCTGTATAGTAGACCTGATCATAATCATCGAGCACTGGAATAAATGGCCATGGCAGACCTGGAAGCGTGTTCATGCCCTGCAGGGTGCGGATTCCGAGGTCTTTAAAATCTTCCGGATTCTTATCGCCGTAAACTTCGCTGATAGCCGCCTTAAACGCCTCAATGCCGCCACCGTCGGCGACCCCGGAAGCCTTCTTGCCAAAGGCATGAAAGAGCTCCCACTCCTTGGGATTGGTCAGATCAGGCCCAAGGAAAAAGGATTGAAAATCACGATTGTCTCCAGTCAAAGAGACCATGATCAGCGAGCCCTGATTCTGTTCGCCAACCATGAAGGGGTTCATAAAACTACGCACCTTCACCGGCTTCAATCCGGGGCCCCTTAGAATAAAATCAACGGCAGGGCCGATATTCTGGAATTTTTTCGCCTCACCGGGTGCCCCCATGTTCTCAACATTGAAAGGCTTGAAGTCGGTAATCTCCATAGAGACGCCGCTCTCAGCATCAGTGTAGGTTTTGTAAACTTCACCCTTGGCAACATCAATCCGCTTGGAGCCATCAAGCCTGAAAAGCTTCAGCCCCACTTTTGAACCGCCATCACCAAAAGATGCCTGATAGATTCTCACGCCCTTGTAGTAGAGAGGTTCGTTCACAATGATGTCAGAAGTAAGCACCTCTTTGCCCTGATCAAGAATGGTCAGGTTGCTGCGAAACTCCTTCGGTGCACCTGTAGGAAAGAAGTTGATCTCAAAACTATTACAGCGCACCTCGAATGGCATATTGAGAGACTCGGTACCTGTGCCCTTCACATAGGAGATCTGACTCTCCTTGCCACCTTCCGGCACGGCCATATTGCCACGGAAACCGAACTGCACACTCATCCATCCGCCAACCAGCACAACCAGTAGCGCCGAATGCACGAGGATGTAGCCCCACTTATGGTAACGGCCCTTATCGCCACGCAGGTATGTACGCCCCTCTTCCTTACTGGAAGCCCACTTCCACCCTTCAATCTTTTCGATCTTTTCAACGGCTGCGCCCATCTCTTGATCGGGAACCGTCAACGCATGGGTGTGCTGCATCCGCTTCCACGCATGCTCGGCTAATGTGATCTTGCGTGAACGCATCTCCTTGAGCATGCGCGGCACGTTGTGCCAGAGACAGAATGAGAGTGAAACCATCAGGAACCCGAGCAGTCCGATAAACCACCAGGCGTGATACATGTCGAAAAGCCCGAGGCTGCGGAACACCCAGTACCAGACAGGCCCAAACTGGGTCAGATAGTCCGCCTGCTCCTGATTCTGCAGCAACACAGTTCCGATCATCGATGCGATGGCCAGAACCATCAGCAAAACAATCGCCAGTGGCATGGAGGCAAAGCGCAAAAAGAAAGGCTTTATGCTCTTATACAGTTGAGACATGTAGGAATCCTATGTTGAACTAAAAATCAGGTGCTATGATAACACCAGTTTCAACGCTGAATATATAGTCTTTATAGGGTCTTAAGAAAATCGATAACGGCCTGTCGATTCACCTCATCCCGCATAGCGCCATATTTCGGCATGCGAGTTTTAGGCTTCAGCGATTTCGGGTTCTCCAGCCACTCATGCAACCTGGATTCAGTCAGCTTGCCAATGCCGCTCTCCGATTCACGCTCATAGACACCTTGTAGGCCGGGACCAATTTTACGCTGGTGAGTCAGAGGATTATGGCACACGGCACACCGTTTTTTAAAAATCTGCTCTCCCAGCTCTGCATCGGCTGCCTGAACACTCAACGGTAGGGCAAAAGCCGTCATTAACAGTGCCAATAGTGAAATACGCATCATTTTTCCTCCGCGCCAAATCTGACGACATGCGCATCATGCCATAACATTTACAAAATATTAAGGCGTGGTTTTTACATCTGTTTAGCGGATTTTATGCATGCCCCTGTGATCAACCCGGCAAATAACGGACGCCTCTCCGCTACTCGTGCCCATGTTGGCCCTGCCAGACAAAAAACTGTGCCATCGCATCTGCACCGCATGACAGGGCCTGCGAACCATGCCCCCCCTTCTGTTCAGGCTACTGGAAAGCAGTAGTCCACCACAAGCACGTGCCAGCCGCCTGCATGCAACATCCGCATCGACACGAATGGCCAGCATCCCCTTCTG
>Ga0316187_10003172_pt1 | contig 14316 bp, 10 predicted proteins | sample CroRivburrow1_MG_FD_204927 | JGI IMG/M metagenome (GOLD analysis project Ga0316187, IMG submission 204927) | Coastal sediment microbial communities from Maine, United States - Cross River worm burrow 1 | ecosystem: Environmental > Aquatic > Marine > Coastal > Sediment | place: USA: Maine... | reverse complement strand
GCGGGCAAAGCCATGGCCGGGAAAAGAAGCGTCTGAAGCGTGGGCTCCAAACCATGGCCAGCAGATCGGCACACCGCCACGAATTGATTTGCCATGAGCCAGCGTCGCTGCAGGCGACATCCAGATGGCCGGCTCTCCACCTTTCGGCTGCCACGTCATCAGATGAGCACCCTGCATAGCAACACTTGCCGTGCAGTGTTTGTTATCAATATCAATGACAATGAAACCATCGCCTTCATCGCGGAATGTGACCTGCCCGGCAATACCGAACTCCTGATTAAGTGTGGAAATATCTGTGCTCATAGCCCCTCCAGAAAGTTAATGCACTATGCGCTTTGCAACCCTGTTAATCCAGTGTCGTTCCCGTTAAGCTGGTGGCGGCTCACGGCAGGAGGCGGGAATGGCGGAACATCATAAGTTAACCATCGAAGGGAACGAAGCAGCGGCCTATATCGCCCATCGTACCAACGAGGTGATCGCCATCTATCCCATCACCCCCTCATCCGCGATGGGTGAAATGAGTGACGCATGGTCAAATCAGGGGAGGAAAAATCTCTGGGGCACCACTCCTGAAGTGATTGAGATGCAGAGTGAAGCCGGTGCTGCCGGTACGGTACACGGCTCACTGCAGACAGGCGCTTTAACCACCACCTTCACATCATCGCAGGGGCTCCTGCTGATGATCCCAAACATGTACAAAATTGCAGGCGAACTGACCAGCACAGTTTTTCATGTGGCTGCACGCTCCATTGCCGCGCAGGGGCTATCGATCTTTGGTGACCACTCCGATGTCATGGCAGTGCGTCAGACCGGATTTGCGCTACTCTGCTCCAACTCGGTACAGGAGGTGATGGATTTTGCTCTGATTGCCCAATTGATCACATTGAAGTCGCGCGTACCTCTGATTCATTTTTTCGATGGATTCCGCACCTCGCACGAAGTGAATGAGGTTATCATTCCATCCGATGATCTGTTGCGGGAAATGCTTCCCGAAAGCCTGATCCGCGATCACCGCAAACGTGCTCTGACCCCCGATGCCCCAGTAATTCGTGGCACCAGCCAGAATCCCGACCTCTATTTTCAGGGTCGTGAGTCGGTGAACCCCTACTACGAAGCGTTGCCGGAGATTGTGCAGCAGTGCTTTGACCAGTTTGCCGAACTGACCGGAAGGCAATACAGGCTTTTCGAATATCAGGGCGCGCCCGATGCAGAGCGGCTGATTGTGCTGATGGGTTCAGGTGCGGAGGCAGTATCTGAAACCATTGAACATCTGGTTGCTCGCGGTGAGAAGGTGGGCATGCTGAAGGTGCGACTCTATCGCCCCTTCTCATCCAGGCTTCTGATCGATTCGATTCCTGCCACAATCAAAAAAATTGCCGTTTTGGATCGTACCAAAGAGCCGGGATCAGATGGTGAGCCGCTCTATAAGGATATCGTGACTGCGCTGGCCGATCATGTCGGTAGTGGCGGAGAACATTTTGCAGCAATGCCTCGAGTGATTGGAGGCCGCTACGGCCTCTCATCCAAAGAGTTCACGCCTGGCATGATCAAGTCTGTGCTCGACGAGCTGCAGAAAGATGCGCCTAAAAACCATTTCACCATCGGCATTCATGATGATCTCACGCAGAGCAGCCTTGAGTGGGATGCCTCATTCCGGGTTGATGCGACATCCAGTGTTACCCGCTGCATGTTCTACGGACTTGGCTCGGACGGAACAGTTTCAGCCAATAAGAACTCAATAAAAATTATTGGTGAAGATACCGATCTCTATGCTCAGGGCTATTTTGTTTACGACTCCAAGAAAGCCGGAGCGGTAACAATTTCTCATCTTCGCTTTGGCCCCGATCCAATCCGCTCCAGTTATCTGATTGGTGAGGGCGAAGCACATTTCATCGCCTGCCATCAGCCGGTATTTCTTGAACGTTACGATATGCTGGCTTATGCCGAAGAGGGGGCGGTGTTTCTGCTGAACTCATCACACAGTGCTGACAAGGTGTGGGATGATCTGACTACTGCAATGCAGCAGCAGATTATCGATAAGAAACTGCAGTTCTATGTGATTGATGCCTACCGTGTCGCCAGTGAATCCGGCATGGGTCGACGCATCAATACAGTAATGCAGACCTGCTTCTTCGCCATCTCCGGCGTGCTTGAGAAAGATGCCTCCATCGCCAAAATCAAGGCGGCAGTTGAAAAAACCTATGGGCGTAAGGGTGCAAAGATCGTCGAGCGCAACTTTGCCGCCATTGATTCGGCACTGGCACACCTGCATCGGGTAGATATCCCGGACGTGGCCACCAGTGAATCGGCTATGCTCGCGCCGGTTTCAGGCAATGCGCCCGACTTTGTCAAGAATATTACCGGCGAAATTATTGCCGGCCGAGGTGATGCAATCCCGGTCAGTGCGATCCCCAACGATGGTACCTGGCCACTGGGAACCGCTGCCTTTGAGAAGCGGAATCTGGCGCTGGAAATTCCGGTCTGGGATGAGGATATCTGTATTCACTGCGGCAAATGCCCGTTTGTCTGCCCTCATGCAGCAATCCGCTCCAAGGTATTTTCCGAAGCACAGGTCAAGGATGCGCCAGAGAGCTTTAAACATGTGCCGGTGAAGGGGCGTGAGTTCGAAGCAGGTAGCCGGATCAGTTATCAGGTGGCTCCGGAGGATTGCACCGGATGCGGTATCTGTGTGGAGGTCTGCCCGGTCAGGGATAAGAGTAACGCCAGTCATAAGGCGCTTAACATGGCTCCGCAACCACCGCTCAGGGAACAGGAGCGAGAGAACTGGGACTACTTCCTGACGCTGCCCGAATATGATCGAAATCAGATTCGCTGGAACGGCATGAAGGGTGCAATGCTGGCAGAGCCTCTGTTTGAATTTTCCGGTGCCTGTGTTGGATGTGGTGAGACCCCGTACATCAAACTGGCCACCCAGCTGTTTGGAGATCGTATGGTGATTGCCAATGCCACCGGCTGCTCATCAATCTACGGCGGCAACCTTCCAACCACCCCTTACACCGAAAACGCAGAGGGCCGAGGGCCTGCATGGTCCAACTCACTATTTGAGGATAATGCTGAATTCGGGCTTGGGTTCCGGCTTGCTATTGACGCACATCACGACAGTGCTACAAAGCTTTTGCAGGATTCAGGCCTGAATCTCGACACCAACCTTGTCACTGAAATTCTGCAGGCTGGCCAATCTGATGAGCCGGGAATCCACGAACAGCGCCGCCGAATTGAGGCAGTAAAAGAGCAGCTTGCCACCATCGACAGCGAGCCTGCTCGCAATCTTGAGTCGGTAGTCGATTATCTGGTGAAGAAGAGTGTCTGGATTATCGGTGGTGATGGCTGGGCCTACGATATTGGTTTTGGAGGCCTCGATCACGCCATGGCCAGTGGTCGCAACGTAAACATTCTGGTACTTGATACCGAGGTCTACTCCAATACCGGCGGACAGATGTCCAAATCCACCCCGATTGGCGCGGTGGCGAAATTCGCCTCTGGTGGTAAAGCAGCACCGAAAAAAGACCTCTCAATGATCGCTATGGCTTATGAAAATGTTTATGTCGGCCATGTCGCTTTCGGCGCCAAGGATCTGCAGACACTGCGTACCTTTATTGAGGCGGAGAGCTATGATGGCCCTTCACTGATTATCGCCTACAGCCCCTGCATTGCCCACGGCGTTGATCTGTCACATAATCTGAGACAGCAGAATCTTGCCGTGGATAGCGGCCATATAAATCTGCTGCGTTACGATCCCCGCCGTGCAGAGCAAGGCAAAAACCCGCTGCAGCTCGACTCGAAAAAACCGAGCATCCCGTTCAAGGAGTTCGCACAGACCGAGACCCGATTCTCCATGTTATGGCGTACCCACCCTGAAACAGCTGAGAAACTGATGCGGCGAGCCCAGCAGGGGGTAAACGAGCGATTCCACCACTATGAGCAGCTGGCATCACTCTCCTATGAGAAAGCAGATGAAGGAGAATCGTCATGATTGATCTCACCACCAACTACCTCGGCATGACCCTGAAAAACCCGCTGGTGCCCTCGGCATCGCCGCTAGCTCGTGATCCGGATGCTGCCAAAAAGCTCGAAGATGCCGGTGCGGCCGCCATTGTTATGAACTCGCTATTTGAGGAGGAGGTCAATGCTGATGAGGAGCAGCTTGATCATCTGATGCATCATCAGGATATCGGCCACGGTGAAGCGGCCAGTTACCTGCCTGCCGAGGATAGTTACAAGACACACCTTGAGAGCTATCTGGAGCAGCTGGAGGGATTGAAACGTTCACTTGAAATCCCGGTGATTGCCAGTCTGAACGGCACTACCTCAAGCGGCTGGATCCGGCATGCCAAACTGTTGCAGGAGTCCGGTGCTGATGCGCTGGAGCTTAATGTATACTACCTCCCCACTGACCTGGCGCAGTCGGCTGAAATCGTGGAGAGCCGTTATCTGGAGATTTTGACCGGGCTGAAACAGCAGGTTGAGACTCCTGTTATCATGAAGCTCTCTTCCCAGTTCAGTTCGGTCGGAAATTTTGTGCAGAAGCTTGAGAAAGCCGGTGCGGATGGGGTCTCGCTGTTTAACCGTTACTACCTTCCCGACATTGATCTGGAGACACTGGATGTAGTTCCAAGCCTCAAACTCTCAACATCGGTTGAATCCCGTCTCTCCATGCGCTGGATCGCCATGCTTTATGGTCGGGTGAATCTCACCCTCGCCGCCACCAGTGGCGTCCACACCGCAGGTGATGCAATCAAACTGCTGCTGGCCGGAGCTGATGTAACCCATATGTGTGCAGCCCTGTTACATCATGGCCCTGCACACCTTGGTGAGGTATTGAAAGGCTTGGAACAGTGGATGGAGGAGAAGGAATACAGCTCGGTGACGCAGCTCAAGGGAAGTGTGAGCCACGCCAAGGCAACCAACCCCTCTGCATTTGAGCGCTCCAATTATATCAAGGTGCTGAGCAGCTTCGACTCTCCCGACAGTGTCTGGCGCTAGAAATCAAACGAACTTAACAGATCATGAAGAAGCAGGTGTTTCAATCAGGAGGAATCGCCTAAATTAACAACCCTGTTTCGCCCCCTCTCTTTGGCCATATACATGGCTTTATCAGCATTGCTTATGACCATTTCTATGGAATCGGTTTCATTGGATGGGGTAGCCACACCAATGCTCACTGTGAATCCAAGTGATGAGCTTGTCCGTGAGCATATGCGAGTAGCGATCTTCATAGCATGGTGCTCTCCTGTCTCAGGCAGAAGCACAGCAAACTCATCGCCTCCGGTTCGACCGATTACATCCACATTGCGCAATTCAGCCTTGAGCATTTCCACAAAAGAGATCAGTGCCCGGTCGCCAGCGGCATGCCCATGCTTATCGTTAACCTCTTTGAAGTTATCAGCATCAATAAAGAGAATGGCCATCTCTCCTCCATAGCGCTTGAATCTTGCAAATTCCCGTGCGGCGTGTTGCATAAAAAAGCGCCGGTTACTGACCTTGGTCAAAGGGTCTGTCGAAGCCAGCTCCTGAAGTTTTTTGTTCGCTTCCAGAATAGCGTGTTTAGCCTCAACATTTTCGGTAACATCCTGAACCGTGCCGATGGAGCGTATCGGCTCCCCTTCATCATTGTAAAAAGTGTGACAATACTCCTTCACCCATTTTACCCTGCCGTCCTTCATCAGCAGTCGGTGTTCGATATCATATGGTGATCCGCTCTCCACCGAATCGGTGTAGGCCTTGTTGACCCTTTCACGGTCATCCGGGTGAATAGCATCCAGAAATCCCTCATAGGAAGCGCCGAACTTTTCCGGATCAATTTCGAATATGCGATAGATCTGATCACTCCACTGCAATCTGTCCGTGATCAGGTCAAGCTCCCAGCTTCCGACACTGGAGATTCTCTGGGCTTCATTCAGACTGGCTTCACTATATCGCAGGGATGCTTCATCAAGCTCGTGCTGAACCTTCGCTTTCGCCAACAACCATGAAACGAAAGCCACAAAAGAGATAGCCAGAATGAGCAACTGAAGCATATCTGCAGCCAATGCCCAATTACCGGCCACGATCTCATCCTCCGATACAAATGAAACGATCTTCCACTGGTATGAGCGAGGATAAATGGTGATCATATGCTTCTTCGGCAAAGGATTTAGCGTCAAGAATGTAAAGAGGCCATTGGCGGTTTGAAATTGGCCTGTATCGTCTGCGGAAATCCGCTGCCACTCCTGAGGAAAAGAGCGGGAGAAGCTCCGCTGCTGCTGCTCGGGAAACATAAAAGACCATTCGGATTTATCACTGTTACCATGCAACCAGTACCCATCCGCATTAAGAAGATGGCTACGGTTAGGGTGATCGCCATGAATACGGATAAAATGATCTATGAGCTTCTGCCCAAGATAGTTGAGCACAATAATGCCACGCTTGCCACCCTCACTATCGAATACAGGTACACCAAAACGGATCATTGGCTTGAATGGTTTCTCAATCATTCCATGTTCGATATTCAGATCAAAGGGTGAGACAAATATTTCGTTGCGGGAGAGTCGGAAAGTTTCCTGAAAATAGTACCTACCTCCCTTTTTCTGTAACTCATTGCCAGGCACAATGACCGGCTTGCCGCCATTGTAGTTAACCCGAACCTTCTCCATCCCATCCGCATCGATAAAACGGACCTGATCATAGATTTCTTTAACGGCAGAAAATGTGAAGTACTCGTTGGCAAGGAGTCTCAACTCATCCTGCTTATCTTCTCCTAAGACCATATGCTTTGCAGCATGTTGAGACAGATTGAGTAAGTCGGATATCACCAAGTCAAAATTTTGGGTAATGGCCTCTTTCTGCAGTGCTACCATGATGGTCTCATGGCTCTCTAAAAGCTGTGACTCAGCTTGAGTGTTGGTGTAGTAGATTGCCCCTGCAACAAGAGCAACAACCAGTGCTGCTGGCAGAAAGAACAGACAGAATGATTTGAATACGGCCACATCCACCCCAGCCAAACAACAGCAATAGCACCAAACAGATCAATATCACTCTCAACTACGCCGTTATTATAGCATAAGTTATCGGCTGCGCTTTTAATCACAATCTGCTTCAGCCGATACTCAATCTGCATAACAACCCCATCTGCATACCCCATTACATAAGGGCCATTTCATGTGTACAGTTCATCGCCATGTCGAAATCGATCTTTGTCTGCCAGAACTGTGGTTCCGAACACCGCAAATGGGCCGGGCAGTGCCCGGACTGCAACGAGTGGAACTGTATTACCGAGCAGAACGAAGCGCCGATCACTGCAAGGGTGGGCACAAAAGGCAAAGTGCTAACCGCAACGTCCATCACCGACATCTCCAGTGAAGACAATCCGCGCCGCAGTGCCGGGGTTGAAGAGCTAGATCGGGTGCTAGGAGGCGGACTGGTTCCCGGCTCTGCCGTTCTGATCGGTGGTGATCCAGGCATTGGTAAATCGACCCTGCTGCTCCAGGCCTCCAGCCATCTGGCTGCCCTTGGCGGCATGCTCTATATCACCGGTGAGGAGTCGACATCACAGGTGAAGATGCGTGGCGAGCGCATTGATTCACTGCACAAAGAGCTGATGCTGATCTCTGCATCGGAACTTGAATCGATCATGGCGACCATATCCAAACAGCGGCCTGCTGCCGTGGTGATTGATTCGATCCAGACGATGGTAAGCAATCGCCTGACATCTGCTCCGGGAACAGTTTCACAGGTGCGTGACTGTGCCGCAGCCCTGATCCAGCAGGCCAAACAGTTGGGGCACGCCCTGATTCTGGTCGGTCATGTTACCAAAGATGGTAGTATCGCGGGCCCTCGCGTGCTGGAGCATATGGTGGATGCCGTACTCTATTTTGAGGGTGACAAGGGGCATACCCACCGGATTCTTCGCGCGGTAAAAAACCGTTTCGGTCCTGCCGGAGAGATCGGTGTATTCGAGATGAGTGATCGTGGGCTGATCGGCATCCGTGATGCGTCCAGACTCTTTCTTGCCGAACGCGCTCACGGCGTTCCCGGCTCCGCAGTACTGGCCTGTATGGAGGGGACGCGACCACTACTGGTTGAGGTGCAGGCACTGGTAGCTCCAACAGTCTATGCCACCCCAAAACGCTCCTCTGTCGGATTGGATATTAATCGAATCGGTATGATGGCGGCTGTTCTTGAACGGCGTATCGGTATCCCGCTCGGCCAATTTGATATTTACGTGAATGTGGCCGGTGGCGCGAAGATCAATGAGCCGGCTGCCGATCTGGCCGTGCTGCTGGCTATTATCTCCGCCTACCGGGAGAAACCCCTTCCTTCCGAGCTGGCTCTCTTTGGCGAAGTGGGCCTGACCGGTGAGATAAGGCCGGTTGGCAACCCTGAAGCCAGGGCCAGAGAGGCAGCCAATCTCGGCTTCTCGCAGCTGCTTCTGCCACGCGAAAACGAAACAAGAGTGCAGGAGAGCAATCTTGCTGCTACGCTTCGCGAATCTGCTGTAGGGCTCAGGTGCCTGCCGGCAAAACATCTATCTGAGGCGGTACAGGTGGCCTTAAGTTGATAAAACTTAGATCGAGTAACCATTGAACTTCTTTGATTATATCCTGATCGGTATTGTCGGGCTCTCTGTCGTCCTCTCACTATGGCGCGGCTTTGTCAGGGAGATCATCTCTCTGATCGGACTGGTTGCTGCATTCTTTGCTGCCAGCCGTGTTTCCGGCCAGGCGGGCGACTTTCTCGGCCAATGGATCACCAATGGAACGGTTGCCGACATTGCCGGCTTCATCCTCGTGTTTGTGCTTATCATGCTCATTGTCGGCATTGTCGGAGCCATTATACGGAAACTTGTCGATATGGCTGACCTGACAACGACTGACCGCACACTCGGCATCTTCTTTGGTGCTGCCCGCGGTCTTCTGCTTATCTCGCTGGCCTTTCTGATCTACACCTCCTATGCCAAGCCCGATCACAAATGGATGAAAGAGAGCACGTTGACCCCTTATGCTATTGAAGCGGGAGACAAGATCGGTGAAGTGATTCCAGCAGGCTACCCGTTCTCCCGTCAGGGCGGCGCAGCTATCACAGCCGCACCACAGGAAAAAAAGGCGCTCGAGAAGGTGGCAGACCGAATTCCCGTTGCAGACAAAAAGAAGCTACAATCTATTATTCAGGATAGTATGAAGTGAGCATAATGAACCAGGACCACTCCCTATTTGACCAAACTGATCATGAATCTGATGATCACTTCCATGATGAGTGTGGAGTCTTCGGTGTTTGTGAAAACCCGGAAGCAGCCAACCTCACCTATCTCGGCCTCTACGCCCAACAGCACCGTGGCCAGGAGTCTGCAGGTATCGTCTGTACCGATGGACATACATTCAACAGCCATCGCGGTATGGGTCTGGTTGCTGATATTTTCAAGAAATCAGAAATTGCTCAGCTAGCCGGTAGAAGCAGTATTGGTCATGTTCGCTATTCCACTTCCGGAGAGTCGGGTTTAAGAAACTGCCAGCCATTCTCTTTCGAGTATGCCCATGGCGGTATTGCCATGTGCCACAACGGCAACATTGTAAACGCTCCACAACTGCGAAAAGAGCTTGAGAAAGAGGGCTCCATCTTCCAGTCAACATCCGATACAGAGGTACTGATCCATCTGGTTGCCAAGAGTAAAGCCGCGATCACACGTGAACGGCTGGCAGAAGCGATTAACCAGCTGCAGGGTGGCTTCTCCCTGCTTGTTCTGACTGAGTCGAGCCTGTTTGGTGTGCGTGACAAAAACGGCATTCGCCCATTGGTGCTCGGCAAGCTGGATGGCTCATACGTTCTGGCATCCGAGACCTGCGCATTTGATCTGGTCGGTGCAACCTATGTTCGGGATATTGAGCCGGGTGAGATGGTACTTATTGATAAACACGGCATCCAGAGTATGCATCCATTTGAGAATGCCACATCGAAGTTCTGCGTCTTTGAATATGTCTACTTCGCACGCCCTGACTCCAACCTGGAGGGTATCAACGTATATCAGGCGCGCTACCAGATCGGTGTTGAACTGGCCAAAGAGTCTCCTGCCGAAGCTGATATTGTTATTCCGGTTCCCGACTCAGGCGTGCCACCGGCTATGGGTTATGCAGAAGCATCAGGCATTCCATTCCAGATGGGTCTGATTCGAAACCACTATGTCGGACGCACATTCATTGAGCCACAGCAGTCAATCCGGAATTTTGGCGTGAAACTGAAGCTGAACCCAAACCGCAGACTTATTGAAGGCAAACGTGTGGTACTGGTGGATGACTCCATTGTTCGTGGAACCACCAGCCGTAAAATCGTTGAGATGGTTCGTGCAGCCGGTGCTGCGGAAGTGCATATGCGCATCTCCAGCCCGCCAACCAAACACTCCTGCTTCTACGGAATCGACACACCCAATGAAGATGAGTTGCTGGCCAACAAGATGGATCTTGAAGAGATGTGCAAAGCGATCAACGCCGACTCTCTTGCCTTTGTCACATCCGATGGCATGTACCGTGCTGTGGGCAAACCTCGTGATGTCCACTGTGATGCCTGCTTCTCCGGTGACTACCCGGTAGCTATTGATGGCCCCCGTTCACCTCAACTCTCCTTACTGCGGTTTTTTAGCCGAAAAGAGTGAGCAGACGACCCTCGATCGTACTTCTGCACGGGCTGTTTGGCTTCAGCCGAATCATCTACTGGGACTATTTCAACGGCGTTCGGGTTTTTTATGAGCGTCAGGGGTTTCGGGTTCTGGCTCCCAGGGTCCCCGGAGCAGCAAACATCGACGTTCAGGCCAACTCACTGGCAAAGCAGCTGGAAAACGAATCCGGACCACTACACCTTATCGCTCACTCCATGGGCGGTCTTTACGCCCGGTACTACATTTCAAACTGTGGCGGCGATAAAAAAATTAAAAGCCTGACCACACTCGCAACACCTCACCGCGGTTCGCCGGCTGCCGATTATATCTGCAACTCAATCTCATTTTTCCGCCTGTTCAGTGGCGTACATGCGTTAACGACAGCCAGCATGAAACAGTTTAACGAGCATACACCCGATGCCCCCGGGGTTAGCTATCGCAGCTATTCAGCCAGCCGGCCTGTAGATGAGCTGCCCTGGAGCGTAAGAGATCTGGGTCGCGTCATTCAGAAAGCCGAAGGAGCCAATGATGCTCAGGTATCAGTGACCTCGGCTATTTGGGGTGAACATGCCAGAACGCTCAACGCTGACCATTTTGAAGTAATCGGCCAAAACTTCTGGCTGAATCCATTCAAACATCGCAGGAAATTCGATCACTTTGTTCTCTACCGTGAAATCGCTGACTGGATAACAGAACACTCCTAGCCAGAAGCAATCCCTGCCAATGGGCGAACCATCGTATCAGAGCGCCCCTGCATCCTTCATTAGCTGGAGTATCTGCTCAGCCATGATCCGGTAACCATGCCGATTGGGATGGATCGTATCTGACTTCAAGGAGCGCTCCGAAAGAATATCAGCCACTGTATCCGGAGCTATCGGCACATTCAGACCCTGTGCGACCTCCTGATAAAACGAAGCAGGATGCATAAATACACCCGGCCTCGGCACAGCCAGCATCAATACCGAAACACCCCGTTCACGTGCCACTCGAATCATGCTGCGAAGATTCTCCGCCGTACGGTTCAGATCCTGTTTTCGCAACATATCATTGCCGCCATGGCAGAGAATCAGCAGTTGCGGAAGATGCTCATCCAGCGCCTCAGGAAGCCGTTTAACGCCCTGACTGCTCACCTCTCCGGGCACACCTGCGTTGATCACCTCAAATCCGGAAAGTCGTGAAAGCACCGCAGGATAACTCTCATCCCGACCTGCCCCGCTGCCATATGTGAGACTATCTCCAAAGGCAAGAATGGTGGCATCCGATGCCAATTTCGGAAGTTGTGGCTGTGACGAACATGCCGCCAGAAGCAGACCGGCAACCAGAATAACCGCCAGATATTCAACAGTTCTCTTCATCATACAGGGTATATGGCACAAAAAGGAGAGGAATGCATCCTTCAACAACCCCTTCATGGTTCAATTCACAGATGAATCGGGCTAAGCTTCGCGCCAATTCAAACAGAGGTCATGCCGATGGATATTGATGTTAACAAAGTAGCGATGCTGGCTCGCATCCGGCTGACGGACGATGAAGCCGCAGAACTCGGCCCACAGCTCTCCGGCATTCTCGGTTATATTGAAAAACTCTCTGAAGTGAATACCAAGGGTGTTGCAGCCACAGCACATCCGCACGATGCTGCAATGCCACTACGTGCCAACCTGGTAACCAACGGCAATCGCCGGGATGAGCTCCAAGCATCCGCACCTAAAACCGAATCAGGCCTATACGTTGTGCCGAAGGTGATCGAATAATGCCCTTTAGTTCACTATCCGAAATCAAATCCCGCCTCGATGCAGGCGAGACCTCTGCCGTTGAAATAGCCAAGCTCTATCTCGACCGTATTGCAGCGCATAACGAGTCACTGAATGCCTTTGTACACATAGACCCTGCTCATGTGCTGGCTCAGGCTGAAGCATCGGACAAGTATCGTTCAGAGCATGATGCTCGCCCGCTTGAAGGGCTTCCGATCGCTGTAAAGGATATTTTCTGCACGCAGGACGGCCCTACCCGCTGCTGCTCCAAAATTCTGAAAGATTTCCACGCACCTTATGATGCACACGTCATTACCCGCCTGAAAGAGGCTGGCGCCATACTTGTTGGCAAGACCAACATGGATGAATTCGCCATGGGCTCATCCAACGAAACATCAGCTTTCGGCCCGTGCCGCAACCCTTGGAATACCGATACTATCCCGGGTGGCTCATCCGGAGGATCTGCTGCTGCAGTTGCTGCTGCCCTTACTCCGGCAGCTCTGGGAACAGATACCGGAGGATCAATTCGTCAGCCGGCATCACTTACAGGCATTACCGGCCTGAAACCCACCTACGGCCGCGTTTCACGTCGCGGTATTATCGCATTTGCCTCCTCCCTTGATCAGGCAGGCCCGATGACCCGCACAGTGAAAGACAGTGCCATGATCACTGCTGCTATCTCCGGTCATGATAGTGGTGATGCAACGTCAGTAGACAATGCTCCGGCCATTGACTGGCTTAGTGCATGTGATGCGACCGACATGAAAGGCCTGAAGATCGGACGCCCGAAAGAGTATTTTATCGAAGGTATGGATTCCGATGTTCGCGCCTCGGTTGAAGCCGCTCTTGAGAAGTGCAAGGAGTTGGGTGCTGAGATTATCGATATCTCCCTTCCCCATACCGAGTACGCTGTTGCAGCCTACTATGTAATTGCACCATCGGAAGCATCAGCCAACCTTTCGCGTTATGACAGCGTCCGTTACGGCCATCGCTGTGAAGACCCGAAAGACCTGCTGGATATGTACACCCGAAGTCGTGATGAAGGCTTTGGCGCTGAAGTAAAACGCCGTATTCTTACCGGAGCATTTGCGCTCTCATCCGGCTACTACGATGCCTACTACCTTAAAGCTCAACAGGTTCGTACACTGATTCAACAGGATTTCATCAAGGCATTTGAAAAGGTGGATATTATCGCCACACCAACCAGCCCGATCACTGCATTCAAGCTGGGTGAGAAGACCGATGATCCGTTGACCATGTACCTATCTGACATCTACACCATCGCTGTTAATCTGGCTGGCCTTCCAGGCCTCTCCCAACCATGTGGTTTTGCCAAAAATATGCCGGTTGGCCTGCAGTGGATCGCGCCAGCATGGCGTGAAGACACGATCCTCAGTGCTGCCTCTGCCTATGAGGGTGCTACGGAGTGGGTCACCAGAGTGCCTGCCGGATTTGGAGGTGAAGCATGAGTTGGGAAGTTGTCATCGGGCTCGAAGTTCACTGCCAGATCAATACCAAAACCAAAGCATTTTGTGGCTGCTCAACTGAGTTTGGTGCAGAGCCAAACACACAGACCTGCCCGGTATGTCTCGGCATGCCCGGTCAGCTGCCTGTATTAAATATGGTCGCAGTAGAAAAATCGATTCTTACCGGACTCGCCATTGGTGCAAAGATTAACCTGGAATCGAAGTTTGACCGTAAAAACTACTTCTACCCCGATCTGCCCAAGGGCTACCAGATTTCACAGTTTGCCGTTCCAATCGTCGAAGGCGGCTATATCGACATCCCAACCAAGGATGGTGAGAAGCGCCTCGGTGTCACCCGCATCCACATGGAAGAGGATGCTGGAAAATCGATGCATGAGGGGCTGGATGCTGTCTCCCATATCGACCTGAACCGTTCAGGTGTTCCATTGATGGA
>Ga0316187_10003170_pt1 | contig 14329 bp, 15 predicted proteins | sample CroRivburrow1_MG_FD_204927 | JGI IMG/M metagenome (GOLD analysis project Ga0316187, IMG submission 204927) | Coastal sediment microbial communities from Maine, United States - Cross River worm burrow 1 | ecosystem: Environmental > Aquatic > Marine > Coastal > Sediment | place: USA: Maine... | reverse complement strand
GCGGCAAGGAGGCAGTGGCGGCGGCCTGGAAACCCCTCTACGAAAGGCCCGAGGCACCGTTTTCGTGGCAGCCGGAATCTGCCACCGTGCTCGATTCGGGCACCCTCGGTCTCACTTCTGGGCCGGATCTGGCGCCTGACGGCAGCCGGATCGGAACCTTTAATTCTGTGTGGCGGCGCGAGCCCGATGGCAGTTGGAAGGTCGTATTCGATCGCGGCTGCCCAGACTGCGAGTGTCCTTCCGCGGACAACGCCACCGACTGACTCGCCGCCGTTGGTTGATCCACCCGTTCTGTCAACCCCATCTCAGCAGTCTCCAAAGAAGACTGGGAAAATCCCCGAGAAATCGACATTCTGCTGATTGTCGAATCCGTCGGATAGAATCGAACGGGCTCTCAGAAGTACCGGTGCCAGGCGTCAAGTCGGTACCATTTTTCTTCAACACCATTTTCCTACGGCACAATTCACGGCACCACGCGTCGTCGCGTCAGCGGTGCCCCTTGATCTTCATAGCCTGACGGACCATCTTGCCGAAACTTCGCTCGCGGGCGCGGTTCTCGTAACGCTTCGATTCATCACGGCGCAGATCGAGATTCTCCACCTCGCGCCGCAGCCTGAGAAAGCTCTCCAGTCTTCGCGGGTCGATCGTGCCGCCCTCAACCGCATCGCGCACAGCGCAGCCCGGTTCGGATTCATGGCGGCAATCACCGAACCGGCAACCTTTCGCCGCCTCGTCGATCTCGGGAAAGACCGTGTTCACCGCGTCCCTGTCGAGCCACAGCCCGAGCTCGCGGATGCCAGGCGTGTCAATCACACACCCTCCGGCGGGAAGCACAACCAATTCACGGTGGGTCGTGGTGTGGCGCCCTTTGCGATCTCCGGACCTGACCTCGCCGACCTCCAGCCGCTCTTCCCCGAGGAGCCGATTGATGAGGGTCGATTTCCCGACCCCGGAAGGGCCCAGCAACACCGCCGTCGACCCGGCGGGCAGCTTTTCGGCGATCCTTTCCAGCCCGACTCCCGAAACCGCCGAAACCGGGATAACGTCCGAGTGAGGCGCCCCCTCCCGCGCCCGCTCGATCGAGACTTCGAGATCCGGACAGGTGTCGGCCTTGGTCAGGACCACCACCGGCGAGGCGCCTCCATCCCAGGCCAGTGCGGTAGCGCGTTCGATCCGCCGCGGATTCGGGCCGCGCTCGAGAGATTCCACCACCAACACCAGGTCAACGTTCGCCGCGACCACTTGCTCCGACTCCCCCGCACCGGGACGGCGGCGGGCGATCACCCCCGATCGGGGCAATATGATCCGGATCACGCCCGAATCATCGCATCGCTCGACGCCGACCCAGTCGCCGACCGCCGGCGAACCGGGCTCCCCTTCCGGGTGCAGGTTTCCGGCTCGGGTCGCACTGATGGTTCCAAATTCTGTTTCGACAAGCGAAGCCCCGCGATCGACACGAATGACCCGGGCGGGTACGACGTCACCGCTGGTCATTGATTCGAAGAGCGACCGAAATCGTTCATTCCATCCGCAGCGCTCGAGATTCACCTTCCGTCTCCTGTTTCGCGCAAGTCCGTATGCATGGGCGCCACATGGGTGGCGCGCCGCATTGTCGCATGTACTGGCGCCCATTCCGATTCACTGTTCCTTCCCACCAGAGGCTGCCAAAGGAAAGCGAGCGGTCCGCTGTATCATCGGAAGCAATGAATTTAAAGAGTCAGACCGCGGTTTTTGCTGCGCTCCTTCTGACAGTCCTGGCATGTACCCTGATCTACTGCACACGACGGGAACCCGATGTGGCGCCTGTGGTCGGGCCGCTGGACCTGCCGACGCGGTACCCACCTGCCGAACGCATCGTGGCCATCGGAGACCTGCATGGGGACCTGCCGGCAACGCGAACTGCGCTGCGCCTTGCCGGAGCCATCGACGAGCACGATCGCTGGGCCGGTGGCGCGATGGCGATTGTCCAGACCGGGGACCAGCTCGACCGCGGCGACGATGAGCTGGAGATCCTCGATCTTCTTGACGCTCTGACCGAACAGGCGAAAGCGGCTGGCGGCGCCGTTCACGTCCTCAACGGCAACCACGAGCTCATGAACGTCAAGCAGGACCTTCGCTACGTAACGCTCGGCGGATTCCTCGATTTCCTCCCGACGCCGGTTGCCGATCCCGAAACGGTCGATCCCCAGGTCGTCGTAGACGCCGTTCACGAGCGGCTGAAGGCCTGCCGTCCGGGGCATCCCTTCGCGAAACGGTTGCTCGACCGCAACGTCATCACCATCGTCGGTGACACCGTCTTCGTCCACGGCGGCGTTTTGCCTCATGTGGTCGAATATGGCATCGAACGTCTCAACCAGGAGACCCGAGCCTGGATCAGGAAAGACCGACAATACCCGCCGGACATTCTGCTCGCGACGGACGGTCCGGTGTGGAGCCGGCACTACTCCGACGATCCCGATGTCGAAGATTGCCGCCTCCTCGAAGACGTCCTCGACGACCTCGGCGCACGCCGGATGGTGGTCGGCCACACCGTAAGCCACGAGGGGATCTCCTCGGCGTGCGGAGACATGGTCTGGCGGGTCGACGTGGGAATGGCTCGTCATTACGGCGGCACGGCGGCGGTCCTCGAGCTTCAAAACGGCAGAGCCAGGGTCATCGAAGAGGATTTCCACCTGCAGTGACAGCCCAGGATGCCAGTGCGAAGGACGGCTCCCTGGAGGGCCCTGGCGGGCAGTGCATGGGTGCCACGTTCCGCGTTGTGAGGGCGCACCCTGGACCCCAATCATCGTCAAACAGATTCTCTTGGTCGGAACTGGTTCACAGGTCGAGGATGTAGAAATCGTTTCGTAGGACCACGTTTTCGTGTCGCGCGACAAAGAAGATAGAGAATTCGGCCTCGTATCGGATCTCCACCGACACTCTCTTGCTGTTCTTGTCTTCCGAGATGTCCACCTGATAGCTGCCGGGCTTCAGCCCGGCCTTACGACAGATCCGGTCGACCCGTTCCTCGAACTTGACGCGACCCACCGTTGAGTAGTCGAGAGAGATTCTGGCGAGGTCGGTATCGAGCCCCTGCCGCTGAACCACGAACCTCACATAGGGAATAAGCACCAGGAAAATCACCGCCAGGAAGACGATGAATGCCAGCAGGTTCTTTGAATTCACAATACTTTCCTGAAGACAATATACAAGGGTGCCACCCGACTCCTTAGCCCGAGCTTTTCCTGGGGGCTTGGTGTGAAAGAATGGTATGAGGGATTCCGAATGGTATTGATCACCAAGAGAGATACGAGAGGACCGATCCGGCTTGCCCTTCTGATCCTCGCCATCTCAACGCTCGTCCCGGTTGCTCACCCGCAGGAGCGCGCGAACGACGAGAAGACATCCGAGCCATCCTACGTCGTCGTTTTGAAGAGCGGCCAGCGAGTCCCAGCACGTACCAAACCTGTCAGCGCTTTCGGGAAGGTCCGCTATATGGAGCCCGGTGGAACCAACCGGGTGCTTCCATTCTCCGAGGTCGACATCGAAAAGACCAGAGAGGCCAACGCCCAGGCGTCCACAAAAACACGAGGTGGGACTCTGAGCACTGGCGGCGAACTGGCCGGATCCGATCCGTCGAAGCCCGGCGGCGTAGGCCAGAAAACCGGGAACGCCAAAAAGACCCAGAATCGATCCGTCAAGGTCTACTCGGCCACATGGTGTCCCTACTGCGGCAAACTGAAGAAATTTCTCGCCGAGAACGGCATCTCGGCTTCGATCACCGAGGTGGACAAACTCCCCAAAGCCGAGCAGGAGCGGGCGGAGGCAGAAATGAAGCGCCTCACCGGCAAGGTCTCCTTTCCAACCGTCGTCATCGGCGGCCGCGCCATGGCAGGATTCTCACCCCAGTGGATCCTCAAATCGCTCGAAGGCTGAACACCTTCGGGAGCCACCCTCCCCCAACCAAAGTCACGATGTAATTGGTGACTCCTGAGGCCCGGAGACATGCCAAACAGCCACGAGGATCGGCAACGAGATCAGGTAACCGATCCCGGTTCCGATGACATCCATCCAGTCGAACACACCTCTCGGGAGGAAGGGTTGGAGGAACTCATAGACGATGAAACCCGTAGAATAGAACGCTGCGAGCCGGAAGCTCTGCTCCCTGGTCGGGTTCAAGGCCGCGCAACCAATGAAGATCATGACGAGGATCCCACCGAGATTGCCGATGCTGTCTGTGAAACCGAGGTCGTCGATCGCATGACGTCGCACGTACGGCCGACAGACGAATCGTCCAAATTCCGTTGTCGCGAACGCCGCCGCGCCGAGAAGGAGAAAGGCAGCCCGGGTTCTGCTTGGTTTCAAAAACCTTTCGTGTGACGTGAGCCAGCCCATGTGCTCCTCCTTCACAACAGAATACGGAGGATAGGCTGCCACGTTTCGCAATGTTGCATTGAATGTTCGCCGCGTGACGTCGTGTATGGTCTCACCATGAGATCTTCGTGGATCACCGTCGGCTCCTCGGCCCATCGCGCGGAGAACCTATCTGCCGCCAAGTCGGCTCCGAGGACGCACCAGAAACCATGAGCCTACAAAGCAAAACCGAATCAGAGCGGACTCGCATGGACAACGGACATTCAATAAAGACACCACCCAGGGGACTGGCCATTCTGGCGATCGTTGGGCCGTCGTTGGTATGGGCAGGAGAATTTATTGGATCGGGTGAAGTGATTCTGTCGACCCGTGTCGGCGCCATCCTTGGCCCGACTGTCTTGTGGGCCATCGTCGTCGGCGTGGTTCTCAAATTCTGGATCGGGATGGCGGGAGCGCGCTACACCGTCTGCACCGGTGAAGGCATGATCGACATGATCGCGCGTGTTCCCGGCCCGAGAAACTGGGGCGTCTGGATCACCCTCGTCGCCCAATCTGCGGCGGCAACAATCTCCATCGGATCTATCGCGGCAGCCGCCGGGATCTTCGTGCACAGTCTCCTCGGCATATCCCCCCTTCTTGCGGGATGGTTGGTGACCGTCTTTGCCCTGGTTGTGGTTTGGTTTGACGCGTTTGATTTCCTGAAAATCATCATGAGCCTTTTCATTGTCATTATTGTGCTCGGTGTACTCTATGTCTCGATCACAGTTTTCCCCGGAATTGGGACCATCCTTAAAGGCTTACTATTTGATGTGCCTGCGGTCCCTGATTGGGCTTTGGCCAGAAACGGAATCCAAGCCAATCCCTGGCGCGAAATCCTGCCATTGATGGGCTGGGCTGCCGGTGGATTTGCGAGCCAGGTCTGGTACACCTATTGGGTGATAGGTGCGGGGTATGGCGCCTCTGACGGACGCGGATACGGAAAACCTGCGGACGAAGACATGCTCAGGAAAATGTCCGTTGCCACGGCGCGCAAGATCAAAGGCTGGTGCCACGTGGTTTATGCGGACGCGAGTCTCGCGATGATCCTCGGCGTGGTCACAACTGTTGGGTTCTTGATTGCAGGAGCCGGAGTTTTACGACCAAATCAGTTGGCACCCGAAGGCCCGCAGGTCGCGACCACCCTCGCAACGGTGTTTTCCTCCCGTTGGGGCGGTTTCGGCGGAACGCTCTTCATGATCGCCGGCGCCTCCGCGCTCATCGGTACGCAGATCGGACAGCTCGCCGGGTGGCCGAGACTGCTCGCCGACACCTTTCGAATCTGCTTCCCAAAATTCAACGAGAAACTTGAATGGAAATCACAGTTCCGTTTGTTCCTCGGCTTCTTTTTCTTTACGAGCATGATCATTGTCTATTCATTCGGTCTCAAACCAGTCTTTTTGGTCAAACTTGCAGCCATTCTCGAGGGACTCCTTCTGACGCCATTTCAGGCACTTTGGGTGTTTCTCGGTTTGTACGTAGTTATGCCAAGAATGTTGTCTACGGATGCGAAGCCAATCCTCAAACCTCATTGGATATTCGCAACATTTTTGATTATTTCATTTCTCGTTTTTGGATATTTTTGCGTATTTCAGATGCCGTTTGTGTGGTGAATGATGGGCATGAATGCCTCTGAGCGGCACCCAACGCTTGCGTGCTTGTCCGTATACTCTGGCGCACAGGAGAAGACTGATGAGATTCGAAGAATTTCGAGCTATCGAAGGCGGATGCACCTGCGGCAGCGTTCGCTATCGCATGGTCGCGGCTCCAATGTTCGTCCACTGTTGTCACTGCCGCTGGTGCCAGCGGGAGACCGGGTCAGCGTTTGTTCTCAACGCCCTGGTTGAGGCCGATCGTGTGGAGCTGCTGAGCGGTCGAGTGGAGGTGATCGACACTCCGTCCGCAAGCGGAAAAGGGCAGAAGATCCACCGCTGTCCAATCTGCAAGATCGCCGTGTGGAGCAACTACGCGGGTGCGGGCGGCGCCATCCATTTCGTCCGTGTGGGAACGATGGACGAGCCGGATCGCGTTCCCCCGGACATTCACATCTACACCGCCTCGAAGCAGCCGTGGTTGACCCTTCCAGAGGATGCCCCGGCCGTTGCTGAGTTTTACCCCTTCAAGGACTACTGGCCGGCGGAGAGCCTTGACCGTTACAAGGCGGCACAGGGCTAGGCGCGAGGAATCGGATGGGTGGCATTTTCCCATTGCTGCGACGTGAGGCCGTCCGAAAATGTGCCAGGCACCAATAACCGTGTTGTTGAGGTGCCTGCCACGGGGGTTTTCCGGCACCTAGTCATTCCGCAGAAATTTCACCAGCTCTGGTTCGAATACTTCGGGACGCTCCAGGTGGGGAGTGTGGCCCGATTCTTCGACAACCAAAAGCTTCGCGCCGAGCAGACCGGCAACCCGTTCGCTGTGGGCAAAAGGCACCGTCCGATCGTGCCGTCCCCAGACGAGGAGCGTCGGCTTTTCAATGCGTCCTACCTCGGCATAGAGGTCGGAGAAGTCCTCCGCCATGAATTGGCGCAGACTCCGGAGCAACGCCCGGCGGAAGCCGCGGTACCGCATCTGCTCACGAAACCTCCCCTCCCAGGGGGGCACCTTCTCCGGGCGGTAGAAATCCTCGGCCAGGAGCGTGGGGAGGATGCGGCCAAAATAAACGACGGCCACATATTCGCCGACCCCTGGGACGGCCACCACCCCTGCATCGGCGGGGCCGACAAACGGGTCGACGAATACCAGGCGGTTGACCCTCTCCGGATAGCTGGACGTGAATGAGGCGACAACAGGTCCCCCCATCGAGAGACCGACCAGGTCGACTGAGTCTTCGATTTTGAGCTCGTCAAGGAGCTCGTGGAGCTGCTCGACGTACAGCGTCCGGTCGTAGGCGACGTCCGGGCGATCCGAGTAACCACGCCCATAGAGGTCGTATCGCAGGACGCGAAAACCCCGGGAGAGAAGTTCTTCAAATGTCGGGTCCCAGATGAAGGACGGCACCGAAAAACCGTGGACGAAAACGACAAGGGGGCCCTCCCCGGGGCCGGCCAACTCGTAGTGGACCTGGCCGTTGGTGAGCCCGACAAAACTTCCCGGGGCCTTCGACCGTGCCTCGTTGTCCAAGTCCCGACGCTCGGTTTCAAGAACAAGCGGCAGGGCGGTAACAACGGCCGCGACCAGGACCAAACCGCCGAGGACGCACCTTCTAAGGGAAATCGTCACGCTGCGATCGTAGCACTCGAGGTGCCCGGTACGGGATTTTGACGACCTCGGAGCCTTCGTCATTGGTGATGAAGGCGCAACCGGGTTGACAATGAAGTTAGCGTCTGCTAACTTCATTGTTGTGAGTCAGGCATTTTTCATTTCCGAGACCGACGCGCCCGCGAAGCGGACGATCATGATCGAGGCCCTGCGCCTGTTTTCCCGTAAGGGGCTCCGCGAGACCACGATTCGCGACATAGCCGCAGCGTCCGGCTATACCAACCCGGCCCTGTACAAACACTTCTCGAGCAAGGACGAGCTTGCGCTCGAGCTGTTCGTTGCGTGCTATCGGGAATGCACGCGCACTCTTGAAACGGAGATGAGCATCCACAAGAACTTTGATTTCCGACTTCGCGCCCTCGTTCGCACTTACACCGCCAGCTTCGACGCATATCCTGACGCCGTGATGTTCGCCGTCGAGCACCTTACGAGGTTCTGGTCCGATGTTCCGCGGGCGCTGAAAAAACGGACGATCATCACGCTCATCCGCGAGCTCATCGAGCTGGGCGAGACTGAAGGTTGTGTACCACATGACGTCGATACCGAAGTACGCGTCTCGATGGTCGCGGGCGCTCTCGGCCAGCTGTCGCGCCTGGTCTATCTCGGTGGAATTAGCGGCCCCGCGTCGAAGTACAACGATGACCTTGAAACAACGCTGCGCCGAGCCCTGTCGTGAGTTCGTCGTTTTTTTTAATCACGAAGTTAGCAATTGCTAACAGCAATCGAAACATGGAGGCAACGAAATGAACGCAATGAACCACGCCATCACCGCAATCGCTTTGAAAAAGAAATTCGACTACGTGCCACTCGCCTGGCTGCTGGTCTCAGTCCAGCTCATGGAGCTTCTGTGGATCGCTTTCAACTGGCTCGGTTTCGAGTACATCTCCGTCGAAAGCGAAGTCCACACCATCGCCGATATTCACCTCACCCACATGCCGTACTCTCACTCCATTGCATCGGCAGTGTTACTTGCCGGCATTGCATACCTTGTGTTCCGTCGCGCCGGTCTCGCCATCGGGCTCGGCATTCTGTCCCATCTTGTGCTCGACCTGATGACGCACATGCCCGACATCGCCGTTGTATGGTTCGGCTGGGACCTCGAGCTCGGCACCGGCATCTACGGTCTACCCCTGATTGCCTTCACATTTGAAACCGTCTATGGGCTCGCAATCTGGCGCTACGTTCGTGGCAGCATCGGCCTGCTGATGGCGATTGTCGTGTTCCAGCTCGGTACTCTGAGCGCACACGTCACCTGGATCTCCGGAATCGAAGCCAGTCTGGCTGACAATCCCGGGATGCTTGCGACCGGCGTCGCAATTCAAATCGCCGTGACCTTGCCACTCGTGTGGTGGCTCAGCCGTCGCTCATCGGCACCACGCGTATCTGCCACCTCGCCTTCGTTTGCCGAGTCTGCATGACCCGAAAAAGGACCAATCAAAAAGGCGCGAATGGATGGTTGCCACGTATCACTTCATGACCTCGCTGTGCCGAAAGTGACAATGTGATCGGTGGCACCCCTGCTTTTCATTCGCCGACTCGACGGCCGGCACGGCGTGGCGCAGGCGGCGTCTCGCCAGGAAGCTCGTTGCGAATCGCGACCCCCTCGCGGAAGACCAGCCGCACGCGTTGCAAGTTTTCGAGGTCGACGAGCGGATCGCCGTCGATCACGAACAGGTCGGCGATCTTCCCACGCTCGAGTGTTCCGAGCTCGCGTTCTAGATTGCTGACGTGGGCGCCGTGGCGGGTGGCGGCAACGATAATCTGCATCGGCGTCATACCGGCCTCCGCCATCATACGGATCTCAGTCATCGGCATGCCGAGCTCCCAGGCGCAGGTGTAACCCTCATAGTCGGTGCCGAGGGCGACCTTGCCCCCGCCGGCAACGAAACGGCGGAGGTTGTTGACCGCTAAATTCCGCGGGCCCGCGCAGAGCCAGAGTTCGAGGGACGGCACCCAGTACACGTCTTCGGCAACCACCCGTTCCACCTCGCCGGTCGTAAGCAGGCGGTCGACGGCCATGTGGGCAAGGTCATCGGCGCCGGCGTCGAGGGCCAGGGTGAGATCGACGGTGGAGGTGATGTGTGCCGAGGCAACAGTACCGCGGCCATGCGCCACCCGGACCAGCATCCTCGCTTCCTCGAGGCTCAAGACCGGAATGGTCCGGCCGAAGACGGTGCCGGTTTCCAACACCAGCTTGAGCAGGTCGGTACCGCCGTCGAGCAGGGCCTCACCCGCCTCGCGGGCGCTTTCTTCCGAGGTCACTGTAACCGACCAACCACCTCCGAAGGGCACGATTGGATAGCCGCCGGGAACCGTGATCAGCGGACCGGCCGCGACCAACCGCGCGCGTCCGGGTTCTGGCCGGTGGGTCTCTCGAAAAATAGCGAGGCTGTTCGGGTCAGACCCCAGATCACGCACCGTGGTCACTCCGGCCTGGGCCCAGGCCTCGAGGTTCCTGGTGCTGAGGCCGCGATGGACGTGGGCGTTGAAAAAGCCGGGAAGGATTGTCAGCCCGGAAACGTCGACGACCTCGGCCGTGCTCGGAAACTCGACCGCGTTCCGCGGTCCGGCGTAGAGAATCCGTCCGCCACCTATCACAACAGCGGCATCGTCGATCGGATCCGCGCCGGAGCCGTCGATGAGTCGCCCCCCAACCAGAACGCGTAACTCCCCATCGTCGCCGACGTCCGCGCACCCATCCGAAGGTGGGATGAGGATCGCAAACATCGTGACCAGAACCAGGATGGCGGTTCGCTGTCCCATCATGCCTCCTTGATCCGTTGGGTTCGCCTGGGGTGGCAGGCGGCCGGGCCTCGATAGAACTACGTTGATTGGGGCCTCGTGGTTGCCGGGCATCGGTGCCATGTATGGTTTACCGATTGTTGCGTTGCCCCATCGATGAAAGGCGCCTGAAAAAGGTGCCCGGCGCCTTTCCGACAAACCCGGTCAGATACGCAGGCTAGGATGGCGGTGGCGGTAAATGCCCGAGTTGGCTCAAAAACGCGACATTGTCCCAGCTGACCCAGGTCTCTGCGACCTTTCCGTCCTCCAGCCGTTGAATAATGATGTTGACGAGGGTGAACTCCTGGCCAGTCGCGGGCAGGTCGCCCATCGGCCCGGTTTGAATGCCGGTGATCGTCGAGATATATGCGACCTTGTCCTCGTGGGCGATCATCTGGGTGATCGTATCCTCGTACTCGGGCACCGCGACCATGTACTCCTGGATAAAGGTAAAGAACTCTTCGGTCCCTTCGAGATCCTGCAGGCCGGGCGGCATCGCCTGACAGTGTCGGACGTAGTCCGGCGCGATCGCCGCTTTGAAGCCCTCAAAATCGCCGCTGGCCAAGGCCGAGTGGGCGCCCCGGACGACGGCCATGTTCTGCTGTTCGATATCCTCGACGCAGGGCTCGTTCGAGCAGCCGCACAGTGCGATCCCAACCGCAAGGGCGAGACATCCAGAAAACATCAGATACCGCATGACCTCACCTCCTTTTTCGGCGTTTCGTTCGACTTGAACGCCTGTGATGGGTGCCACGTTGATGGGCATTGGTGCCACTTTCCACATTATTGCTCGTCGACCACCATCGGGTTGGCGGGGTCGGTGGCCCATTCCTGGAGTGAGGCGGTGTAAACGGCGACGTCGGTGAAGCCGAGTCGGGTCATGATGAAGGCAGTGGATGACGCTGCAATGCCACCGCCGCAGTAGGTGATGGTGCGAGCGTTGGCGTCGCCATCGAACAACGCGGCCAGTTCGTCATGCGATCGGTAGCGGCCCGATTTGTCGATGAGTGCGGTAAAGGGGGTGTTCGAGGCGCTGGGGATATGGCCGGGTCGGCCGTACATGGCCATCTCTCCCCGATAGCTGGCTTCCGGTAACACGTCGATGAGGTAGACGGCGCTGTTGTCGATGGCGGCGAGAACCTCGTCCCGGTCGGCGATCAGTTCCGGGCGGGGGGCGGGGGTGAGCTTTTTCGCGGATCGGTTGGCCGGCTCAGTCGACAGCGGTCGGTCCTCAGCGGTCCAGGCCCCCAACCCGCCGTCGAGTAACGCCGCCCGGTCGAATCCGACCCAGCGCAGCATCCACCAGACCCGGGCGGCCCAGGCCGAGTTGCTCCCGTCGTACAGCACCACCCGGGAATCGTCACCGACACCCAGCGCACCCATGGCTGCACAGAACTGCTCCGGAGTCGGAACGGCGAAATCAAATGGGCTGTCACCGTCGACCAGATCGCCCATGAGATCGGCAAACCCAGCGGATGGAATGTGGCCGCCCTCGTAGTCGGTCCGGCCACTCTCAATCTGAAAGCCGTCCTCGCCCGGCTTCACGCTGACGGAACAGTCGAGCACCACCAGATCCGGGTCATCGAGGTGCTCGCTCAGCCATTGGGCGGACACAAGAGTGTCCATCGTGGCGTCTGGCTGTGATTTCGAACTCGCACACCCAGCCACGAGGGTGGATGCTGCGATCAGGATGAAGAGTCTTCGCGAAATATGATGAAACGACATAAATCCTCCCGGCTGTCAAAGGTAGCGTTGCGCCGATCATACATCCACGTGAGCGCACCTGGGTGCCACTCTCGGCGCCGGGCACCTTCAGGTAGGAGTTGCGATACTTTGCAGCGACGTTTATGATAAAGAATCTCAATCGCGAAAGGGAGAAAACCGTGAAGTATATGGTCGTGTGGAGTATTGACGAGAACAATTTCAAAGAAACCATCGAGCGCTGGGCCACCGACAACCCACAACCGCCGGCAGGAGTCACCATGATCGGCCGGTGGCACGAGATGGGCACGGGCGACGGCTTCGCCCTGTTCGAAACCGACGACCCCACGAGCCTTGCCTCATACATCATGGTGTGGGCCGATCTGGTGGACCAACAAATCGTCCCGGTAATCGAAGACGACGATGTGAAGAGGGCTTTGGGCGGCTGATTCTCGGAAGGGTGCCACCCTTCACGGGTGCCATTTCGCATTATTGCAGTACCGACGAAAATGTCCGGGACTGATTCTCCGCTACAATGAGAAAAACCATCAAGGCACCGGAGCGGGCGGGCGGCTGCAAGACCGAGAAAAGGCCGTCCTATGAAGAAGGAAACGAGTCAACCGTGCCAGGGACCCGGGCCAGGTCGAGTTTTTTCGGAAAGGAAGATGCGTCATGCGTGCTTCGTGCCTCGCGAGGGGTCTGATCGGCATCCTGGTCGTGGCGTCGCCGATGGCGGCGCTGGCAGGTGGAGACGTCGAGCTTCGGGAGATCGAGTACGAGAGCTGGTCGCGGCCGACATTCGGTGACCCTTTGCCGGTTGGCGGGCCGGTCATCCGCGTCTTTTCGGAAGATGGGGACCATTTCGATTTTATCGGCCACGCCAATGAGCCGGTCAGGTTTCTGGGCCTCCTCTCCGGGAGCTGTCCGAGCGCCGACGAAATCAGCTCTCTCAAGTTCGAGGTTTCGGATCAAAAGGCCCCGGTAACGCACCCCGACGGTCAGGGTGCGTGGTTCAGTCGCACAGGTGTGGTCGAGTTGTCGCGCGCCGAACCGCGGGGTTTTCACGCAGTCCGCGAATGCAACACCAAGCTCAAGGCGCTCGCCGCCCGCACCGGCCGGTCGCGGCACGAATTGGTGACCACGGGGTTTGGTATTCGCTTCCGAAACTGGATCGAGGGTCGGGCAACCCTGGTGTGTACCGGTCGGGACAACAGCGATTCCGACACCGCAAGGTTCGACCTCTGGTTGCATTGCGGAGGCATCCCAAAGGCCGCCGAAACGGAAGCACCGCCAACGAAACCTGTCCCCGCTAGATTGTCACCGTTTGTCACCGACCTCACATTCGAAGTCGACTACCCCAGCTACGTCGGGAAGTGCCCGGTTGGACTCCTGTTCACCGGCTCCATCACGACCTCACGCGCGGGAATCGTAAGATACAGATCTGTCTCCCACGACGGGAGATCCTCGCAAATCGACACCATCACGTTCGCTTCCGCTGGCACCAAGGTGATCACCACATGGAGCGAGACCCTCGGCGAGCCGAACTCCTCAGAGGCTCTGCCTGCCGGTCCCGATGACGAAGGCCCAAACTACGAGGGGTGGAGGCGTCTCGAAATCGTCGAGCCGGCAGGTTTTGCGCCCTCCTCCCCCGCCGGTTTCAGCGTGACCTGCCAGAAATAGCCCATGGAGTTTACGAGCCGGCGTCGATGTGTTTCCCTCGTGGGGTGAACCTCATTCAATGGGTTGGAGAAAGTCGAGCACCAGCCTGTTGAACACATCCGGGACCTCAAAATGAGCCAGGTGCCCACCGTGCGTCAGAACCACGCGCCGGGAGCCCTTGATCCCCGCCTGAATCACGCCCGCGTGGGTGTGGACGTCCGGGATATCGGATTCACCGACGACGATCAGCGTCGGGACCTCGATCTCGGACAATCTCTCCTTGGAGGAGAAGCCGGGCCATCGCGCAAACGACCCGGCACCCGTCAGATTCTGCGGATTTTCGACCATCAGGCTTCTCATTGCTTTCCTGGCAGCCGTGCTTTCGGGAGCCATCGCCCAGGGATCCGCGGCGGTCCAATACTCAATCCTCTGATCCACTGGCGCGTCTCTGTTCGGTATCCCACGATCGCCGCGCGTCCGAAAGTGTTCGGAGAAGCCGAACCCACTCACGATCGGACCCTCGAGGACGAGTGAGGAG
>Ga0316187_10003167_pt1 | contig 14331 bp, 15 predicted proteins | sample CroRivburrow1_MG_FD_204927 | JGI IMG/M metagenome (GOLD analysis project Ga0316187, IMG submission 204927) | Coastal sediment microbial communities from Maine, United States - Cross River worm burrow 1 | ecosystem: Environmental > Aquatic > Marine > Coastal > Sediment | place: USA: Maine... | reverse complement strand
CAGGCATTTTTTCTGTTTCATCCATCAATGTCAGCAGGATGAAAACCTCTTCACTCAGCTGATATACCTTGTTGGTCGGGATGAATATGCCGCCACCTACAACATAGGGGATGTAGGCAGAATATAGAGAGCCTTTATCCTTGATGGCCAGGGACATAATACCCTGTCGTTGCGGAGATTTTGTTTGCTCAGACATTACTCTATTCTTTCAGTTAGTTATTAGCTCTTTTTACACCAGCCTATTAATATATCTTCAAGCATTAATTGTTGGTTGAGCGGTTGATCCAGCAGTTTCAATCCCTGACAGGTTTTATCGAGGTGATGAAACAGGCGCCTGTTATCGTTATTGTCGGCCATTGCCACCAGGCGTTTACGGATATCCGGGTTGGCTATCAGGGCCGGTTCTGTTGCCGCGGCCAGACGAATCATGTCGACGATCCAGCTATATAACCAATATAGCGATTCTTTGGCGCCTAACTTTAGCCAATCTTCCGCTATTTTGCTGGGATTCGCCTGTCCGGAAACGAGTTGCTCCAGACCTTGCAGCAGCTCTTCCCGGCTTTGGCTCAGGCCTTGTTGAGCTATCTGCAGCGCCCTGAACGGTGCGCCACCGGCCATATTCAACAGGATTTCGGGGTTTTCGTTGGCAGGCAGGTGTTTGAGCAGCCAGGACTGAACCAGGACAGGATCCGGGCGTTGCAGGCTCAGTTGCTGACAACGGCTGCGTATGGTTGCTGGCAGCCTGGCAGGTTGACTGCTACAGAGTAATAACAGGGTGCCTGGCGGCGGTTCTTCCAGGGTTTTCAGCAAGCTATTAGCCGCATTATGGTTCAGGGCATCGGCCGGTGTAATAATGACGATTTTGTATTGACCGTATTGAGGTTTGAGCGCCAGGACAGCAATCAAGTCGCGAATCTGCTCTACACGAATTTCTTTTTTTTCGGGCTCGACCCGCACATGTAAAAGGTCGGGATGGGTCCCGGCTCGATTCAATTCGCAACCCCGACAGTGGCCGCAGGGAGCGCCATCGGCGCCGCGATCATGGCAAAGTAGTGACAAACCCAGATAATGCGCGAAATGCGCCTTACCCAGCCCCTCAGGCCCTCTAAGGAGCAGTGCATGGGGTAAAGACCCGGCAGCGACACGAGACTGGATATCCTGCCACTGGGATGCCTGCCATGGCAACAGCTCGACCAGTCCGGAAATATCAACGTCAGCCACCGGCCTGAACCTGCAGCAGGAAGGCCTTCAACTCTGTTTCCAGTTGTTGTTGTACTCGCGCCAGGGGCTGGCTGGCATCGATAATACGAAAACGCGCCAGTGCCCTGGCCCTGTCCAGATAACACTCCCGCACCCGCTCAAAAAAATCCAGCTGTTGCTGCTCAAAGCGGTCCGGCCCCTGTGTCCGGCCCTTGGTACGCTCCAGGCCTTCGGCTACCGGAATATCGAGCAGCAAGGTCAGATCCGGTTGCAATCCCTGCTGCACCCACTGTTCGAGTTGGCTGATACGCTCAGTACTGATACCCCGCCCACCACCCTGATAGGCATAAGTGGCATCCGTGAAACGATCACAGAGCACCCAGTGACCATCTGCCAGGGCTGGCCGGATGACCCGTTCAAGGTGTTCACTACGGGCAGCAAACATGAGTAATAATTCGCTATCATCGGCCATACCGTCATGCCGATGTCCTAGCAATAATTCCCGTATGGCCTCGCCCAGCTCAGTACCACCAGGTTCGCGGGTTTCGATAACACTGCAACCCTGCCCTTCAAGCAAGCTGCGGACAAAGGCGAGATTGGTACTTTTGCCTCCGCCTTCACTACCTTCGATAGTGATAAATCGCCCGTTTATCTGATCTTGATCCATTTCAGCGTCGCTTTAATTGGTATTTGCGTACTGCTCGATTGTGTTCGGCTATAGTTGCCGAAAAATAGTGGCTACCATCGCCGCGAGCGACAAAATACAGTGTATCACCATCCTCCGGATGCAAGGCCGCCATAATCGAGTCGGCGCCGGGTAAGGCAATGGGTGTGGGTGGCAGACCATGCCGCCTATAGGTGTTGTAGGGCGTGTCTGTTTTCAAATCACGGCGCCGCAGATTACCGTCAAAATGTTCGCCGATACCGTAGATTACCGTCGGATCAGTTTGCAGGCGCATACGTTTCTGCAACCGGCGGACAAAAACACCGGCAATCTGGCCACGCTCTTCGGGCGCGGCGGTCTCTTTTTCAATGATAGAAGCCATGGTGAGCGCCTCATAGGCGCTCTGGTAGGGTAAACCCGTATCCCGCTCCTGCCAGGCCTGACTCAGAAACTGTTCCATAGCCTGATAGGCACGGTGCAATACCTTAATATCACTCATGCCCCGGGTGTAATAATAGGTGTCAGGAAAAAAACGTCCCTCGGGATGTTCCCCGGCTTTGCCAATACGTACCATAACCTCTTCTTGAGGCAGCCCATCAAGCGTGTGCTTGAGAGCATCAAGTCCAGCAAGATATTGTAACAATTGGCGAAAAGTCCAGCCTTCGATAATGGCTAGTGGATACTGGATGACATCGCCGCGAGTTATCTTTTCCAGCAACGCCGCCACGGTGGTGCCGGGTTCAATGATATATTCGCCAGCCTTGATCTGGTTGGCCTTGTCCTGCCAGCGGGCGGACCACAGCAGATAACGTGGATGTTCCAGGATATTAAGGCGCTGCAGTTTATAGGCAACAGCGGTTAGATTACTGCCTGGCTCAATGGTGAAACGCCACCCGCCTGGCATGACGCTACTGTCCTGGGCCTGATGGCCACCCGTCACAGGGAGTGTCAGCGAAGAACGCATAAAAAACTGAATATCCATGATTATCCAGCCGGCAACAAAACTGCTCAACAGGATTATCCAGCCAATCAATTTATGCAGCGCAAACTTACGGCTCATTCGATACCTGATAATAAGGGGCTCATCATTCAGCCTGGCATTTTATAATAAATATTCACTGATTGGCATAACATCACCCCACAGCTTGATCACGTCTGCCAATAAGACTGCAGCGCAGTACGAATATGTTGGCTGACGTCTCCGACATCATAATGTTTCGGGGTTTGCTTATCATGCAGGTGCACCACAGGCCACAGGCCAATCAGACTGTTACAAATAAAAACCTCATCGGCTTCCAGTACATCTTTTTGTTCCAGATGCTGCTCCGTGACAGCCAGGCCATGGCCAATCCTGTCATTATAAATTAACTGACGTATAATTCCCTGTATGCCGCATTGATCCAGGATAGACGTCAACAATTGCTGACCCTTAACAATAAACAGATTACTCATCGTGCCTTCGATCACCTGTCCCTGCTGATCAAGCATTAATCCTTCCGCAATAGAATCATCCTGCCATTCACTACGCCCCATGACCTGTTCGAGTCGGTTGAGGTGTTTGATGCCGGCCAGCGCGGGATTCAGACCCAGGCGTGTGTGGCACCAGCGCACTGTAATACCTTGGTCAAAACTCGACGGATAATCGGGCCAGGCAAACAGACTTATGATGCGGTTACACTCACCACTGCCAGAGCTGCGATAGCCGCGCCCACCCTGACGTCGAGTCAGGATGATCTTGGCCACGCACGGTACTGTAGCGAATGTGTCTGTCGCGGTTAAGCCCAGGATTTCCTGCTCGATTAATGTGACATCGGGCATAATAAGGCCAAGCCGTAAACAACCGGCTTTTAGTCGCTCCATGTGTTGTGGCCACAGGCGTGGCTTGCCATTGATTATGGCCAGTGTCTCAAACAGGCCATCGCCATAACACAGACCACGATCAAGCGCACTGATCTGCGTCGTGGGTATGCCATTGATCAGCATCATGTCCCGACTCCGTTATTCCCAGGGCCAATAACAATCCGCGAGCCTTGGCGCGGGTTTCCGCCAGTTCGCGGGCCGGTATCGAGTCAGCCACAATACCAGCACCGGCACGCAGATTAAGATCCCGTCCGGTCAACGTCAGGCTGCGAATCAGGATATTCAGATCCATGCTGCCGTCACAGTTCAGGTAACCCATGGAGCCCGTATAGGGGCCACGCTCATCCTGTTCCAGTTCGGCAATTATTTCCATACATCTGACTTTGGGGCAGCCGGTGATCGTCCCGCCGGGAAAAACTGCCCGAATAACATCACCGGGACTTACCTCGTTGCGTAAATGGCCGCGTACATTGGAAACAATATGATGTACATGAGGATAACTCTCGAGCACCATCAATTCGTTAACTTCTATCGAGCCAGCCCGGCAGACACGTCCCAGATCATTACGCTCCATGTCAATTAACATGATGTGTTCAGCACGTTCCTTGGGGTGCTGCAATAAATCCTCGGACAGTTTTTTATCGCCATCAATATCAGCACGCCGTGGACTGGTACCGGCAATGGGCCGTGTCTCAACATGTCTGTCACGATCTATACGAACCAGTCGTTCAGGTGAGGAGCTAATGATGGCCCAGTCTTCCTGAATACATAAACCGGCAAAAGGTGCGGGATTATGCCGCCGCAGCGAGGCATAAAGATCACTGGCACCCATGTCTGCATTTAACTGCCCTTTCCAGCAGCGCGAGAGGTTCACCTGGAAAATATCACCTTCCCGGATATAAGATTTGATACGTTTGACGGCATTAAGGAATTGTTCGGCAGGCTCTTCATGGAAATCAGTCATCGAAATAGCCGGGATGCTATTTTTAATGCCGCCATCTAGCCCATGTGTAACACCTGCAACAAATGGCTGCAGGTCGGACAGCATGATGTCAAGATAATCGCTGCTGTTTTCTTCGCAAACAACAATGGTTCGCTGGCGGGTACGATCCCGCAAAATTGCTGCCGGACAACGCACTGCCATGGCTTGTGGCCGTTGGTGATTCCTGATTTCGGGTAGTTGTATCACCGGCTCAATCTGCCCGGCCAGTTCATAGCCAAGATAGAGAAACCAGCCACCTACAAAAGGTAATGTTTCACTACGATCCTCAGTGACATATTCCTGTTGCCACCAGTTATCAAGGTGGTCAAGAAAATCCGGTGAGTTTAGTGAGCCGGCAGGGTAATCGCCGCTTATTTTTCCATTCGCATCAAGCTTTAACGTTTGCTGTGGAAAGGCAAACAGGATATCCCAGCTGGATTGTGGCTGTTCACCAGTGTTTGCTGCAGTATTACAGTGGGCAACACTTTCAAGCAAAAAGGGATATCGCTGGGGGTGTTTTCGTTGCACCGCCAATAGATCAGGAAATTGATCGAAGCTGCGTTGCAGAATAGTCATGATAATAATTCAGCGTCTATGGCGGGCGCTGGATAACTCAGTGTGCCTGATTATAACCGTGCATAGGGCCTAGACAAACTTACGCATGACTAATGTACTATTGGTACCACCAAAGCCGAACGAGTTTGACATAGCAACATCAATCATTATGTTGCGGGCTTCGTTAGGAACATAATCGAGATCACAATCCGGATCAGGTGTCGTGTAATTTATCGTCGGCGGCGCAACCTGATCGCGTAAGGCCAGCGCCGTAAAAATCGCTTCGATACCACCGGCCGCACCCAATAAATGTCCGGTCATGGATTTGGTGGAACTGACGGCTATGCTATTGGCATGTGCGCCGAAGCAACGCTTGACGGCCTGTGTCTCTGCCGCATCACCTGCCGGTGTCGAAGTACCATGGGCATTAATGTAGTCGATATCAGTGACGTTAACACCGGCATTACGCATGGCGTTATCCATACAGCGACTGGCACCCTCACCACCCTTCGATGGTGCGGTCATATGATAGGCATCACCACTCATACCATAACCAATAAGCTCGGCATAGATACTGGCGCCACGGGCCCTGGCATGTTCATATTCTTCCAGCACCACGACACCGGCACCATCGCTGAGCACAAAACCATCACGATCCTTATCCCAGGGTCGACTGGCCGTTGCCGGATCATCATTGCGTGTCGATAAGGCCCGCGCAGCGCAGAAGCCACCCAGGCCGGTTGTCGATGTTGCCATCTCGGCGCCACCGGCGACCATAACGTCGGCATCGCCATATTCGATGATGCGGGCCGATTCACCTATACTGTGTGTACCGGTAGAACAGGCGGTTACCACGGCCAGGTTCGGGCCCTGCAATCCATACATGATCGACAGATTGCCTGAAATCATATTGATAATATTACTGGGTACAAAAAATGGTGATATCTTGCGTGGTCCGCCCTTGAGGAAGGCATCATGGCCTTTTTCAATGCCATACAAACCACCGATACCGGAACCAATAGCAACACCGATACGGGGTGCATTTTCTTCTGTGACCTCGATGCCAGAGTCTTCAAAGGCCTCTTTACCCGCAGCCAGACCATAATGGATAAAGGGATCCATTTTTTTTGCTTCTTTGGGAGCTATGTAGTTAGCAGCATCAAAGCCCCATACAGACCCCCCAAAACGGGTTGGGAATGCAGAAACGTCAAAATGTTCCAGTGGCCGAATACCGCTATTACCGGCAAGAATATTTTTCCAGGATTCGTCAACGGTCAGTCCGACTGGACCAACCATCCCCATACCGGTGATAACTACACGTCGCTTTTCGCTCACTGAATCATACCCTGATGTTGATTACATTCTTTTAAACTCTATATGCCTGTTCTGTTAATGCCTGAAACCTGAATAGCTGACAGGCCTCATACTATACAGGATGAGTTTGATCGCATGCAGACCCGCATGCCCGTGTGCTTGAATAAGGACTAAAAACTAAAGGCCGTGTCATCCGTACTGGATGACAAACCGGCCTTTGATTCAGTAGCAGCTACTAGCTCTGATGGGCATTGATGAAATCAATAGCCTGCTGCACTGTCGTAATTTTTTCAGCCTCTTCATCCGGTATTTCACACTCGAATTCTTCCTCAAGCGCCATTACCAGTTCCACGGTATCCAATGAGTCCGCACCAAGATCATCAACAAAGGAAGCTGTAGTGGTTACTTCATCTTCCTTTACGCCAAGTTGCTCAACAACGATTTTCTTGACGCGTTCTTCAATATTACTCATGTCTTTTAATTCCTCCTCCGAATTCGTCGCAATACAGAGACTGCGCGAGCGGTATTTTATTGAAATGCACTAAGATTTGCTAGAAAAAATATTAATAAGTGTAAGTAGTTGATTCCATTAGGCCATATACATGCCACCATTAACATGAATAGTTTCTCCGGTGATATAAGAGGCCTGTGATGATGCTAGAAATGCTACGGCTGCTGCTATTTCATCAGCCTGACCCAGGCGACCGGCCGGTATATTACTCAGCAACGCCTGCTTCTGGTCATCAGGTAAATTACGTGTCATATCCGTATCAATAAACCCCGGTGCTACGCTATTAACGGTAATGCCACGTGATCCAATTTCCTGCGCCAGGGATTTGGAAAAACCGATAATTCCAGCTTTGGCGGCGGCATAATTGGCCTGGCCGGCATTACCCGTCATGCCAACAACAGACGCGATGCTGATGATGCGGCCATAACGCGCCTTCATCATTGCCCGCAGACACGCCTTGGAGAGCCTGAAAACCGAGCTGAGATTGGTATTGATAATATCATTCCACTCATCGTCCTTCATGCGCATCAGCAGGTTATCACGCGTTATCCCGGCATTGTTAACCAGGATCGCGGGAGCCCCGAATTGCTCGGTAATCTGCTTTAAAACGGCATCAATAGAATCCTGTTGGGCCACATCAAGCATCATACCCGTACCCTTAATGCCCAGCTCCTGAAGACCGTTGCTGATGGCGCTAGCTCCGGCCGCAGAGGTTGCGGTACCTATAACAGTTGCCCCGGCCTTACCTAAGGTTTCGGCAATGGCACGACCAATACCGCGAGAGGCTCCAGTAACCAATGCGATCTGTGTATCCAGTGTCATGATGTTTCCTCCACGGTTGCAATTGTTTCCAGTGCCTGCTGCAAACTGGCGGTGTCAAAAACAGGTAATGCCGTCATGCTGCGGTCGATGCGTTTGTTCAGCCCGGCCAGCACCTTACCAGGGCCGCATTCGACAACGGTGCGAATGCCACTGGCCGCCATCGCCTGTACGGTTTCAACCCAGCGTACCGGATTATACAACTGTCGCACCAGCGCGTCAGCGACGGCATCACTCGCTGCGGCATGAATGACATCTACGTTATTAATGACCGGTATCAATGGGCTGTTTATAATAATAGTACCCAGGCGCAGACGCATGTTATCTGCGGCTGGCTGCATCAGGCTGCAATGAGACGGTACACTGACCGGCAGAGCCAGGGCACGTTTGGCGCCCGCTGCCTTGGCGGCATCAATGGCGCGCGCTACGGCGGCGGCATGCCCTGCGATCACAACCTGTCCTGGTGAGTTAAAGTTTACTGCAGCGACTACTTCACCCTGTGCTGATTCATTACATACTGCGCGAACCTGCTCATCATCCAGTCCAAGAATAGCCGCCATAGCTCCTTCACCATCGGCCACGGCCTGTTGCATAAAACGTCCACGGTCTGCAACCAGTGCCACTGCATCGGCGAACTCGATAGCCCCGCTACAGACCAGGGCCGTATATTCACCGAGACTATGTCCTGCCATCATTGCCGGCATCACATCGCTCTGTTGTTGCCACACGCGCCAGGTAGCCACACCGGCAGTCAACATGGCTGGCTGAGTCTTGTCCGTCTGATTGAGTGCCTGCTCCGGCCCCTGTTGAACCAGTTGCCACAGGTCATAATCGAGAATAGCCGAAGCCTCGGCAAAGGTGTCAGCAACAACCGGGAAATCTGCAGCCAGTTCGCTCAACATAGCAATCGATTGCGAACCCTGCCCCGGAAAAACAAATGCGAGTGTCGAATTAGTCATTAATATTACCAGTATGCTATTTTCTTATCACTTAGACCTTAACTCCAAGTCCTGTTTTAATATTTCATCAACGCGGAACCCCAGGTAAAACCACCACCAAAGGCCTCCAGCAATAGTGTTTCACCACGCTTGATACGCCCGTCACGAACGGCAACATCCAGAGCGAGCGGTATTGATGCTGCCGATGTATTGCCATGTTCATCAACAGTGACCACAACCCGCTCCATAGGCATTTTCAGTTTTCGCGCTGTAGCCGCAATGATACGGATATTGGCCTGATGTGGCACCAGCCAGTCGATGTCATCCTTGTGCATATGATTGGCGGCCAGAGTTTCATCCACGATGCGCCCCAGTGTATTAACGGCTACCTTGAAAACCTCATTGCCTTGCATGTGTATATATTGGCTATCCTGCGGCACGTGCAACAATTCATTGTATTTGCCATCGGCATGTAAATGGGTGGACAATATTCCCGGCTCATCACTGGCTTCAAGTACAACAGCACCCGCGCCATCACCAAACAATACGCAGGTACTACGATCTGTCCAGTCAATAATTCGGGACAGGGAATCCGCACCAACAATCAGTGCTCGCCTGGCACTGCCACTGCGAATAAACTTGTCCGCCACCCCGAGGGCATAGACAAAACCGGTGCAGACGGCCTGAATATCGAAGGCCGCCGGGCCGTGAATATCTAATCGCTGCTGTAACAGGCAGGCAGTGCTGGGAAAGGTTCGATCCGGTGTTGTTGTGGCAACGATAATTAAATCGATTTGCTGCGGCTCAATAGCTGCAGCCGCCAATGCCTGTCTGGCCGCATGTTCTGCCAGATCGCAGGTGTTTTCCTGTTCTCCGACAATATGTCGCTTGCGAATCCCGGTGCGCTCGGTTATCCACTGATCAGTGGTTTCCACCATCTGTTCCAGCTCGGTATTGGTCATCACCCGTTCAGGAAGATAACTACCAGTACCACTTATACGAGAATAGATCACCCTACCTGCCTTTCAGTTAACATAGCTTCAATATGCTGCCCGATTTGTTCAGGAACATTTTTATGGATTTCGATGGCCGCCTCTTTGATTGCAGTAGCAAACGAGCGGGCATCGGCGCCACCATGGCTCTTGATAACGATACCATTCAGGCCTACCAGGCTGGCACCATTATGTCTGGCCGGATCAATCCGGTTTCGAAAGGCCTGTAACACAGGTCGTGCAATCAGACCGGCCAATCGTGTCCACATTGAACGCATAAATTCCTGCTTCATGTAATAACTGACCATGTGCGCCAGTCCTTCACTGGTTTTTAAGGCCACATTGCCATCAAAGCCATCACAGACAACAACGTCAACAGTGCCTTTAAAAATGTCATCGCCTTCGATGAAGCCCACATAGTTGATATTGCTGGCACTTAATAAACGCCCGGCTTCCTTGATGCGCTCATTACCCTTGATTTCTTCTTCGCCAATATTTAACAAACCAACCGTGGGATGCTGGATGTTGTCAACGGCACTGGTCAGTATTGAACCCATTACGGCGAATTGAAAAAGATGGTCGGCGCAGGAATCGACATTGGCACCCAGGTCCAGCATATGGGTATGGCCCTTAATGGTTGGCAAGGCACTGATAATCGCCGGGCGATCAATACCTGGCAGTGTCTTCAAAACATAACGTGCTGTAGCCATCAAGGCGCCGGTATTACCGGCACTGACACAGGCCATAGCCGTACCATCCTTAACCAGGTTAAGGGCCACGCGCATGGAAGAGTCTTTTTTGCCACGCAGGGCCTGCGATGGGAGCTCATCCATCTCAACCCGTTGCGAGGCGTGATGAATGCTCAGGCGGCTTATGTTTTCTGAACCGGCGTGTTGCTGTAAGGCGTGCTGCAGCGTTTCCTGATCTCCAACAAGGATCAGGTTTAGTTCAGGGGCATCCTGTAATGCACTGATTGCGGCAGGAACAGTAACTGAAGGGCCATGGTCACCACCTATGGCATCCAGCGCAATAGTCAGTGTCAAGGCCTACTCGCCCTTGCTATCGATGACCTTGCGGCCCTTGTAATAACCGTCTGGAGTAACGTGGTGACGCAGATGAGTTTCACCTGTGGTCGAATCGATAGACAGTGCCGCTGACTTCAGCGCATCATGTGAACGGCGCATGCCGCGCTTTGACGGTGTCTTTTTGTTTTTTTGTACAGCCATTTCTAAATCTCCTGCGTAGTACGCAACATTTCAATTATTAATGCGTCGAGTCCAGCTTGCCTTTAAGCTGTGCCAAAGCCGCAAACGGATGCGGTTCCTCGTCTGATGACTCAGTTTCGCTGTCATCAATCTCTGCCAGGTTGGCATTACATTCGGCTTGCGTATGCATGGCAACAATAGGCAGCGCCAGTAACAGCTCATCCTCTACCAGCTCTGTCAGTGACAAGCTTGGTGAATCGAGCACCAGCGGATCATAACTCTCCGGCAACCTGTCCATCTGATCGGCATTGGCAATCAGCGCCAGCGACAATTCAACGTTGACAGGATAGCGTACAGTTTCAAGGCAACGCTGGCATATCAAAGGCAACTCAGTAGTGATAACACCGTGCACAAGGCGATTACCCTGTACATCTCTAGCAAATTCGAGTTGCGTTTCGACCAGTCCTTCACTATTTACCAGCAAGGACGCCAGACGTTTCATCTTCGCCAGTGCAATAACACCGCTGATACTTCCACCTGTATCTACGAGGCTTTGCGGTTTTATCGTCTCTGGCAGCTGATCCGACATATGGCGCGTATAATAGTCTGCAATGAGCTAACTGTCAAAAATTACTGACAAAATTGCCGTTTTTCGGGTTAATATCCTAAGCCCATAATATAACAATCAGGCCAATAACCTTTTATACAATATGGAAATAGAATCGTCTCCGCCGGCCCTGATACTGGCCTCTAGCTCACCTTACCGCAGGGAATTGTTGCAGCGATATAAGCAGCCATTTTCCTGTTATTCGCCAGTTATTGATGAAACCCCGCAAAAAGATGAACAAGCCGAACGAATGGTCACACGCCTGGCGGAGGCCAAGGCCCGTGCCGTTGCCGCAGCAGGCCATCAGGGCTTGATTATCGGCTCAGATCAGGCGGCCGTCATAGATGGCCGGATTATCGGTAAACCCGGTAACCATGATACGGCCGTACGCCAGTTACGCCAGGCCTCCGGGAATAAGATATTGTTTTTAACTGGCCTGTGTCTTTTTAACAGCATCGATGATCGGGTGCAGCTCGATTGTGTACCCTGCAGGGTCCATTTCCGCACGCTGGATGACGCCATGATTGGCCGTTATCTTCAACGTGAGAAGCCCTATGATTGTGCCGGCGCTTTCAAATCGGAAGGACTCGGTATCGCCCTGCTCGACGCCATGGAGACTGCGGATCCCACAGCGCTGATCGGCCTGCCGTTGATACGGCTGAGCCAGATGCTGGAGAACGAAGGTATTGCCGTCATCTAAAAACAGGACTGAGGACTTGGTATCACTAAGAATAGAACAGGATTAAGGCAGGCAGCATTACCTCTTTCCCACGCTCCCGCGTGGGAACCAGTGGTTGAAGACTCACTCCTCAGCACTTAGCCCTACTAAGTCCTATCTTATTTGTCCCACCATCGAAGCCACCGTATTGGCCATGGCAACCCCAAGCCGCTCGATAAAACGCTCCAATGCCGGAGGCCGGTGGGTGAAATCGACAATTTTTTCTACTCCAATGACTTCACGGGCGACATAGCTGCTACTACCCAGGCCATCAATCAAACCCATCGCCACACTCTGTTCACCACTCCAGACCAGACCGCTAAACAGCTCGTCATGGTCTTCGAGACGATCGCCTCGCCCCTTTTTGACGACATCAATAAATTGCCGGTGAATATTAGCCAGCAGGGCTTCGATATGTTGCTTTTCTTTGCTGTTCATGGGCGAAAATGGATCCAGAAAACCCTTGTGTTCACCGGCCGTCAGCAACCGGCGTTCAACCCCCAGTTTGTTCATGGCATCAACAAAACCAAAACCATCCATGAGTACGCCAATGGATCCTACAATACTGGCCTTGTCGGCATAGATATGATCGGCGGCCACAGCAATGTAATAGCCTCCCGAGGCACAGATATCACTGATAACGGAATATAACGGGATATCCGGATATTTGGCCCGCAGGCGGACGATCTCATCATTAATATAACCGGCCTGAACCGGGCTGCCACCCGGGCTGTTAATACGCATAATTACGCCAGCCGTGCCCTTATTGTTGAATGCTGAGCGTAAACCGCTGATAACTCCATCGGCACTGGCTTCAGCATCAGCGGCAATCACACCCTTGATATCGATTAATGCCGTATGTTTTCCAATCGACACACCGCTATCACCCGTATCGGGCATATATATGAAAAACAGCATCAGCAGGTAGGAAAACATCAGGCCTTTGAAGATCAGGTTCCAGCGTCGACTCTTGCGCTGCTCACGGAACAGGCCCAGTACCAGCTTTTCAATCACCTTGCGTTCCCAGCGCTCAGGATTTTCTATGTCCTGCTCGGAAACAGTATCTTTGCTGCGTTTTTTCCCACGCAGACGTCCTAACAGGCTATTTTGACTCTCTTCACCCTGTCCGGGCTGTTGTGTTGCTGGCGCATCATCTGCTGCATGCTGTTCCGTATTGGCCGGGCCTGCCGGCTCACCCAGCCACGGATCATTATCCTGGTTTTTGTCGTCACTCATGGTCCTGCAATTTCTCCCTGCCGTTCATTGACCAGCACTACAGTGTATATGCTTCATATCAGGTCCTGACTCAAGCTGAATTTTCAAGCCACTGAATCAGCTCGCCTATGTCACCCAGGCAGCCGAGCGGCCTGTGCTCCAGCAGACGCTGGCGCTCATGTACGCCGTAGTCTACGGCTAGAGCGGCGGCACCTGCCTGGCTTGCCATCAGCATATCGTATTCGGTATCACCAATCATCAATGTCTCTCCCGGTATAACGTCCAGATCACTCATTATCTCCAGCAACATTTGTGGATGCGGCTTGGAAAAGGTTTCATCGGCACAGCGTGTAGCATGAAACAGGTCACGACTGCCGGATTCCTCCATGGATCGATCCAGCCCCCGGCGACTCTTGCCGGTAGCAACGGCCAGTAAATAGCCCTGCTGGTGCAATCGCTGTAAAGTCTCCAGTGCGCCTTTAAATAACGCGCTGGGTAGCTGCCGATCCGACAAAAAGTGCTCACGATAATGCTCGACAAACAGGCCTGCAAGCCGCTCCTCTATGCCCGGATATAAAGACATCACCGCCTCGCGCAGACCAAGGCCGATGATATTACTCAATACCTGATGCGGGCGCGGCTCAAGCCCCAGTTCACTGCTGGCCAGTTGTAAACAGGCAACGATACGGGCCTCGGAATCCATTAATGTGCCGTCCCAGTCAAACACCAGCAAAGGATAACGCAGCTTCAT
>Ga0316187_10003165_pt1 | contig 14337 bp, 11 predicted proteins | sample CroRivburrow1_MG_FD_204927 | JGI IMG/M metagenome (GOLD analysis project Ga0316187, IMG submission 204927) | Coastal sediment microbial communities from Maine, United States - Cross River worm burrow 1 | ecosystem: Environmental > Aquatic > Marine > Coastal > Sediment | place: USA: Maine... | reverse complement strand
TTACAAAGAGCAGATGGTAAAATGCGAAGAAGAAACAGAGCATATTATTGTAAAAGGATATTTGGGGAAACCAGAATCTGCCAAGAAAACCAGGGGCGAACAATTTTTCTACGTAAATAACAGATTTATAAAAAGTGGCTACCTGCATCATGCGGTGTTAAATGCTTTTCAGGGTCTTTTAGCGCCAGATTCACATCCCTTTTATGTGTTGTTTATAACCATTGATCCGAAACACATAGATATAAATGTGCATCCAACAAAAACTGAAATTAAATTTGATGATGAGCGAACTGTGTATAGTGTTATCAGGGCGGCTGTGCGCCAGGCGCTGGCTACACATAATGTAATGCCATCAATAGATTTTGATCATAACATAAATTTCGCTCAGTTTAAAACAGCCGAGGCACCAATGTCTGGAAGTGATAAAGCCTATACCCAGTTCAGAAATGTTCCTCAAGATAAAAATCTTGAAAATTGGGAGTCACTTTATATAGATCAAATAAAGCAATCGAAATTAAATTTCGGATCTGATAATGGGGCATCGCAGGAAAACACCATTTACAAAGAAAGCGCTTTAAATAAACCGCAAGAAGAATTAGGCGCTTTACAGGATGCCACATTTCAAGTACAAGGAAAATATATCGTTTCTCCAATCAAGTCAGGTTTATTGCTTGTAGATCAGCTAACTGCGCATGAGCGGATATTATACGAACGATTTGTTGGGCAATTGGCAAATAGAGCGGGTAATGCCCAACAATGTATGTTCCCTATGAACCTTGAGCTAAACCCCGGAGACTTTAGTCTCGTTATGGAACTACAAGATGAATTAAAGGCACTTGGATTCTTGTTTGAGGAGTTTGGAGGACATGGAATAGTAATAAACGCACTGCCAGCCGGATTGCCAGCCTGCAATGAGAAAGAATTATTTGAAGGCTTAATAGAGCAGTTTAAAACGAATAAATCCGAGCTTTCAATTTCCGTACAAGATAATTTAGCACGTGCTATGGCCAAGCGATCTGCGATTAATGAGGGACAACCATTGGATAAGCAAGAATGTAAATCTATTATTGATAGTTTGTTTGCTTGCGCAAACCCTAATTATGCGCCTGATGGTAGCAAGACTTTTTTTATCTTAGATTTGAAACAAATAGAAAACCTTTTCAGTTAGAAATTTATGTTTGCACGATTAACTCCAATGGTTAGAAACCTGCTACTTATTACGGTGGCAGCCTATCTTATACCCTATATTTTAAGATGGGATCAAATAAATGCGTTTTTAGGTCTTTGGCATATTTCCTCACCAAATTTTCAACCCTACCAATTTTTTACCTACATGTTCGCCCATGGCGGATTTTGGCATCTGTTTGGGAATATGCTTGGCTTAATATTTCTTGCCCCCTTGCTTGAACAATTTTGGGGGCCAAAGAAATTTCTTGCCTTCTATTTAATAACAGGAATTGGTGCTGGCGTGTTTTATGAAGGTATTAAGTATGCGCAAACCATTCCTATGAAACATAAGATGGAGGAATACATCGCTAATCCTAATCCTGATGATTTTGCCGTATATATGTCGAAATATGCCCCACAGTATTATAATAGCATCTATGATTTTATTGAATATTATAGTGAGCATGAAAATGAAGGTAGAGGCCAAAGTATTTCTTATGTAGAACAGGTTTACGATGCTGTAATAAATATACCAATGGTAGGGGCTTCTGGGGCAATTTATGGAATTTTAATGGCATTTGGCATGTTGTTTCCGAATACACAACTTATGCTGCTATTTCCGCCAATACCAATAAAGGCGAAGTATTTTGTGTTAATTTTAGGTGGGTATGCCATTTACTCAGAGTTTTCGAATAGCTCGGGAGATAGTGTGGCGCATTTGGCACATCTAGGTGGGATGTTTTTTGCGTTTATTATGATACGTGTTTGGTCTAAAGACAGAAGAAATTTTTATTAATGAGATATAATCAAGGATACGGATCAATGGGAGGGGGCTTGAGCGGCACAGGTTTGCTCGATGAAATTAAGCAAGTTTTTAGTAAGCAAGATAATGGCCTAAACCAAATTATATTAATTAATGTGGCAGTTTTTATTGTGCTCATATTTGTTCGTGTAATACTCACTTTTGCTGGCGGTGCCGATGTTTATGATGGCTTAATGGGTTGGCTTATGTTGCCAGCAGCTATGCCTGAATTTATTATAAAGCCATGGACACTGATCACCTATTTCTTCCTCCATGAGCGGTTCTTTCACATCTTATTTAACATGTTATTCCTTTATTGGTTTGGCAGAATAATAAAGGAATTTTTAGGTGGCGGTAAGGTAGTGAGCCTTTATATCCTTGGCGGCATAGCCGGTGGTATCTTCTATATACTAATTTATAATACAATCCCTTTTTTTGCAGAGCGAGTTGAATTATCAATGATGCTAGGTGCCTCTGCGGGGGTATTTGCAGTGGTAGTTGGTGCTGCCACATATATGCCAAATTACACCATACCTTTAATTTTTATTGGCCCTGTGCGCATTAAGTATATAGCCTTATTTTATGTGATATTAGCCTTTGCGCAATCTACTGGAGCTAATGCAGGAGGCGAGTTAGCACACCTTGGTGGAGCTTTAATTGGCTTCTTTTATATAAAACAATTGCAACAAGGTAATGATTGGGGCAAGGGGGTTCATGGGGCATTAGTTTTTTTTAAGAGTTTTTTCAAAAGCCAACCCAAGGTTAAGGTTTCTTATAGAAAAGAGGCCAAGACAAAATCCACAACACAGAAAACTACGTCAGGCAAAAGTGCCGATGTTGACAGCACTTCTCAAGAAGAAATTGATTCAATTCTGGATAAAATATCCCATTCCGGATACGAAAGCCTAACAAAGGAAGAAAAGCAGAAACTTTTCAATGCCAGCAAGCACTAGTTTACATTATCTTTCAAACTTTCAATATAGTCAAGCAGGTTATCTCTTCCCAGCCCGGTAGAAGCAGACGAGGGTATCATTGTTGGCAATTCTTCCCACTTTTCTAGCAATGTCTTTTTAAATCTTGCTATGGATATTTGAATTTTCTGCTTGTTAAGTTTATCGCATTTTGTAAATACAATAATAAAAGGAAGCCCCTTTTCGCCCATCCAATTGATAAAGGCCAAATCTATGGCTTGAGGCTCAAGGCGGATGTCTACTAAAACAAAAGTACTTATCAGGTTTTCACGATTCAGTAAATAGGCGGTAATTATTTTCTGAAACTCGCTGCGGCTACTTTTACTTACCTTGGCCCAGCCATAACCAGGTAAATCAACTAAAAACCACTCGCCATTAATTTCGAAATGGTTGATTAGCTGGGTCTTGCCCGGTTTGCCAGAAATTTTAGCAAGGGCTTTACGTTCTACAAGGGCATTTATTAAAGATGATTTGCCAACATTAGACCTGCCAATAAAGGCAAATTCAGGGGTTTTACTCACCGGGCATTTTTTGTAATCCGAATTACTTAATAGAAACTTTGCTGATTTTATCTTCACTTAGGCAGTTTTACGAATGTTTTCAAGTCCATATTATCCTCTTTCTTGGTAGCAAAATAAACTATAATTGCTTAGTATTGATGTACAATAGCGTATTATTACTGATTGAGGTCTAACCAATAATTATTTAAATGCCACTAACTCGAAAACGAATCCTTTACCTTCCTCATTTATTACTAATCACTTTGTGTTTGTATGCACAAATTTCTTTAGGTCAGGATAATAAGGAAACGGCTGCACAAATGGTTGAGATTGGCGATGAAATTTTTAGCCAGACCTTAGCTGTTATGGAAGCACGCGATATTTTCATATCAGCTGTTAATATGGATCCTGATAATATTAGGGCAAACTACATGGCAGGCCTAACTACATTATATTCAATAAATAAAGGTGAGGCTACAGGTTACTTCTTGCGTGTTTTGGAGCTTGACCCGGAATATAGTTTTGATATCTTATTTAAGATTGGCCAGGCATATCATTATGATTATAAATTTGATGACGCCATTAATTATTATAGCCGGTATAAACAAAAGTTGGCAGCAAATGGTAAGGTGCCCGCACAAGAATTTGCCTCTGAGAAAGAGGTAGAAAGAAAACAATACGAGTGCGAACAGGGCAGTATTATGGTAGAGTTTCCAGAAAACGTGAAAATTACTAATGTTGGCGCCAAAATAAATTCAGATATGGCGGATTATGCGCCAGTAGTTGATCAGGATGAAAGCATCCTGATATTTACTTCTCGAAGGAGAAATGGGAATTTAAATCCTAATGTAGCCAGCGACAACTATCCTTTTGAAGACATATTTATAAGCACTAAAAATGGCTCTGGCTGGTCAGAGGCTACCAATATCAAGCAACCAATAAATACACTTTATCACGATTCTAATGTAGGATTATCAAAAGATGCCAATACACTTTTTATTTATAAAGATGATAATGGCGGAGATATTTTTACAGCAGAGCGTGACATGAATGGGCGGTGGTCAGAACCGAAGCCTATAGGTAAACCTATTAATACGGAATATTCCGAAACAACGGTGTCGCTATCGCCAAATGGTAAAACCTTATTTTTTGCCAGCGACCGTAAAGGGGGTTATGGTGGCCTTGATTTATGGCTTACCCATAAGAATAAAAAAGGTGAATGGGATAACCCTAAAAATCTAGGCGAAGAAATAAATACTGCTTATAATGAAGATGGCCCTTTTATTGGCTATGATGGAAAAACACTATACTTCAGTAGTGGCGGGGGAGAAGGCATGGGAGGATATGATATCTACAGGGTTATCTACGATAGTCTAGTAAGTAGTTGGGGAGCTCCCGAAAATATGGGCTACCCCATAAACACACCCGATCATGATATATATTTTGCGCCTACAAAAGATGGCAAAAACGCTTATTATTCATCGGTAAGGGATGAAGGATTTGGCAACTCAGACATTTATATGCTAAAAGTACCTGAGGTATTACAGCATGAGAAAGCAAGCAAGCCGCAAATTAAAGTTACAATTGTAGTGCACGTTTTTGACGATATAAATACCTTAATAGATGCTACACTTCAATTAAATATTGCAGATGGTAGTGGCACCCTTTATGCAGAGCGCAAGGAACCTGGCGTGTATAATTTTGCAAGTTTGAATTCTAAAACCATGCAATACCAACTGCTGGTAGATAATTATCTTTTTGAGCCTCAGCAGATGAATATAGAAGTTCCTGGTGTTGGAGAGGAATCATCTATAATAGAACGATCAATAAACTTGGTAAGGATAATACCTCCACCACCACCAAGGGCAGAGACATCATCTGTAAATGGAAATAAATTAAGGAATATCTATTTCGATTTTAATGTTTCCAAATTAAAGCCGGAATTTCAGGATAAAATAACAAAGGCGGTGGATCGTCTAAAATCAAATCCTAGTGAAAGACTAGTTTTAGCAGGGCACTCAGATTTAATTGGTGCTGAAAAATACAATTCAGGCTTGTCTAAGAGACGCGCTGAGGCTGTAAAAAAGGCTTTAGTTGCTAAGGGAATTGCTTCCTCCAGAATCCAAACAAGGGGAGAAGGTTCCAAGTACCCATTAGCAAGTAATGATAATGAAGAGGAAGGCCGCGAACTAAACAGAAGAGTAGAATTTAAGATTTTACACTAACTCACCTTCGCTTATATTTTCTTTTAGGAAAAAATTAGGAGACTTTTGCAACTTAGTTTGTAGATATGCAGGTAGTTCCATATAAGGAAGGAGATAAAACAAAAAAGGAGCAGGTGGCTGATATGTTTAATAACATAAGTCATCGCTATGATTTTCTTAATCATACCTTAAGCCTAGGAATAGACATTCTTTGGCGAAAAAAAGCAATTAGGATGTTAAAACCATATGCTCCGCAAACCGTACTTGATATTGCAACAGGTACTGGAGATTTTGCTTTGGAAGCTGCTCGGTTAAATCCTAAAAAAATAATAGGTGTTGATATCTCTGAAGGAATGTTGGAGGTTGGTCGCCAAAAAATGATAAAAAAGGGTAAGGCTGATCTTATTGATCTGAGATTTGGAGATTCTGAGAATCTTGATTTTGATGACAATAACTTTGATGTTTTAACCGTTGCTTTTGGTGTAAGGAACTTCGAAAACCTTAAAAAAGGGTTGGCTGAAATGTTTAGGGTTACCAACGATGGGGGTCATGTAATGATTATTGAATTCTCTAAACCAGCGAAGTTCCCGATAAAGCAATTGTATAACTTCTATTTTAACGTTATTTTGCCAAAAGTTGGGAAGCTTGTATCTAAAGATAATGCTGCATATCAGTACCTTCCTGAATCTGTTGCTGCTTTTCCGGATGGACAAGCATTTTTGAAAATATTAAATAAAGTTGGCTATAAAGAGGCAAAATGTATTCCATTAACTTTTGGCATAAGTTCAATCTATTGGGCAAGAAAGTAATTCTATCGTGCATAGGCTTATTATTTTTTGGCAATTCTTTTGCCCAATCAGATAATGAAGTGTTCAATCCTCGGTATGACGAGCGTAAAATAATTACCTATGGTTTTACCTTGGCACTTCATACCAGTTCTTATCAATTAAAATATTCCGATTATTTTGTTTCTCCCAAAATGGACAGTGTCCATTCTATTTTGCCAAAAAAGAGACCTGGCTTTAAGCTTGGCTTTATAATTAATGTTAAACTAGCCCAGTTTCTCGATGCCCGAATAATGCCAACTGTCTCCTTTGCCGAATATGTATTAGAGTATAATTATGTAGGTGGCGATCAGTTATCAGAATTAGTGGAGAGCACAGGTGTTGAGCTGCCTATACTCTTTAAGTATAAGTCGCAAAGGCGGAATAATATCAGGATGTATCTGGTAGGAGGGGTGACACCAATAATTGAGGCAGCTGGTAGAAGCAACCTTGAAGAAGACCTGAATAGGCTGCAGATAGAGAAAATTAATACAAATCTGGAGCTGGGCTTTGGCTTTGATCTTTACTATCCACTTTTTAAGTTTTCGCCTGAAGTACGATTTTCTTATGGACTAAAGAATGTTTTAAGCCCTTTAATTAATGATAAAAGTATAGGAATTGATGAATTACGCACCAAATCCATAACCTTCTATTTCCATTTTCAATAATTGTTTCATTCTATTAATTGCGGCAGAAAACAATATTTTACTTGAATAGAATTATATGAAAACTGCATTAGTAACCGGAGCAAGTTCAGGTATTGGCGAAGCAATAGCGAGAATATTAGCAGAAAATAATTATAATCTGGTAATATGCGGAAGGCGGGAAGATAAACTTATACTTCTTCGCAATGAATTGGCAAAGAAGGTAGCCGTTAATTATCTGGTGTTCGATGTTAGAGATAGAGAGCAGGTGGCGATGGCACTAGCGCCAATAATTAAAGAGAAGGAAATTGATGTACTAATTAATAATGCTGGTAATGCACATGGTTTAGCGCCAATTCATGATGGTGACCTAGATGACTGGGATGCCATGATAGATGGCAATGTGAAGGGGCTGCTGTATGTAAGCAAAATTATTTTACGGCAAATGATAGAACGCAAATCAGGCCATGTAATAAATATAGGATCTATAGCCGGCAAAGAGGTTTACCCTAATGGTAATGTCTATTGTGCCTCAAAACATGCAGTTGACGCTATCAATAATAGCATGCGTTTAGATCTAAATCCTTTTGGCATTAAAGTAAGCCAGATTAGCCCGGGCTTGGTAGAAACAGAATTCTCAAAAGTGAGATTTAAGGGAGATGATGAACGAGCCGCCACTGTTTATGACAACTTAGAAGCCTTACAGGCAAAAGATATTGCTGAAGTGGCCAATTTCATGCTCTCAAGACCAGATCATGTTAATATTAGTGATGTAATAGTACTTCCTAAAGCACAGGCAAGCGCCACAATTTTGAACAGAAATAGTAGGTAACTAAGCAAAGAATGGCCTAGCCAATTCTTTTAAAGCCTATGGTGCTACCCCCGCAGTATTCCTTTGATTCCTCGAACGTATAGGAGATATAGTAAATGCCGGTAGCAGAACAGGGATAAGAAATGGCTTTTAATACTTGCCCATCATACAGATTACTCGCCACCTTATTTCTATACTTATCATATAAGGTAACAACTACACCATCGGGGGCGTCCAGTTCGCCACAAACATTAACTAAATATTTAGTCCCTTTGGTAAATACATAAGAGTATTCAATTTTAGTTTTGCTGCCACCCTTGCCATCTACCTCAAAGCTCTTAATTAAAGTATATCCAGATTCAGGACCAGGGGCACATCGAGAAGCAATATTAGCGGCATCACATTGGCCTAGGGCAACACTTGCAGCTGAAGAAAAAAGTGTTATAAAAAATAAAAGCCTTTTCATATTTGTAAATTTAGATATCTTAATTTTTATAATCTGATGCAAATTAAATAATAACTTTATTGCGTACTTCTTCAACTACTGCTGAAATTTTGGCAATGTCTTCATCCGTAATTTTCACTTCACTGGTACTGGTACTAACAATCTCTAACACACCGTCAACTATTTTTGATGACGACTCTTCATATTTATAACTAATAGTAACATGCTCATATGCTTTTTCAAGCTTTTTCATATCATTTAGTAGGTCGGCAATCTGCTTATCTTGTTCGCCATAAACGGTGAGCAATAGAACAATATTATCGAGCACTATTTTTTGTTCACCAATCCGCTCGCGTAAATTTTTATTGCCCATTTGCGTGAGTGTTACCTGATTTGTTATGTGTAGTGCTTCTAACCAGCCACCTGTTAAAAGGAGTGCGCTCAGGCTGGATTTATTTTGTGCTATAAAATGATTGTTGATATTGTCAAAATTCTGATTGGTGATCATTAAAAGAGAATCGAGGTTTGAATTATTGTCTGTTAGCCTCTTTAAGCTTTTAAAATCAAGAAATTGGCCAATGTTTAAATCATCAGAAAGTTTGCTCACAACGCTCAGGTAATCTAGCCCATCCTGAATTTGGCTGTAGATGTTGGTATAGCCTAAATCTGTGCCATATATACCCAAGTTTATGGCTTTTTTATTGCTAGAGTTATAATTTCCGTAATTATCAGTGCTATTAAGATAGCTCGCATTATAATTGATGCCCGACTCTTGCACATGTACAGATAATTCTAGCGGATGCGGAATACTCGCCAATATTGATTTAATGTTTTCTGACGAAATTTGAGGCGTAGATTGCTCTTCAGAAGCCAAAGATTCTTCTATGTCTTCTAAATCTGGTTTTTTATTACCACCGCAAGCAACAAGTAACAAGCTCAGTAAAATGGTATAAAAAGAAGATTTCATAATAATTTAGTTAGGTGAGCAAAAGTATAAAATTTAATAATGATAATAAAATGTATTCCATCTCTAGATGATTTACCGCTTAAACCATCTAATATTAACAATTTTTTCGAAAATATTGAAATATAATGTAAGGTAAAGAATTATAGTCATAGACCAAATTACACCAACATTAAACCAATAAGTGTCAAATTTCATTCCTAAAAAATGCTTGGTAGGAGCATACATATGGGCTCGATAGTTTATAGGATTCTTTGGTTTGGGAGGATCGAAGAAAATGGGATCAATTTTTCTTACAAAGTGATTATTAACTTCAATAATTCGCTCTTTGGTATTTGAATTACGCACTAAAGTTGCCAGATTATCATTAAAGTATAACTTTTTATAAAGACCTACATCATAATCATACTTGTCAGATTTTTCTAGTAAACTTACTATCTTATCCATTTTAGTTTGTGCTGCACTGCTTTCTTTTTCATAAAACATTTCAGTATCTGAAAGATATGTATGCAAATTTAAAAATAGCCTTGCGGATATTCTTTCTAATACCAAGGCGCTATCTAGATTTATGGAAGTAAGTTTACCTTTAAAAGGTTCAGCCCTGAGTTCATTTTTTATGGTCAGAAGTGCATCACTTAAATTATTCTTTACCATCTGATCCTGATTAAGAAAATTATTAGCAACAAAGTTTACTTTGTTCTTCATCTCCTTGGTCCAGTAAGAATTCTTATAATTAGCATTTCTTTTTCGGCTGTCAACCTCAAATATTGGGTATTCGTAGGGATTGTTTTTAAATAGATCTACAGCTAATGCCTCCAGTGCCCAACGGGATGCCATGGTATCGCCAAGTAAAGGCACATTGTTCTTTGAGCTGATCGTGCTATTTAATTTATCGAAGTTGAACAACAAACCTGAAAGAATCATTTGTGGAATGAGAATTACCGGAATAATAATATAAACGGTTATCGCAGATCTGAAGGCTGAGCTAATGTTAAGGCCTAGTATATTGGCAAAAGTGGCGGTGCTAAACAATACTATCCAAAACCGCCAGGTCATTTGTTTAAGTTCTAGAATAGAATTGCCAATAATTACAAAAAGGAGAATTTGAAAGGCAGATAACACAAAGAGTATGGCCACTTTAGAGAGCAGATAACTGCTCGTGCTCAGGTGCAAAAATTTCTCTCTTGATCTTAGTTTTCTGTCCTTAATAATTTCTTCGGCACTTACTGATAATCCTAGAAATAGCGCTACTATGATACTCATTAGCAGGTATGCCGGTATATTATCATTATCAATAAACAGATATTCGCCTGAGTCGCTATTTTTATATCGAATTACATAAGCCAGAATAAGTGCTAGTAATGGAGCTTCCAAAAGATTTGCCAGCATATACTGTTTATCGGCAAGTTTAGAAAAAACATCTCGCTGCAGAAATATTGAAAATTGCTTATATCGAGATGGAATTTTAAATACAGTATCCGGAGCTTTTTTAATTTCTTCAATTTCTGGTTTGGCCAATTTGGTATTGTAGTATTCATACCATTTTTCGGGTGTTACCTTTCTCTTATCCGAAAAATTACCAAACTCATCAACAACCCTGGCTTCAATTATATTAAATATTTGTTCGGGATTTACCGTGCCGCAACTTTCGCAAATTACCTTGCGGTGGTCAAGCTGTTGGCTTATGCCTTTAAAATAAGATATGGCTTCAATGGGATTGCCATTAAAAATAGGGTAGCCACCAATATCCATAATAATTACTTTATCAAACATTTTATAGATGTCAGACGAAGGCTGGTGTATAACAACGAAAACAAGTTTGCCCAATAACGTAAGTTCTTTAAGCAGGTCAATTACGTTTTCAGAATCTCTTGAAGATAGCCCCGAAGTAGGTTCGTCAACAAAGAGTAATGGTGGCTGCCGGGTAAGCTCAAGTGCAATATTTAGGCGCTTGCGCTGTCCGCCACTTATGGTTTGGCTTAGCATGTTGCCAACTTTCAAATCTTTGGTGTGTTCTAGCCCCAGGTTTTTTAAGCCTTTGCAAATTATTCTATCTATTTCGTCATCGTTTTTATTAGATATACTCAGGCGGGCATTATAATATAGGTTTTGATAAACCGTAAGCTCTTCAAAAAGGATATCATCTTGGGGCACATAGCCAATAGAGCCCTCCATATGTTTTTCTAACTGCGAAATATTTATGCCATTTAATTTTATATCACCACCTGAAGGTTTGATAATTCCTGCCAATAACCTAAGCAGTGTTGTTTTGCCTGAGCCACTGGCACCCATAATACCTATTAACTGTCCCTCAGATTCTTCAATATTGATATTTTTAACTCCATTATTTGAATTAGGAAATTTAAACTCGAGATCTGTGGCAATAAAAGATATCTTATCTCGATTTAGTGTTTTTGAAAATCTAAAAATTATGTCACTAAAATAGATGGTTTGGCCACGCGGTAATTTTATAATGCTACCCACAGAAAACAGGTAAGATTTTCTGGGTATAATAGACATGCTATTTAAAGATAAATCTTCCTCGCCCTCATATTTAACAAAATACAGGTCGGTGCTTTTTTCATAGATAAATGTGAGTTGGCCTGAAATAGCTAACTCTAAGAACAAGGCATCTGTTCGTTCTCTTATTTGATGACCCGCAATTAAGGCTTTACTAACACTATATGCTTGTAATGACTCGGCTGTTACAAATTGTCTAAGTAGTACCACTGTATCATCTGAAATATTAAAAACAGTGGCAACAGTATCCAATACTCGGAGCTCAAGTTCCGAAAAACTTTCATCGGAATTGATTAAGCCAATAGACTCGATTACAGCAATTATTTTTTGTCGTTGGGTAAGTGTTTGATTAATTTTTTTGCTTATCCTAAGGGCTTGCAGCGAATCCTCAATAGAAGTAGCAGTGGTTTTCGATTCTTCCTTGCCGTACCCAGTATAAGTATCGTATAATGCAATGTATTGATCGATATCGTCATGGCCAAGTTGCTGCCTAAAGAAGGCGATTACATAATTGCGCTCACCTTCAGTAACACCTCCGTCTTGTTTGCTTATAACGGCAAATAATCGAATTAATGCTTTTAATATTTCTTCACTCATCGGCTATGATAACTATCAATGAAAATGGTATGGTAGTAAGGCTTTTGCACTTGATGAGATAACATAAAACTCATTATGAAAAAAAATTATTTCAATGGATTCATTTTGTTTTAATTCATATTCCAACATTACCTGTCTGCACGCACCACATGGAGCGCCAGCTGCCAGAGACTCAGAATTATGAAATCTGGCAAACACTGCCAATTTACTTATTTTATTAGATAACCCCATTGAACCATAGGCAAATAGTGCTGCCCTCTCGGCACAAATTCCCGAAGGATAAGCCATATTTTCCTGATTGCTACCAGAAACTATGCGGCCATCGTCTAGAAGTAGGGCTGCTCCTACGGCAAACTTAGAATATGGAGAATACGAAGTTTGGATGGCTGCGAGAGCCGCTCCAACAACTTTTTGTTGAGGTTCATCTAAATTCTCCAATGATTTTAATGCAAAGTCCTCCATGACCGAATCTAAATCAAATTTGCCTGAAAGATATAGAAATATTATTTCTCATTATTTGTTTGTTGCGAGTAATTCTAAAACTTACTTTAGACAGCAAATATCATTTCGATGAAAAAGATACTTTTATTCGGTGCAGGGCGCTCTGCCACAACCCTTATTGACTATTTGCTTAAACTTTGTGAAGATAAGGGCTGGACGTTGGCCATTGGCGATGCGGATTTTGAAACAGCAAAAAGAAAATGTAATGGAAAGGCCCGTGCCTTTGCTTTTGATGTAAGCAATGAAGGGCAATTACTGCAAGAAATTGGTCAGGTAGATTTAGTAATTAGTATGTTGCCGGCAATGTATCATCAACTTGTGGCCAATGTGTGTCTTGACCAAGGTAAACACCTCGTTACAGCTTCTTACGTTACCCAGGAAATGCGTGATATGGATGAAGCGGTAAAAGAAAAAGACCTCGTTTTCTTAAATGAATGTGGTTTGGATCCGGGAATTGATCATATGTCGGCCATGGCGGTGATTGATAGAATCCGTAGCAATAATTATAAATTAATTGGCTTCGAATCGTTTACCGGAGGCCTATTAGCACCTAATACACATGATAATCCATGGCAATATAAATTTACCTGGAACCCCAGAAATGTGGTCTTGGCTGGGCAAGGCTACGTGAAATTTATTCAACAAGGCCGATATAAATATATTCCCTATCAACGTCTTTTTAGGCGCACAGAGGTTATTCATATTCCCGGTTATGGGTACTTCGAAGGATATGCCAATCGTGATTCTCTAAAATATCTGGATGTATATAATCTACGAGGTATAGAAACATTATATCGTGGTACGCTTAGACGGCCTGGATTTTGTAAGGCTTGGGATGTATTTGTACAACTTGGGGCAACAGATGACAGCTACAAAATAGAAAATGCAGAAGGAATGACCCATCGGCAATTTATTAACTCATTCTTATTTTACAATCCTGACGATTCCATTGAACTAAAACTGGCATATTATCTTAATCTGCCTATGGACTCTGAAGAGATGCATAGGCTAAAGTGGTTGGGGGTATTTTCAGAGGAGGTTATCACCTTAAAAGAAGGCACACCTGCGCAAGTTCTTGAACATATATTAAAAAAGAAATGGACTTTGGATGAGGCCGATAATGACATGATTGTGATGTGGCACAAATTCAATTATGTGAATGATGCGGGCAAAGAGTTTGAAGAGCATTCCACAATGGTATCCATTGGCGAAGATCCAATGCATACGGCTATGTCAAAAACAGTAGGTTTGCCACTGGCAATAGCCACCAAGCTTATTTTGGAAGGCACAATATTTACCCCGGTCGTAAAAATACCAATTCAAAAAGAGATCTATGAGCCTATTTTGGCAGAGCTAAAAGAATTTGGCTTTGACTTTATAGAGGAAA